>Ga0315273_10003621_pt1 | contig 18649 bp, 20 predicted proteins | sample YL17G02_0_MG_FD_205753 | JGI IMG/M metagenome (GOLD analysis project Ga0315273, IMG submission 205753) | Sediment microbial communities from Yellowstone Lake, YNP, Wyoming, USA - YL17G02_0 | ecosystem: Environmental > Aquatic > Freshwater > Lake > Sediment | place: USA: Wyoming | collected...
AGAGATGTAGAAAAACCATAGTTTAGCACTCAATGCTATACTTCCTGATTTCCCCCTCTTTGCGAAGCAGAGAGGGGGATTAAGGAGGTGAGTTCATGAGAAATAGAGAGATGTAAAAATACCATAGTTTAGCACTCAATGCTATACTTCCTGATTCCCCCTCTTTGCGAAGCAGAGAGGGGGATTAAGGGGGTGAGTTCATGGGGAATAGAGAGATGAAAAGAAACGATTTCAGCAGAAAAAAATGATGGATTAAAAACAAGTATGACTAATTTTTTTTAGTAATAAATATTTTAGGGTGTTGCAACGCTGAAAACAGGAAGAGGGTGTGTTTAAATAAAAAAAGGCTGTATTTCTACAGCCTCCCATAATTATATAAAAGACAATTAGTGCCTTTGTTTATGAAACTATCTGTTCATCAGGCTTCTCTTTCTCTCTTAATACTGATTCATATAGTGTGGCGAATGAGCTTGATATCCAGATAATTGCCGGGAAAATACCAACAAAAAGCATTAATAGTCCAAAAATAACTATAAAGATTGATATAAAACCCATAAAAAAGATCTTCCATCCATGTCCCCGTGTAAGTTTCCAGCTCAACTCAACTGCTTCGATAGGATCGAGTTTTTTGTCCATTATTATGTATGAAACAAATGCTAGTCTGCAGCCGATGATAATACCCGGTATAATAAGGGCAAATAGCCCAAGAACAACCAGGGCAAACACAAGGAGGTTCGCAAGAATGATGTGAAGGTAGTTCTGCATAAACCCTTTGATCAGCAGTTCAAAATCGGGTTTAATTTTCCTTACAGCCTGGACAAATATCATATTGCCTCCGTACTCAAATATGGGTACAACCAGGAAAGCATAGAGCATTGCGAGTAATCCGAAAAATGCTGCAAATATCCCTAAAGAGCTAAGGGTAAAGAGATTATGCCCCCAATCGTCACCCCAATTCCATGGTGCCCGGTGCAAATCTGAAAGATCAAAATGAAAACTAAAGAGTTTAAAAGGAGCAGTTACAATAGCTAAAACAATAATAACCAGGAATAGCCTGAGGAAATTATCCATCATAACCCTCCAGCCTGTTCCGAAACTATTCCCAAAACCCGGTACTAATTTGTATTCATTACTTGTTTCCATAAATATAAATTTAAAAAATTAAAATTTGGTGAACTTTTATGAAGCAAATGTAGACCCTGGTTTTTTTCCGGACTTCATACTATAGTAGTGATTTAAATTTTTCCTACTTAAGTATGTGGTCCACTACTTTGGTAGTGGATAATTTTACACCTTCGGTTTTCCGGGATTTTAATATCTTTATGAAATGTTCGATTATCTGGTATATTTAATATTTATTCTATCAGTAGCCCTGGCAGCCGGTGGTATTGTAATCTCATCAAAACTGAGGAATAGATATCGTCATGATATATTTTCAACACTCCTCTACTTCCAGGTGTTCATATATACTTTCGGGTTCTATGGTATATGGGGACAAGTAGTCATCAAAGCTTTTCTATCAACATATATTTCTGCTGAACTACTTTCCAGGTTTTCGGATATTGCAATGCTCCTGGGTCTGCCATTCCTGGTTTTTGCATGGATGATGCTGATTCAGTTCTCGTTGGGTATTTCAGGAAGAAAGAACAAAAACTGGCTGGTATTCTGGTTTCTGCTGCTCAATTTCTCAATAATAATTATTGTCGGATATATTATTGCAAAAACAAGTGCAGTAAAACCTATATCACTGATAAAGAATTACTTCATTCCTATGAACCTCCTTTATTCTCTTCTTGCGTCATTGCTGATTCTATTTCCCCTTAAAGGAAGGTCAATCATTCATAATTATGACAGGAAGATAATAGCTCCTTCTATATTTCTTATTATGATCTCACAGGGTGCTCTGCTCCTGTTCTATACCTCGCAACCTTATATTGCTATAGTTTTCATCTTTACCTTCATTGCAGGAAATACTTTTCTTCCTGTCTATCTGAATTATGGGACACTACTTTCGGCCTTCATTGATGAAACCAAAAAGGATCTGTCGTTCGAAGAGTTCTGCAAAAAATTTGAAGTATCAACGAGGGAAACAGATATTGTGCGTGAAATTTGTAATGGATTGAGTAACAAAGAAATATCCGATAAACTATTTATAAGTCTGCAAACTGTAAAAGATCATACTCACCGGATCTACATAAAAACAAATGTAAGGAGCCGTGTCCAACTCATTTATTTGGTTAAGGAATTGAAAATATTATAACCCTCTTTCGGGAAATTTCAGGTAAACGATCACACTGCCCTGGTTGAATTCAAGAGTGAAGCTATCTCCCAAAGCCTCATTTAATGTTGCAACCCACCAGTTTCCTATCTTTTTCCTTTGCAGAGGGTATCGTAGTCCGTATGATGTTAATTCCGTTTCCGGGTCAATTGCAAAGATCGAGACCTGTTGACCAGGAAACGATGATACATCAGAACTTTTCAAAAAAGGCATCAGAATTCCTGTATCAGTCACCATTAGCACATTCACATCTTTATTATATTCCGCTAAAAGTGAGATGTTACCAATTGTATGGTCTTCCCTCTTTCCTGTAGCACCCACGATCACAATATCTTTATATCCACTATCTGAGCACCAGCAGACAGCTTTTGTGAGATCGTTTGTATCCTGATTCTCATCAAGGAATATACGATCTGCAAATCTGTTTGCCAGATCTTTGCTTATAGAATCCATATCACCAACTATTGCCTCAGGTACAAATCCTGCTTTCAGAAGGTTATGCGCACTTCCATCGCAGCAGATTATTCTGGAAGAATTCTTAAGATAACCAAGTGGTATCTCATGCTCAGGGAAAATTCCATCGCCAACTATTACAGTATAAGCTTTTATCTGATTATCTTTCATTTTTCACTTATTGATAACTCATATCTGATTGTTTTTTTCCATGCTGTAAGTCCGGCATACGACATAATCCCATAAACCATATAAAGAACAACTGTCGGATAAAGACCACGTGTTAAAAAGAGAACTGCCGATACAGAATTTATAACAATCCATAACAGCCAGTGTTCATAAATTTTACGTGCAAGCATCCATGTTGCAACTATTGACAAGGATGTTATAAATGAATCCCACCCCGGTACGGGTGAATCTGAAAAACGGGAAAGAATAAACCACATTATAACGTACAATAATACAAATATAATAGCCAGAACTATACCTGTTCTGAGTTTTAATCTTGTCACCTGCAAGGCTTTTTTCTCCCCATCGCCCACTTTCGCTATCGCGGAATCTTCGCTTCGGTTCGATCTCCACCTCTCCCCCTCTCCCATTCTTTCTTCTTCTTCACTGTGTTCTGTGCCATGTGCCCTTCGCCCTGCGCTTTGCACCCACCAATACCATCCCAGAAAGCTGATGACAAGATAATACCCCTGCAGGCTCATATCTGCATATAGCTTGCTGGTGAAAAAAACCCAGATATAAACAGCGGATGTTATAATTCCCACAGGCCATAGCCAAATGGCTTGCCTTATTTCCAGAAATACATATATTATCCCGGTAATTGCTCCGAACACCTCTATATAATTATTTGATAACCAGTTAGATAAAATCATTGCAATTAATTGATTATCAGAATTTTACACCGGCTTTTAACATGTAGTTTATGCCAGCCTGCGGAAAATAATATGACCAGCTCTTTTCAACACCATCTTCGTACCAATTGCCTCCATATCCGTTGCTCTCATAAATTTTATTGAAAATATTACTTATAAGAATCTGAAGTTCCAATCTCTTTATATTCCTGATCTTAGGTTCATAATCTAATCTGATATTATTGATGAAGTAAGGATCGATCATCCTTTGGGGATTCATAGTATTGTCGAAGTACTGTTTCCCTATATATTTGCTTATCAGGTGCAGGTCAACAGTACTGTGAATTTTAAATGCCAGATCGCTCGTTGAGATTATTGAAGGTGAATATGCAATATCAACTTTACCAAGATTATTGCTTAGATATTCTGATGACCAATCGGATGTATTGTAGTCAATATAATGTTCGATAAAATCGTTGATCTTATTTCTGCTAAGTGTCAGATTGAGATTCCAGTCGATGAAATTCGAAGGTTTGATCCCTGCCATAATCTCCAGCCCTAACCGGTAACTCTTCTCAACATTAGTCATAATAGAATATCCTACATTGCTCAATTCACCGGTTGGTACGAGTTGGTCCTTATAAATCATTCCATATAAATTAACTGCAAGTGAACTTTTGCCCGTTCTAAGCTTATACCCTATTTCTGAGTCGTACAGGGTCTCAGGCTGTGGAGTAGCATTCTGGTCGCCTGAGGCCTCTTTAAAATCTGTACGGGTTGGTTCACGATTGGCAACAGAGAAAGAAAAGTATCCATCCTGATTTGGAGTTAGTGAAAAGAAAACTCCGGCTTTAGGATTGAAGAATCCAAACCTGTGTTCCTGTCCGATATCCTTCAGATCATCATCAATACCGGTCATATTATAAAAGATATATCTGTATTGAAGATCCCCAAATACAGTGGTTTTATCTGAAAGTGAATAGTTTATTTTCCCATACAGGCTTATTTCCCCTTTTGTTGAACTATTAAGGTACCACCGGTAATCCTTCTCACTTTTACCGGCATTTCTCATCCAGATTATCTTTCCAAAGTGATCACCAATATAGTAGTTCATCCCTCCTCCTGCTACTGCTTCAATTCGTTCTTTCTGATATTTCAGTGAATAGACAATTCCATAAAAATCATTCGACATCCATTTCCTTCTTATGAGATCTGTTTCTGTGATTATTGTATCTCCGATACTTATTGAAGACATTCCATAGTCTGTAAAAGCCTGGTTTTCTTTGTATTCCTCGTAATAACCTTCTCCTTTTGTATAATGAAGGGCAGTATGAAGAGAGAGACAATTATTTAGTTTCAGACTATAGATGAGCTGATAATGATTCTGGAAATAATTATCGCTTTCATTGTCGTAATACTGCTTAATCCCTGTCTCATCGGTATATTCACCAGCAGGATTGTATCTTCTGTTAACTTCCAGCATATCTTTCGGGACACCCCACCAGCCAATTCCCGTATGTTCTTCACCAAGAATAACATTGACTTTTAATCTGGATCTGTCAGTTCTGAATATACCGCTTATATATGCTGATCTGTGATCGGAACCTGTTCTTTCTATGAACCCATCGCTTTTTAAATCGGAATAACGCATCTGTAAAGCAAATTTGCCGGCAAGAAGTCCTGTTCCTGCAACGACCATATTCTTTAATGTATTAAAGGAACCAATCGAGGAGCTAAATTCAGCAAATGGTTCATTTTCAGGATTCCTGGTCTGAATACTGATCGTTGCTCCGAATGCACCGGCTCCATTGGAAGAGGTCCCGGCCCCCCTCTGAATCTGTATATTTTCTACTGAGGAAGCAAGGTCAGGAAGATCGACCCAGAATACCTGCTGCGACTCCGGATCATTAAGAGGGATACCGTCAATTGTGACATTTATCCTGCTACCGTCAGTACCTCGTATCCGTAGGCTCGTGTATCCGACTCCGTTCCCTGCTTCAGAAGTCTCTACCAGAGAAGGTGTAAGACTCAACAAATAAGGCAGATCTTGGCCTGTGTTTTGCTTTTTCAACAACTCATTATTGACAGTTGAATATGCTAAGGGAGCATGCTCTCCTGCTCTCATTGCATTTATTAAAACCTCTTCAGTCATAAATGGTTTCGCTAAAAGAGCGATATCTACAATTGCTTCTCCTTTAAGTCTTACTTCTTTGACCTGTGTCTCAAATCCAATAAAAGAAAAATGAAGTGTATAGTTCCCATCTTTAAGACCGGAAAAAGAGTAAGTTCCATCTGCAGCCGTATGAATACCCAGAAATGTGCTTTCTATTGTAATCCCTGTCCCTGCTAAACCATTACCATTGAGATCAGTAACTTTACCTTTTATTACGGAGCCATTAACCTGGTAAGCATTAGCTTTTAAAACTCCCAGCAATCCGATAAATAAAATAAAATAAAATAATTTCCTCATTAACATGATCAATTAAGATAATGCCAAAATCAAGAATATGAGGTTGTTATGTGCAGCTGATTTTTGTGATACTCTTTTTTCCCTCCGCCGGCATTATCCGGATCAGGTTTAAGGGTATGATCTCAGCCCGTAATTGTAAGGCACCCCATTTGTTGATACTACAAAGGTAAGATATTTTAGCAGATATTTTCAATTTATTGCTAAATTAGCGTTCCAATATGGGAGATAATATGAAGAAGCTACTTGAAAGGCTTAATTATAAGGGGCAGGAAAGGATAGCAGTAATAAATGCTGAAGAAAGTTTCACTATTTCACTTTCCAGGGAACTTAAAAATGTAATGATCGACAAGGAAATTGACCCTCGTTTTCCGTATGATTTCGTTTTAATATTTGTGAAGAGTTCTTCAGAAGTTGAGTTCCTTACTCCCATTGCGATTCATAACCTCCTGGTTGATGGGGTTTTATGGTTTTGTTATCCTAAAAAAACTTCAAAAAAATATAGTCCCGATATCGACAGGGATCACGGCTGGAAAGCACTGAATGATTCTGGTTTTCATGGTATCCGGATGGTTGCCATTGATGACGACTGGTCTGCAATGAGATTCAGGAATGTAAGGTTCATAAAGTCAGCTAAGGGACGATTTTCTCATTAATACTGAAATAACTATTTTTAAAATTATATTTATATGATCAGAATAATAGCGATTCTAATTTCACTGTCTGCCATAAGCCTGGTTCTTTATCTGCTTTTCAGCAAAAGGCAAAAACCATGGAATGATATGACGGAAAAGGAACAAAAAAATAAAAAAATAATGATCGTCAGTGGTACCACGGTTTTTCTTGCCGGAATAATAGCAGCACTTTTACTTGGCAAAAAAAAATAGTTTTAACATCCTTGTATCATAAATGATAACTACAACTAAAATTGATACAGAGCTTGGCATAATGATTGCCGGTGCTGTTGATGAGGGAATCTGCCTTTTGGAGTTCAGTGACAGAAAAATGCTGAATACTGAATATAAAGACCTCGCAAGACATTTTAAGACAACAATCCAGGAGGGAGAAAACAACCATTTTAACACTGTGAGGAAACAGTTAAAAGAATATTTTGAAGGTTGCCGGAAAGAGTTCTCAGTACCGCTTGTAACCCCCGGCACCACCTTTCAACAGACTGTATGGAAGGAACTTATGAGTATACAGTATGGAACAACACGTACCTACCTTGAGCAATCAATTGCTCTTGGCAAACCTGAATCGATCCGTGCTGTTGCAAATGCAAACGGGATGAATCGTGTTTCGATTATAATCCCTTGTCACCGGGTGATCGGTTCGGATGGTCATCTGACCGGTTATGGTGGTGGCCTTAAAAGAAAGAAATGGTTGATTGACCACGAAAAAAAGCATTCAGGTAAACCAGTTGACCTTTCACTTTTTTAAAACATATTATTTAATAATTAATCAACACCTTAAATAATGAAAACTATTCTTTCTCAGAAAAAAATGCTGCTCGTAATAATTCTTCTCTCAATTATTATTTTTTCGGGATGTGCTTATAATGAATCAGTTAAACAATGCCTAACCGGACATACTTACGGATTTTTCGGCGGTTTGTGGCATGGATTTATTGCTCCCTTCGACTTTATCGGCATGCTTTTTAATGATAAGATTATTATGTATGCACAAAATAATAACGGTGGATTATATGCCCTTGGATTCCTCTTAGGCAGTGGTGGCTGGGGATTCTTCGGGAGTAAAGGTGCAAGTAAAGTAAGGAGCAGCCGGGTTCATTTTCAGTCGCAGAGATTTGATAAGGCTGAAGTTGTAGAATGATTAATACATTTCTGGTTACAACAGGAATGATAAAAGCTAATAAAAAACAGTTTTTGTTGTGCATTATTGAAATATTTCTTTTCTTTGTGTCTTGTAAAAAAATGAAAATGAGACTTACATTGAACAATTGGTGGTGGCAAATACTACCGGCAACAGCCTGGAGGTGAGATAGCACTGCTATATTGTATAATATATCAACGACCTGTCGGACTCCCGGCAGGTCGTTTTGTTTTTGAACCAGATTTAAAATTAATTCAATATGAGAGAATCAAAACTAATCACAGGTTTACATCCATTTCCCCCGGGGCTGGCAGATATAATCACTCCTGTAACGATTTATCTTAAAATCAGAGATAAGTTCCCTAACACAATATTGCTTGAAAGCTCTGATTATCATGGAAATAGTAATAGCATGAGCTACATTTGCTTCGATGTGATGTCAGAATTTAAAGCAGAGGATTACAAAATACACATCAATTACCCTAATGGTCAACAGGAACAAATCGGGATAAAGGACAAACATACCCTGCCTGATATCTTTAATTCATTTTTAAAGTCGTTCATTATTAAAAGGAACAGCGACCTCTCAGGAATGTCTGCAAACGGGTTGTTTGGTTATACTACCTACGATGCAGTAAAATATTTCGAGGACATTCGCCTTAAACATAATGTAAATGAACAATATCAGATTCCTGATATGTACTACTCCCTTTACAGATATATAATAGCGATCAACCATTTTAACAACCGTATTATTCTTGTTGAAAATCTTCTCGAAGGTGATGAGAGCAGGATTGATGAAGTCAAAAGTCTTTTACGGAATCGCAGTCTTGGAGCATTCCAGTTTATGCCACTTAAAAATGAAAGTTCAAATATTGCAGATGAGGAGTATATCGAAATGGTCAGTAAGGGCAAAAAGCATTGTTTCCTGGGAGATGTGTTCCAGGTTGTTCTTTCAAGGCAATTCAGTCAGCAGTTTCGTGGTGATGAATTCAATGTTTACAGGGCTTTACGGAATATTAATCCTTCTCCATATCTGTTTTATTTTGACTATGGAGGATATAAACTTTTCGGATCCTCTCCCGAGGCTCAACTGGTTATCGATAAAGGAATTGCGAGGATAAATCCTATTGCAGGAACCTTTAAACGATCGGGTGATGATGAGGAAGACAGACAGTTGGCAATTGATCTTGCCAACGACAGGAAAGAGAATGCAGAGCACGTCATGCTGGTCGATCTGGCAAGAAATGATCTCAGCCGGAATTCTGATAATGTGGCTGTTAAAACCTTTCGGGAAGTGCAGTTCTATTCACATGTCATTCACCTTGTTTCTGAGGTGACAGGTGAGCTTAAAGATGGATTTAATCCCATAAAGATTTTTGGCGATTCCTTTCCTGCAGGAACTCTCTCCGGTGCACCAAAATTTAAAGCTATGGAGCTTATTGACACTATAGAAAACCTTAACAGAGGATTTTACGGTGGCGCTATCGGATTTGTCGGTTTTAACGGGGATATCAATCATGCTATTATGATTCGTTCATTTCTTAGCAGGAACAATACCCTTTATTATCAGGCCGGGGCAGGTATTGTAGCTGCCTCGGTTGAAGAAAACGAGCTCAGTGAGGTGAATAATAAGCTGGGAGCCCTGAAAGCAGCTATTGCGATAGCATCAGAGATATAATAATTAAAAAGAAGCTACAATGAACATAATGGTATTGGACAATTACGACTCATTTACATACAATCTGGTACATATTCTGAAAGGATTGATCATGGGGCCGGTTGATGTACACAGGAATGATGAGACTGGCCTGGACTATATAGGTAAATACGATAAGATTATAATTTCTCCCGGGCCGGGAGTTCCTGATCAGGCAGGTATTACGAAGAAAATCATCAGACATTTTGCTCCCTCAAAGAGCATCCTGGGAGTTTGTCTTGGATGCCAGGCAATTGCCGAGGTATTTGGGGGAAATCTTATCAACCTTGACAGGGTTTACCATGGAGTGGAAACTAACATAAACGTAATTGATGAAGGGGATAGATTATTCAGGGAAATACCGGCAAGTTTTACAGCCGGAAGATACCATTCCTGGATAGTCAGTGAAAAAGATTTTCCCTCCGATCTCAAAATAACCGCTAAGGATGATGAAGGAATGATTATGGCGTTGACTCACTTAACTTACGATGTTAAAGGAGTCCAGTTTCATCCTGAATCGATTCTTACAAAATATGGAAAACTAATACTGCTTAACTGGCTGAATCTTTAAATAAAATCAGTCTAATACCTTAAGTATATGAAAGAAATTCTTCAGAGATTGACCTCCCACCTCACTCTTGAAAAGGAAGAAGCGAGGAATATATTAAAAAAGATCGCTAATAGTGAATATAATAATTCGCAGGTGTCATCTTTCCTTACAATATTCATGATGCGAATGATAACAGTTCATGAGCTGGCTGGCTTTCGCGATGCACTTCTTGATTTGTGTCTGGCAACTGATCTTTCTGAATTTGACACAATCGATCTTTGTGGTACAGGTGGTGATGGTAAAAATACTTTTAATATTTCCACTTTGTCATCGTTTGTAGTAGCCGGAGCCGGTTGCAAGGTCGCTAAACACGGTAATTACGGAGTCTCATCAGCCTGTGGTTCAAGCAACGTAATGGAATACCTTGGATACAAATTTACGAACAATCGGGACATCCTCAGAAATCAGTTGGATAAAGCGAATATTTGTTTTCTGCATGCACCTTTATTTCACCCGGCCATGAAAGTCGTAGCCCCGATCAGAAGAGAACTTGGTATAAAAACCTTTTTTAATATGCTCGGCCCTATGGTAAATCCATCATTCCCACGGAATCAATTAGTTGGTGTCTGGAGCCTGGAAACAGCAAGACTATATAATTATATCTTCCAGCAAACCGATAAAAACTATACTATCCTTTATTCGTTGGACGGATACGACGAAATCTCGTTGACCAGTGAGTTTAAAATAATATCTAATCAGGAAGAAGAACTTCTCTCTCCTGAAAAAATAAGTTATCCCAGGCTCACTCATGAAGAACTGAAGGGTGGAACAACGGTGGAAGAATCGGTAAGGATTTTCCTAAATATTCTGGAGGGTAAAGGTACTGCAGCTCAAAAGGCAGTAGTTATTGTTAATTCTGGCATGGCCCTGAAAAAGTTATTTCCCGGGAAAACCTTACCCGAATGTTTTGAAATAGCTGAAGATTCATTGCAGGGAGGCAGAGCAATAAACTTATTAAGAAAACTGCTGGAACTTTAAGAAAATGGATATACTCGATAAAATAATAGCTTTTAAAAAGGATGAAGTGAAAGTCAAAAAAAGACTTTATCCTATCAGCAAACTTGAGGATTCAGTTTTCTTTAATCGAGAGATGCCTTCCTTTTATGAGGTTTTATCCAAACCCGAACCTTCCATCGTAGGCGAGTTTAAGAGAAAATCTCCTTCAAAAGGAGTTATCAATTTTACTGCTGATGTTGATCAGGTGGCAAGAGGGTACCAGGAAGCAGGAATAGCAGCGATCTCAATTCTTACTGATAAGGAATTTTTTGGTGGAGAAAATCATGACCTTCAGAAGGTTGCCAGGTTTATTAAAATCCCTCTCTTAAGAAAGGATTTTATTGTGGATGAGTATCAGGTAATTGAATCAAAATCGATCGGGGCAGGCGCTATCTTGCTTATTGCTAGTATATTAAGTAAAATGGAAGTAATCAAGCTTTCCGATCTGGCTCTTAACCTGGGTATGGATATACTTTTTGAAATTCATGAGGAAAAGGATTTGGATAAAATGATTCCAGAAATAAAGATAATAGGTATTAATAACCGTAATCTTAAAACTTTCGAAGTTAGTATGGATAATTCCATGGATCTCTTTCATCATCTGCCTCTGAATTGCATCAAAGTTGCAGAAAGTGGTTTTCAAACATATAATGATGTAAAACAGCTATTCATTAGAGGATATGATGCCTTTTTGATTGGCGAAATATTCATGAGATCGAACGACCCGGGAATGAGTGCTGCCAGGTTTATAAAGGATTTAAAATCAGGAATGGAATGAATCTGATCATAAAAATATGTGGCATGCGTGAGCCGGAGAATGTTCTTGATGTTGCAGAACTTAAGCCCGACCTTATAGGATTCATCTTTTATCCTGACTCCCCACGGTATGCTGCCGAAATACTAGATCCTGAAATCTCTGCTAAATTTCCCCCGTACATCAGAAAGGTAGGAGTATTTGTGGATGCAGATTTTGAAGAGATTATCGGAACTGTCAGGAAATACTCCCTCGACATAGTTCAGCTTCATGGAGATGAAACTCCTGATGACTGTCGTCGTCTAAGAGAAACAGGTATACAGGTTATAAAGGCATTTTATATAGAAGAGAATAAGGGTTTCAAATTTTGCACTGAATTCATCACCTGTACAAATTATTTTCTGTTTGATACTTTTACTTCAAAATATGGAGGCTCCGGACATAAATTCGACTGGAAAAAACTTGATAAATATGATCTGGGGCATCCATTCTTTCTTAGCGGAGGCATTGGCCCCCGGGATGTCAACAATCTTCTGGAAATTACCAATTCCACGTTTTACGGAATTGATCTCAACAGCAGGTTTGAGATTAAACCCGGTTTAAAAGACATTGAAACACTTAAGAAATTTATATCCGACCTACGACTAAATAATAAAACATTATGAACGAGACATTTATAACCGACAAGAACGGATATTACGGCGAATTCGGAGGTGCCTTCGTACCTGAAATGCTCAGGCAGAATATAGAATCGCTCAGGGCTGTTTATTATCATATTATTGAATCAGCAGAGTTCAAAAAAGAATTTAACATGTTGCTTACTGACTATGCCGGGAGACCTTCGCCTTTGTTTTTTGCCAACCGGCTGAGCAATAAGTATGGTGCCAGAATATATCTTAAACGGGAGGATTTAAATCATACCGGCTCCCATAAGATAAATAACACCATCGGCCAGATTCTGCTGGCACAAAAGATGGGCAAAACCAGGATCATTGCAGAGACCGGAGCAGGCCAGCATGGCGTTGCAACAGCTACAGTCTGTGCTCTCATGGGCATGGAGTGTATAGTCTATATGGGTGAAACAGATATGGTCAGACAGGAACCCAATGTAAAGCGGATGGAGATGCTGGGAGCCAGTGTTGTCCCGGCAAAGTGTGGAAATAAAACCCTCAAGGATGCCACGAATGAAGCTTTGCGCGATTGGATATGTAATCCCGAAAATACATTTTATATAATAGGTTCGGTTGTCGGTCCACATCCATACCCCGACATTGTGGCAAAATTCCAGTCAGTCATTAGCGAAGAATTACTTACCCAGTTAGTTGTTAAAGAAGGAATTGAAGATCCGGATTATATCATTGCATGTGTCGGAGGTGGAAGCAATGCAGCCGGAATATTTTATAATTATATCAACAGGAAAAATGTAAAACTTATAGGTGTTGAAGCCTCAGGGAAAGGAGTTGATACCGGACAGACTGCTGCTACCATCGCAGTGGGAGAGCCAGGTATTATTCACGGAAGTAAAACCCTCCTGATGCAAAATGAAGACGGTCAAATCACTGAACCTTATTCCATCTCCGCAGGACTCGATTATCCGGGCGTGGGGCCATTACATGCGTGGATGGCCAGGACAGGCAGGGCTGACTATCTGAATGTTACAGATATAGAAGCTCTTACAGCTGCTTACGAGCTTACACGTCTTGAGGGAATAATACCTGCCCTGGAATCGGCTCATGCACTCGCAGCTCTTGGTAAACTGAAATTCAAAAAAACTGACATTGTTGTTGTAAATATCTCCGGTAGAGGAGATAAGGATATGCAGGCATATATTGAAGCAAGAAATATCTTCACCTGAAACTGCGCTCAGGTGCATGAAGATATCCAGTATTTATAAATAACTAAAACAAAGTAACAATGAACCGCATAGAGAAGCTTTTCAGGACTAAAAAAAAGAATATCCTTTCCATTTATTTTACAGCTGGTTACCCTGAATTGAATGACACACTTTCTATCATCCGGGAACTGGATGATTCAGGAGTGGATATGATTGAGATCGGGATGCCCTTTTCCGATCCGATTGCAGACGGACCGGTGATACAGCGAAGCAGCGAGAAAGCTCTTCTCAATGGGATGTCGCTAAACCGGCTTTTTGAACAATTGAAACATGTGAGGGAAACAACAGATCTTCCTTTAATACTGATGGGATACATAAATCCCTTTTTCAGATTCGGGATAGAAAACTTCCTTCAAAAATGCAGTGAGACTGGTATTGACGGATCAATCATTCCTGATCTTCCTGTAGAAGAATACAGGGACTCATATGAGCCTCTTTTTGAAAAACATAACATAATAAATATTTTCCTGGTATCGCCCCAAACCCCTTTCGAGAGGATAAGATATATTGACAGTATTGCGAAAGGTTTTTTATACATAGTATCAACCGCATCCACAACCGGAGCCACAAACAGTTTTGATAATTCGCAGATAGCCTATTTTAAAAAGATAAATGATCTTAATCTGAAAACCCCGGGTCTCATCGGGTTTGGTATCTCAGATAAAGCAACTTTCGAACAGGCTTGTGCTTATACAAACGGAGCAATCATAGGCAGTGCATTCATCAGGGCGCTTGATAAGGAGGGTCCATTAGGTGATAACATACACAGATTCATCAGCAAAATCTGAATCTGAAGCCGCCAGACCCACCTCCGCTGCCCCCTTTACTTCATTTGTGTGGCAAATGAAAGCTACGGCGGGCGAAGCCGCAAACCACATGCCGGAGATAGATGAGTCAATCTTCAGACTTCAGACTTCAGACTTCAGACTTCAGACTTCAGATACTTATACAAACTATCAGATTTATAAAAAGTTTTAATTGTTTTCGTTCTTTTATTTTAATTTTACATAATACTACCCACAAACCATAATTAATTAAATACAATTCGATGAAAAGTATCATTCCAATTCTTCTATTAACTCTGATCGCTAGAGTTTGACCAGGGGGGATACAGAATACTTGGCCATTGCCAGCAGAAAAATGGCTTACAAGAATTTTGAAGACAAATAATAAACTTCTATGATAGAAAAGATCCTGAAATCACATCTTATTCCTTCTGAAAATTACATATATGGATTTGCGGACCTGACAGGTTTGCTAAACAAGAAATTCAAAGGTTTTAATTACGGAATTTCCATTGGTCGCAGGCTCAATTATGCAATTGTGGATAATATAATTGACGGACCTACAAAAGAATATTATTCCCATTACCGACAGATTAATGAAGATCTGGCTTTGTTGTCCCAAAGGATCTCGGCCGATCTCAATAACCACAATTTTGAAACAATAAATATTGCACCCACAGTATCAACAGATGACCTTGATACGATTTATTTCAATACCCTTCGTACAGATGTTTCTCATAAGATGGTGGCAACGAGGGCTGGACTTGGCTGGATAGGCAAAACAGATCTTCTCATTACAAAAAGATTTGGACCAAGGCTTCGGCTCACTTCAATACTATTGAAGAGTCCTGTTATTCCAAAGTCAAAACCAATAGATATCAGCCGGTGTGGCACCTGCATTATTTGCGTTGAAATTTGTCCTGCAAAAGCAGCCAATGGAAGAATTTGGGATATTACCATTGAACGAGAGGACTTTTTCGACCCATGGAAATGCCGTAACCAATGTGCTGAATTCGGAAGGTTAAGACTTGGAATGGATGCCAGAGTATGTGGAATTTGCGTGGCGGCATGCCCTAAAGGGTCGAGATAAACTACTATATTTGCGCGAATGAATTATACTGGAAAACTATGGGGGAAACAATCAAAGTAATTGATATTGAGAAAGTTATCAAAAGCAGCAAATCGAAGTTTGTGAGATCTCTCCCAAAGTTTACTGTCAGGTTAATTGAAAGAGTCCTTCACCAGGATGAGATGAATGCCTCTATTCAAAAAAATTGTCATAAAACGGGAGTACCTTTCGTAAACAATATCCTGAGTGACTGGAATGTAAAAATTGTCATTAAGGGTCGTGAGAATGTTCCGGGCTCAGGCAGATTTGTATTTGTTGGCAACCACCCGGTCGGAGGGATGGATTCACTGGCTTTTCTGAACACTATATACCAGTTCTTCCCGAACGTCATCTCCCCTTCAAACCAATTATTTAACTATATCCCGAATCTTCATCCGGTAATCCTTGGTGTGAATGTTTTTGGAATGAACACAAAAGATACTATAGAAAAGATTAATGAGTTATTTGAGTCAGATTCACAGATAATGATCTTTCCGTCCGGGATAGTCTCCCGCAGGAGTAAAGGAATTATCTCAGACCTTGTATGGCAAAAAACATTTATAACAAAAGCAGTTCAGTATAAACGGGATATCATACCTGTACATATAAGCGGAAGAAATTCCAACCTGTTTTATTTTATTTCAAATATGAGAAAGTACCTCAGAATAAAAATGTCTCTTGAAATAATCCTTCTCCCCCGTGAAATGATGAGACAGAGAAACTCAACTATTACAATGACAATTGGTGAAGTTATTCCTTACCAGTCTCTTACAGACGGTCTTAATCATAATGAATGGGCGCAGAAAGTAAGATCTATAGTTTATTCTTTAACTGAAAACCATAAATAAAAATGGTTAAAAAGATTCTGTTCGGAAATGAGATTGAGAAGATGCCGGATTTTGCATTCAGGATGATGAAAATATTTTTCACCATATATTATTTTTTCAGGCCTGCCGGGAAATATCTCAGGAAATTTGGTATTAAACCGGGGAATATTGTTATTGATTATGGATGCGGGACCGGAGCATGCATAAAAGATGCATCATCTTTGGTTGGAGAAAACGGGACTGTATATGCTGTCGATATACATGAAATGGCAATAGCCTCAGTTGAGAAACTGATCAGAAAACAAAATCTAACCAATGTAAGAACTGTTCTGACTGATGGCAACAGATCTGTAATACCTGATCAAACGGCAGACCTGGTTTACGCTCTCGATATGTTTCATATGGTAAAAGATACGGATTCATTTCTGAAAGAACTTAACCGGATAACCAGGAAAGACGGAGTCTTAATAATCGAAGATGGCCATCAACCAAGAGCAGAATCAAAAGAAAAAATAATCAAATCAGGTTCATGGAAGATAACCGGTGAGGAGAAGAGATTTTTGAAATGTGCGGCGGTAAAACAGAAAGTCTGACCCGGTTACATCTGTCTGATCATTTATCAACCCCTGAATCTCAATCAGCAACCGGGGAGTTCCTGCCGGCAGGCAGGCAGGCGTCTATCAAATTGTTAGTACTTTTCAATCAATTGAGGTTATTAATATTTATTTAATTTTATTCATCTAAGTACATGACAAAAATTTACAACGTTGGTTAAATTTATCTATATCATTGCTAAAAAGCAAGTTGGCAAAATAATTTAATCCGTATTTAAACAGACTTTTAGATTTTCTTCTATGACTTTTTGTTTTAATAGGACAAAAACTATCAAGATAAATTCCGGCTTTATAAACCCAAGCGAAGGCGACAAGGACAAGAGCAAAAAGTTTAAAAATACGATCTGCCTCCGTTAAATGGGTATTTTCAATATTAAAACCACTTGTTTTCAAGGCTTTAAATGCAGTTTCAATTTGCAGCGTTCTTTGTATAATGTTTGAGCATTTTCTGGTTTATTAAAAGAAACGATTATCTGAAGTTCAGGTACACCTTGTTTGTTATCCACCTTTGATGCTGACAGATAACAGAGTTGACCATTAATACGGACTATCCCAGGATAATATGCACACTGAAGGGGATGGCGGTGAGTTCATGAGAAAGAAATGATGGATGATGGATGATGTATAATGAATAAACAAACCATGTCAAATAATCAAGGTAAAAATTTTGGGTGCTGCATAGCACAAAACAGGGAAATATTTTATTGTTAAAATAGATAGCAAAGAGCAATTCCCTTTTGCAGGAAAACTGTTCTTTGTTATCTTACAATATTAGTTAACTGGATACTATTGTAAAATAATCGTTCTAATTACTGAATTTCCTGAAAAGATTATCTTTACAAAATAGGTGCCTTTTGGCAGCCCCTCTAAATACACTTCTGTTTGATCTTCAGACATCTCCATCTTTTCAGTTTTCATAGTTTGACCCTGTATATTCAATATCTCAATAATAATATTACCTGGATTTTCACCCTTGATACTCAGGGTTACTTTCCCATCTGTTGGATTAGGATATAAATTTATTGTTTTGCTTATTTCTAACTGTCCTATCCCGCTAAGTATGAAATTAATTATGTTGGAAGGATCTGAACTGCAAACTCCATTAGAAACAATAACATAATAATTACTACCTGAAAGGGGAGTATAGTCCTGACCTGTTGCACCATTAATTGATCCGGATTCATTATGCCATTGATTACCATTTGTAGCATTTGAATGTAAAACATTACCATCAATTGTTATAATTGGAGTCACTGGTGCCGGATTGGCATTTAACGTAACACTTGTCACGGGTGAGGTACATCCGGAAGCATTTTTAGCCGTAACGTTATATGTACCAACGGCAACTGCCGTAAAGATACCCGATATATTGGTATAAGTTGAGCCGTTAATGCTATAGGTCATGCCTGTACCTGTGGGAGCTGTTACAGTTATGGTTCCTGTTGTTGATCCGCATGTTGGCTGTGTCAGA
>Ga0315273_10003622_pt1 | contig 18648 bp, 16 predicted proteins | sample YL17G02_0_MG_FD_205753 | JGI IMG/M metagenome (GOLD analysis project Ga0315273, IMG submission 205753) | Sediment microbial communities from Yellowstone Lake, YNP, Wyoming, USA - YL17G02_0 | ecosystem: Environmental > Aquatic > Freshwater > Lake > Sediment | place: USA: Wyoming | collected...
GACTGGTGGCCCTGCAAAGACCATCCGTCCGACAAGGCGGATTCCGTGGACATCTGGGTCACGGTCGATGGTACACTTAAAGTCGGTTCGAACGGCAGACTCGCTGCCGTGATCGACAACGGAAACAGCACAAAGACCTACCGGTGGGCCGAACGATATCCGATCAGCACCTACCTCGTGTCGATGGCAATCACAAATTATGCGGAGTTTACGAACTGGTTCAAATATGCACCGGCGGACTCCATGCCGGTGTTGAACTACGTTCTTCCGGAACATCTTACGAGCGCGCAGGCCAGCCTGCCCAGAACCCTTGACATGCTCCGCATTTACTCGGACCGATTTGGCCTGTATCCCTTCATCAGTGAAAAGTACGGCCACGCCGAATTCGGGTGGGGGGGAGGCATGGAACACCAGACGATGACGTCGCTCTACGGGTTTGGAGAGTACCTGGTCGCCCATGAGCTCAGCCATCAGTGGTTCGGCGACATGATCACATGCGCGAAATGGCCGGACATCTGGTTGAATGAGGGATTTGCGACGTACGGCGAAGCGGTCTATGCCGAAGGAATGTACGGTGCCGCCGCCTATGCGAGCCACATGGACATGGTCATGGCGGGGGCAAAGTCTGCCGCCGGGTCTATCTACGTACGCGATACCTCAAATGTCAACTCACTGTTCGACGGTGCCCTGGTGTATGACAAAGGGGGAACGGTTCTTCACATGCTGAGACATGTGCTGGGCGATTCGGTTTTCTTCAGATCGATGAGAGCGTACGCGCAGGATCCCCGTTTCAGGTTCGGTGTGGCGACGACAGAAGATTTCAGACGAGTCTGTGAAACCGTCTCCGGGGTCCCGCTGGGTTATTTCTTTGACGAGTGGATCTACGGCGAAAGCTATCCCCGCTATGTCTGCTCATGGAAAGCCGGGCCGGGATCATCAGGTTATGACGTCACGCTCAGGGTCACCCAGACGACAGGCACGACGAACCCTTCGGCCTTCACCATGCCGATTGACTGCCGTCTCGCCGCACCCGGCTGGGATACGACCGTCGTGATCTTGAATTCCTCGAATGACCAGCAGTTCGTCCTGCAGACCTCACATAAGCCGGATACCGTGCAACTCGATCCGAGGAATTGGATCCTGCGCGAAGCGCAGTCGGTCCCTCTTGACAGAGCCATCATCAGCGTCAGCACACAACGCATCATGTTTGGCTTGATGGATATCAATATCCCTTATCGTGATACCACCTTTGCCGTATCGAATATCGGTGGGGCAGATGATTCCATAACCATCTCCCTGAATTACGGCAATGTGGTCCCCCCGTCAGCCGTTACGGTTTCACCGAGCGCATGTGCACTTCCCGCAGGTTCAACCCAGATGGTGACCTTCAGCATCAACCCCCGGTCCCTGACCTCAGGCAAGGTGTACAGCTGCATTGTCATCGTCGACTCCCGTTTGGGATACGGGACCACGCAGTTCAAGAAGTCGATGCAATTCGGGATTTCGGGGACTCTGGATGTACAGGATGCGTCCCGGGGGATTCCGGGAGAGTTCGCACTGGACCAAAACTACCCCAATCCCTTCAACCCCACAACGACACTGCGCTACGGTCTGCCGCGCAGGTCGTACGTGAGTCTCGTCGTCTACAATACGACGGGTCAACGGGTCGCGACTCTCGTCCAGGGAGAACGGGAGCCGGGGTTCTACGAAGTCAGCTTTGACGCCACGGACCTCGCCAGCGGCGTCTACTTCTACCGGCTGCACGCGGGGAGTTTTCTTGAGACGAGGAAGCTTTTGCTCTTGCGTTGAACGTCGTCCTGAACGAAGGATCGTCTTTCATGAAGACAGCGTTCTTCCTCGTCGTCCTCATCCACGGACTCATCCACCTTTTCGGTCTTGTGAAAGGGTTTCATCTGGCGGATGTCAGCCAGTTGACACAACCTGTCTCCAGGCCCCGGGGGCTCCTGTGGCTCCTGACGGCGGTTCTCTTCGTGGTTTCAGTCTGCTTTCTCATGCTGAACATTCGCACCTGGTGGTACGTGGCGCTGGCGGCCCTCCTGTTGTCACAGGTTCTGATCATCGTGAGCTGGACGGATGCGAAGTTCGGGTCAATCCTGAATGCGGTCATCCTGGTACCGGTCATCGTTTCCTTTTTGGCATCCCTTCCGTCAGGCTATCAGAACCGCTACAACGCCGAGGTGCAAAAGAGACTGAAGACCGTTTCCGATAGTTCTCCCATCAGCCAGGAGGACATACAACATCTTCCCCCTCCGGTGCAGAACTACCTCCATTACGTGGGGGCAGTCGGCAGACCAAAGGTTCACAATTTCAGGGCGGTGTTTGGTGGCTCGATGAAACGGACGGTGGACGGCGACTGGCTGACAATCTCTTCGCAACAGTACGATTTCTTCGACGACCCCGCGCGGTTGTTCTACATAGAGTCCACGCTGTTCGGGATTCCCTTCGACGGCCTGCACCAGTACGTGGGGGACCGTGCCACGATGCAGGTCAAAGTGGCCTCCCTCTTCCAGATTGTCGATGCGAAAGGGGAAGAGATGAACCGGGGCGAAACGGTGACCCTGTTCAACGACATGTGTTTGATGGCGCCCGCCACCCTGATCGACAGGGGCATTCAATGGGAAAGTCTTGATTCGCTGAGGGTCAGGGTGAGGTTCACCAACAAGGGGAATACCATCACGGCGCTGCTCACGTTCGGCCCGAAGGGGGAGCTGAAGGACTTCATCTCGAGTGACAGGTATCTCTCCTCGGACGGGAAGAGTTATGTGCGCTATCCCTGGTCGACGCCGGCAGGAGAGTACAGAGACGTTGGAGGGAGGAAAGTGCCGGCATACGGGGAAGCCATCTGGCATATGCCCGAAGGGGAGTATACCTATGCGAAGTTCAATCTTCTAGAGATAGAATACAACCTGGAGGCGGGGAAGTGAAGATTACATTGACGGCGATCATGACGGTCATCGCTGCGGCCACCGCCGGGGCGCAACCGCTCAACACGGTTTTCGTTGTCAACCCCGAAGCCGATTCGGCACGAATCTCTCCGCTCATCTACGGAACGAACGGGCAGGCGGCCGCAAGCGGGGTCAATTTCGACCGCGCCTGCAACATTACCGCGCGCCGCCTCGGCGGGAACAGGCTGACCGGCTACAACTGGGAGAACAACGCGTCGAACATGGGGAGCGATTACACTGCCAGCTTTGACAACGACAATTATCTCCCCTGGGCGATGGGCATTCCTGAGGTGCAGGCGGCCGTCCCCGGAATTGCCCTCACCGCCTTCCACGACACATCTATCGCGATGAGCGCTTATACACTCCTAACGCTGCCAGCAGCCGGTTATGTCTCCGCGGACAAATCCGGACCTGTCGGCACCGGCGAGGTCGCGCCCTCTCCACGCTTCAAAGAAGTGCGTTTCAGGAAGGGGACTCCCTTTTCTCCTGCCCCCGATGTGAGCGACAACGCGGTGTCCGTCGACGAAGAAGTGAATTTTCTTTTGAAGAGGTATGGCCCTGCGTCGTCCGCGAATGGCGTGAAAGGCTTTCAGGTGGACAATGAGCCGGCCCTCTGGCCCGGCACGCATCAGCGCATCCATCCGCTCCAGACGACGTGCGCGGAGATGGTCAGCAAAACGGCGGGGCTGGCCAGGGGGGTGAAAGCGGTCGATCCCTCGGCGGAAATCTACGGGGGGGTCTCCTACGGATTCAATGAACAATACAGTCTCCAGAACGCCCCCGACTGGTCTTCCGCCGGCCAGGGCTTTGCCACGTACAACGAGTTCCTTCTCACACGAATGGCCGACTCCTCGAAAGCGGCCGGGTTCCGGCTTATGGATGTGTATGACGTGCATTGGTATCCCGACCTCGATTCCGCGATTGTGAACGACAGGACCGACAGCGTACGGGTGCAGAACCGTGTCCAGGCCCCGCGGAGTCTCTGGGACCCCACGTACACAGAACCGGGGTGGGTGGGGAAATGGTTCAAGAACACGGCGTATCCGCTTCTTCCCAAACTCCAATCCGCGATCGCACAATGCAACCCGGGGACGAAGCTTTCGATCACCGAGTTCGACTACGGCGGCAGGAACCACCCCTCCGGTGCGGTTGCCACGGCAGACGTTCTCGGTCTCTTCGGGAAGTACGGGGTCTATCTTGCGACGCACTGGGGAGGGTTGGAAGGATACCTTGGCGCAGCCTATGCGATTTACAGGAACTTTGACGGGCGGAACTCGACGTTCGGAGATATTCACGTCCGTGCGCTGTCGAATGATATTGTGAACAGCTCGGTCTACGCTGCCCTTCATGACGACGATCCCTCCACGCTGGACGTAATGCTCATCAACAAGAACCTGACACGGTCGATGGCCGGGCTCATTTCCATACAGGGGGGGCGCCAGTATGAGGCGGTAGACGTGTATGCGGTATCGGGGGTGTTCGCAGGCGTACAGACGGTCAGTACGGGATCGGCGGTCACCCTCAACAGCACAAACGTGACCATGTCTCCGCTGAGCATCTATCATCTGGTGTTCAGATCGGCTCTCACAGGTGTCGACAGCCGGGGAGCCGACCCGGTTGGGTTTCTGCTCGCTCAGAATTACCCCAACCCGTTTAACCCGTCGACCACGATCCGCTACGGTCTGCCCCGCAGGTCTCCGGTTTCCCTGAGGGTCTTCAACGCTCTCGGTCAGCTTGTTGCAATCCTCGTGCAGGAAGACCAGACGGCCGGCTATCACAGTGTGCGCTTTGACGGAAGCAACCTCGCAAGCGGCACCTATTTCTACCGGCTGCAAGCGGGAACGTACGTGGAGACAAAAAAGCTTCTACTCATCCGTTGAACGCGAAGTCACCGGACTGCACGGCGTCGGTGAATAGAGTGCACAGCCCATGAAAAAGATCCTTGTCGTGGACGACGAGCCGACCCCCAGGGCATTTCTGGAATACACCCTGAGGCGCGCGACCTTTGAGGTGATTCAGGGGACGAGCGGGGAAGAGGCACTTTCACTGGTCGAGTCGCAGAGGCCGGACCTTCTTCTGATCGACGTGCGGATGCCAGGCATGGACGGGATCGAAGTGCTGAGGCGGTTGAGAAAATCCCCCGCCAGCAGAGGACTGCCGGTGATATTCCTTACCGCGGCGAATCTGGAGGTCGACGAACTGGCGGAGATTCTGGAACTTGATCCGTCGGACTTTCTCACAAAGGACGTCTCATCGCGGGAACTCGTCGCGCGTGTCCGGTGGGTTCTCCGCAGACCCGGGCACCCCTGAGACCGTCGGGCCTTTCAGTTCTCCCACCAGGAGACGAGTTCATAACTATCGGAATACGGAAAGTTCGGCGGCTGCCGCGTCTCGAACCTCGGATCGTTGTGTATGTTGTACGCGAACCCGTGCAGGAAGTGGAGCGGCGGTCCCGGGCTGAACAGGCCCAGACTTCCGGCGCTGATCTGGGTCACCCCGCCGAAGAGATTGACGCGTCCGCTCACGGGAATGGTCCAGAAATTCTCCGCCGTCAACTCCCCGTTCTGACAATAGACGGCCGCCTGGATATTGAGCTGGGAAGAAGACGAGCGCGAGTTGTTCTCGGTGATATATGCCATCCGCCCCGCGATGATGCCGAGCATATCGGGAGAATCCGGGTTGTTGACTGGATTGACATTTGCGACGATATCGCCGTCGATCCAGATGTTCCCCTTGTTCGCCGTCGCCCCGGTCCCCGAAAAGGCCGCGACGGTGAGCGATCCCGAGTAGACCCCTTTGAGACGGAGATCAGCGTTCTTGACGACCATGACGCCGTTGGGAGCGAGCGTGGTGATCGGCATCGTCGTATCCATTCCCCCTCCCAACGGAGGAGCCTGAACGCGCACGTTCTCATTGAGAAAAGTCATCCCGACGTCGTTTCCTCCGTTCGTGTTCCCGTCATAGAACCATCCTGCTGCTGCGGTGAGTTTGGCCTCCAGGGACGAGGTGTTCGGTCGCTTTTTCTGAATCCCCCACTGGAATCCTCCGTTGTACACCGGGTGGGCGGTGGGGCCAAGCGTGGCCGCGAGGCTCGCGGTGATCTTGTCATGGAAGTACGGCGTGCCGTCGAGATTGAAATGGTTGTTGGTATGGGCCGGGCCCCACACCGAATCGCCCGTGATCTTCCAGTCGGCCGCGCCGTAGTACGGTCCGTGGTTCCCGTTCTTGTCGATGTATCCGTTGACTTCGCTCTCGGTGAACCAGCTGAACTTCGCGAACTGGACGTGCTTGAACACCCCCTCGACCGTGTCGCGGAATGCGTTGCCGTCCTTGTCTGCCATGTTCGTCACGGAGACGCTCCGCATCGTCACCCAGAGCGGTTCGGGTACATCCGTCAGGTAACTGACGGAATCTGTTCCTCCGAAGAACGTCACGCCGAAATTCGGCGGCGCACCCCCCCCGTTGAGCAGATAGTTCGTTCCGATGTTTGCTCCCGACACCGCGATGTTATGCACCTGGGTCGTCGCGTAATAGGCCGTATAGGCATCGACCGATTTCAGGCTGTTGTGGCCGATGGTGTTCAGAGCGAGCCCGATAATCAGGGTCAACCCCATGACATAAATGATGCTCGATTTGCCCATGTCCTCCCCCTATCCGTGACGCTTGATGTTTCGCGACGCAAGGCGCGTCTGCCGCCAGTACGCCGCTGCGTATTCAGAGTTCTCGGTGTTCACCGCCGCCTGAACCTGATAGGGACTTTCCACGCGCAACGAGATCTCGATAATCCAGATTTGACTGTAGAGAGAGGGGGTCAGGGGGGGGATCTCGTGGCCGCTCTCATTGAAGTACCGCAATTTGAACTGTGTCACACCCAGTCCGCCTGCTCCCCCCGCATCCTCCTGGTTGAATTTCCTGTAGAGGACCCGGACATCGGGATTCGGGAGGGTCGTCAGGGGAGCGCCCGCGAACCATTCCACGCTGTCGACAGAACCGTTCCGATCCATATCCGCATAGAACTTGATGTGGGCCGTATCGGCAAGCGCGATGCACATCTTCGGGTCGTCCACGTGGTATCCAATTTTGCGGAAGTCATACTCCAGATTGCGGACGATATCACCCAGCGATTCCTGCACGTTGAGGTTCGTCATGGACGCAGTGGCACTCCCCGCGATCGTCGCATTAAGCTGCAATCCCATCAGAATGACGTAGCCTGAGATGATGATGGAACCAAGGATATCGAGTATGATAGACATAGATGCTCTTCCTTTCGCGGAAGGGTCGTTAGTTCCAGTAGCTCATGATGGCTGGATACACAAGGGAATCCGTGGAGGACGGGCTGGTGACGGTCACGGTGATCTTCTTGTGCCAGGTCTGCCTGGTTGTATAGGCGATGTCGAGATTGGGGGGATTGACGTAGGAAACGACACAGCGCACAAAATACTTCGCGCGGATGCCGGGAACGATCGTTTCCCATTTGGAGCCGGGCGTCGAGACGGTGTCAGCAGCGACGTCACTTTTGTAGACGATGAACAGCCTATCGTAATCATCAATGTCGTTGAAGTCCTTTGTCCCCCGGTAGGCCTCCCCCGCATCGGGTCCGAGCGATCCGGGAGCTGTAAACAGGCTCGAATCATAGACCGCCACGGGGTTCGTCCCGGCAATGGCCTGGTCGAACATCTTCCCGCTGGCTTCCTCGACGATCGAGGTGGCCAGCGAGATCGCGGTGACGCCGAACTCGCTGGTATACATTGTGTCGCTTGCCTCGTACACGCTGGAGTTCGCGTTGAGAATCAGCACCCCGAGCAGCGCAATGGCTCCGACGACCAGCATCATTTGACCGAGATTCATCTCATCACTGCAGTCTGGTGAGAACACAAGGGCCTCTCCGCGGAACACTCGAAAGAGGCCTCTTCAAAGAAAGAACGGGTGTCTGACTCACACACATCGGCGCGGTGCCTGTGACTGCACATTCGGACTTTTCGCGTCTGGGATCAATTTCCGCTATTTCCAGCCCATTTGCGATGACCATGGTCACAATCGGAGGGGGAGGAGGGGCCGGCGTTCAAGCGCAGGTAGCCTGGCGGGAGGAACTGACCGTCGTTTCGGGTCATACGCTCTATACTCTCCCTTTTGAGGAGATCCGGCAGCTCCTTGACGCCGAGAGACGACAGGACAATTCGGCGATTCTATGCCGTTGCCGCGACCTCCGCTACGGGAGCTGCATCACACATGGTGACCGCCGGCAAACCGCAACGGTATGAACCCGACGTTGGCTGCGGATGAACGAAGGGGGAAGGCTTGATTCTCTGCGCCCCGCAGGGTATGTTATGGCTCACGTGCATCGAAAGGAAGTACCATTGGATTCCCGAACGCGCGTTCATGCGGCATTGAAGCGGCAACCGGTGGATCGTGTCCCGATATGGATGTGGTTTCATCCCGACACCTCATCGCGCCTCGGCTCGGCGCTGGAGATTCCCGTCGCGCACCTCGCCGATGCTCTGGGAGACGACGTCCGCCAGGCATGGGTGGGGAACAATTACGCGATGGAAGGGATCGTCCATGAAAAGGAGGGAGAAACCCATACCGACGCCTGGGGGATCCAGTGGGTACGGCAGGGACCCTTCAATCAGATCCGGCGCTCCCCGCTTGCCGGGGCAAATGAAGAGGAGATCACCCGCTATCAATTCCCGCACGGACATATCGGGGATCTGCTCGCCCCGATGGAATCAGTGGCAGCGGATCCGGGAGACCGGTTCGTCGGGTGTGATATTTCCCCCTGTCTCCTCGAAATGATTTTCCGCGTCAGGGGGATGGAGTCGGCCCTCCTCGATATCGCGGCCTCCCCGGACGCCGCCCGTTCGCTCATGCACAGGGCGGCCGACTTTTCGATACGCCTCGCCCAGGAGGCGTGCGAACGCTTCTCTCTCGACTGGTTGTGGACGGGCGATGACGTCGGGAGCCAGCGCGCCATGATGATCAGCCCGCAACGCTGGAGGGAACTGATCCGTCCTCACCTCGCCGCTATCTTTTCGGTGGGGAAATCGCATGGCCTCTGGGTCGCCTACCATTCCTGCGGGTCAATCCGGCCGATCATCCCCGACCTGATCGAGATCGGGCTGGATGTTCTCAACCCCATCCAGAGTAACTGCCCCGGCATGGATCCGCCGGAGTTGAAGCGGGAGTTCGGTGAAAAGATCTCGTTCATGGGGGGGGTGGATACGCAACAACTGTTGCCGGAAGGGACCCCCGATGAGGTGTTCGGCGCGACGCGCACGCTCCTCGAAGCAATGACAGCCGGTGGCGGGGGATACATACTCGCCGCGTCGCACGCGGTCCCCCCTGAAACCCCTCTCGACAACATATTTGCGATGTACGATGCTGCCGGGGTGACCCGTCAGGAGATATTCGACCGGGCTGCGTCGATCCGGGGCCGTCTCGCGGACGCCGGCCGAGGAGAAGTATGGTGACTGCGGTTGCTCATGAGGGGTAAGTTGCCTAAATTCTTCTCGGCAGGAGAAGGGGGATGAACCTCAACAATCTGGGAAAGATTCAAAACCGGAGCGATGTGATGCCGGTGCTTTTTCTCGGGCACGGGAACCCGATGAATGCCATCACCGAGAATGAATTCACGCGGGGCTGGCGGATGGCCGGGAGTCATGTGCCCCGTCCGGATGCCATCCTCTGCATCTCGGCGCACTGGGAGACGAACGGGACCTATGTGACCGCGATGGAGAAACCGCAGACGATCCATGACTTCGGCGGATTTCCCAGAACACTCTTCGAGGTGCAGTACCCCGCGCCGGGGAGTCCCGAGCTGGCGGCGGAGACGAAGCGAACGGTCACCGGGACTCCGGTGGAGCTCGACCATGAATGGGGACTGGACCACGGCTGCTGGAGCGTGATACGACACATGTATCCGGAGGCCGACGTCCCCGTGATCCAAATGAGCCTGGATTATCACCAGCCCCCCGCATGGCATTACGAACTGGCGAAAGAACTCTCCCGCCTCCGCTCGAAGGGGGTCCTGATCGTCGGCAGCGGCAACTTCGTGCACAATCTGAGGATGGCGGACTGGCACAGCGAGGGAGGCTTCGAGTGGGCGCTGGAGGCAAATGAGACGGTGAAGAGTCTCATCTCCCGCAACGAACACCGGGCACTTATCGATTATCGGGCACTGGGGAGAGAGATGCAGCTGGCAGTTCCGACCCCCGAGCACTATCTCCCCCTGCTCTATGTCCTCGGCCTGAAGGAGGAGAAGGAGACCGTCTCATTCTTCAACGACAAGACCGAACTGGGCTCCATTGCGATGACATCGGTCTACATCGGCGACGAAGAGCATTCCCCGAAAGGCCCCGCGGAATCATGACCCCGCGATCAACGAATGTGCTGATTTTCTGACGGAGACCCTACCATGTTCATCGGACACTACGCGGTCGCGCTGGCCGCGAAGAAGGCCGCCCCCCATGCCTCGCTGGGTACCCTCTTCATCGCCGCCCAGCTCCTCGATTTGCTCTGGCCGGTCTTCCTCCTTCTTGGCCTTGAACATGTGAGGATCGATCCCGGGAATACCGCCGTCACGCCGCTGGACTTCTATGACTATCCGATCACGCACAGTCTGGCCGGGGCGGTCGCCTGGTCGGTGGCGTTCGCCGTTCTCTACTTCTTTGCATCACGACGGTACAGGAGAGGCACATGGATCGTCGGGCTCTGTGTCCTCAGCCACTGGGTGCTGGATTACATCACCCACCGGCCCGATCTGCCGATCGGTTTTACCGGCGATGGGAGAGTCGGGGCCGGGCTCTGGAACTCTCTGGCATGGACGCTCATCGTTGAGGCGGGACTCTTTGCCGTGGGCATCGCGGTTTACCTGACTGCGACCAAGAGCAGGGATAGGATCGGCCTGTTGGGCTACTGGGCTCTGGTCGCATTCCTCTTTGGTATCTACCTCGGCAACCTCTTCGGCTCTCCCCCGGCGAGCGCCGGTCTCATTGCCGTCGCAGGGAACGCCACCTGGCTGTTTGTCCTCTGGGCATATTGGGTCGACAGGCACCGCGATGCCGGCGGGATGAACTCGGCCGTGCCTGAGAAAGGCTGAACTCATGGAGAGCGGGGAAGACCGTCCGGCCACGCAGTATCTGCTCGCCCTGCTCCTTGCCGTCGTTGCAGGTCTGGCCGGCACGGTGCTCTATTTCAACGACAGCCATGTTTTCCTGTATTTCGGCGACGCGGCAGCGCACATCGTCAGAGCCCGCCAATTTTTCGACTCACAGCGTCCGGGGATCGATAATCTCGGCACCGTCTGGCTTCCCCTTCCGCATCTGCTGCTCATTCCCTTCATTGCGATCGACGCCCTGTTTTATACCGGTATCGCCGGGCCCGTCGTGGGGATTCCCTTTCTCGTGGGAACCGGACTCCTCCTGTCCTCCATCGTCCGGAGGCTCACGGGATCGCGCGGGATCGCCTTTCTCAGCGCCTGTCTCTTCGGGCTGAACCCGAACATCGTCTATATGGTGCTCACGCCGATGAATGAGCCCGCCCTCTTCTTCTTCATCGCACTCGGCGGATACGCGTTTCTCCGGTGGCTGGATACGGAGGCCGAACGATGGCTTTTTGCGAGCGCGGCGTCGATCGCGCTGGCCAGCCTCTGCCGATACGAGGCGTGGCTTCTTGCGCCGTTTCTTCCGCTTGTCGCCGCCGGGAAGGGACTCTCGCGTGTGAAGGGGGGAATTCGACCGGCGGCGATGCTCCTGGCCGCCGCACTCAGCGGTGCAGGCGTCGCGCTATGGCTGCTCTGGAACCTGATCGAGTACGGCGACGCGCTGAAATTCGCACGATGGACATACTCCGTTGCGCCGACGGCTGTCCGCGACCATCTGCAGCAGCGGCCTCTCGACGTCCCGCTCCTCTTCGGCAGAGCCATCCTGACCATCTTCGGTCCGGTCGTGCTCATCTTCGCGGCGGCGGCGGTGATCCCGCTCCGGCATCTGTCCGCGCAGCGCCGTTCTCTCCTTGTGCTCCTCTACTTCAAACTTCCCGTCCTGTTCGCGCTCGGTGCCGTTCTTGCGGGCTTCGTACAGGTTGATGAGTGGTGGTGGAACTGGAGGTACGTTCTGACGATCGGGCTTCTCCTGCCGGTGGCCGCAGGGATAGGCCTTTCTGAATTCTTCCGCCTGGTACCGTCGGTGGTCGCGCGTGCCGTCGCGGTTGTTGCCCTGCTGGCCATGCCCCTGGTGCAGTTGACCATACCATCGGTGGGCGTGCCGACATTTTACGACGCCTCCAAGGGGTTCTACGATCGCACGTACGAAGCGACCGACCTGGGCGAAGAGCTCCGCTGCGTCTACACGGGGGGAGGTGCGGCGCTTCTTACCGGATACAGTCAGGCCCAACGGATCATGCTCTCCAGCCGGCTCCCTCTGAAGGACTTTCACATCATCTACGATCCCCGCGAGAAAGATCTTTATGGCCCGCTGTGGGAATCCGACCGTTACCTGGTGATCGGCAAGAGATCGATGCCGGAATCGAAGGGCTATGTGGACTACTGGCTCTCGCGCAGAGAAGTCCTGGCCGATCACTACGACATCCGGCTTGAAAACGAGTATTTTCTCCTTCTGGAGCGAAAACAGACCGGGACGTCAGATTGGAACTCTCGCATGCGCCGTGATGGAATCGATTGACATTGCACACCTGGCGGCTCTGGTGGTCGCAGGGTTCATCGCCGGAGTCATGAACTCCGTCGCCGGGGGAGGGACCCTTGTAACCTTTCCGACGCTCATCTTCATCGGACTCCCCTCCATCGTCGCCAACGCCACCAGCACGGTGGCTCTTCTCCCGGCCGCGCTCAGCAGCGCCTACGGCTATCGCAACAACATCCGCCCCGTCTTCCGCTGGCTCAGGATCTTCGCCCCGGTGAGCCTTCTCGGTGGCCTTCTCGGGGGGATCCTGCTGGTGCAGACGCCCTCCCACGTGTTCGACGGACTCGTCCCGTTCCTGATCCTTTTCGCGACGTTCCTTTTCATGGCGCACAGCTCATTCACACGGTTCCTCGGCACCCGGACAGCGCAGGGGGCCCCGCCGACGCGCATCTGGATCGTCGGTGCTGCACTCTTTCAGTTCTGTGTTGCGGTCTACGGAGGGTATTTCGGCGCCGGGATCGGCATTCTGATGCTCGCTTCCCTCGGGATCCTGGGATTCGAGGATGTTCATCACATGAACACGCTGAAGGTGATGCTCGGATTCCTCATCAACGTGGTTGCGGCGGTCTATTTCGTGGCGAGCGGGCTGATCGACTGGCCGGCTGCGGGGATCATGGCGGTCGGCACCATCATCGGCGGTTACGCGGGGGCACACATCGCGCAACAGATCCCCCAGGTGAGGGTGCGCGCGGTCATCACGGCCATCGGATTGATCATCTCGGCGGTGATGTTTTACAAGCAGTTCTATTCCACTTTCCACTCGTAGAGCCCCGCGGAATGCGCCGGCGCCAGAAGTACCTCCAGCCGGAGAGCGGTGGTCCGGACGGGAGTGAACGTAACCACCGTTGCATGGTCCTTCTCCACGGGATACGAGCCGGTGTTCACCGCCGGGGTGGTATTGACCGCCGAGGTCGTAGTGACCACCGGCTTCCATTCGTTCCCTTCTCTGTACAGCAGGCGCCAGGACGCCGGCAGGCGGTACTCGCCTCCATCGTCGAACCAGTAGACCGACACCTTCGAAACGGTGTCGGTTGACGGGAAATCATACTGCAGCCATTCGCTCGTTCCCTTCTTCCGCCACCAGCGCGAGACCGGGATGGACCCGTCGTGCGAACTCCGCGGCTCAAGCTGATCCTTGACGGCGTCCGTCGGGAGCCCGGAGGAGGCGGTGAGGCTGCTCTTCCAGGCGAGCGTGGGCGCCTGGAGGGGACGCGCTGCGGAGATCTCCCGCGCGGGCCAGACGGTCATGTCGCTCTTCCCCCGGTGCGCCCAGGCGTAGTACGGGATCGCGATGACATCCTTTGCCCCGGCGGGGACGACGGTTCCCGTAGGTGTACGACGAGCGGAGATGCCTCGCCCGCGAATTATGCCGACGCCGTTCAGAAGATCGTCACGGAACTCGTAGGAGAAGGTCGTGGAGTCGGGGAAAAACACATCGGTGGCCCTGCCGTCGCGCGCGTCCACCCCTTCCAGGCAATAGACGACCGGGCCACGTTGAAGCGCGAAGCGGCCACGGTCTTCTTCGACCTGCTCGTCGGCGACCATGCGTCTGACCGGCATCGGAAGGGTCAGCCTGATCACATCGTTTTTCTTCCACGAACGGTGGAGGACCGCGTAACCCTTTTCCATTTCCAGAGGACTCTTCTTTCCGTTGACCGCCAAGGCGACATCCCCCGGGGCCGGGCCGAGTGCCCGGTAGAGCGTGCCCGTTTCCCCCTGTGCCCAGCCGGGGACGCGGAGATGTATCGTGAATTCTTCGCTCCTCTCCGGATCCAGGGTTATCGTCACGCTGCCGTCCCAGGGATACCGGGTCTCCTGGCGGACCTTCACAGGTCCCCGCTCCGTCGGCACCGTCGCCTCGCCCGCGGCGTAAAGGTTGACAAAGAGATCGCTCCCCCGGGAAGCGTACGCGTAGCTTCCGAGGCGGGGGAGGAAACGGACCACGTTGGGAGGGCAGCAGGCGCAGGCGAACCAGGGGGAGCGTTCCGTGCCGCCGAACGACTCAAGCGGGTTGGGATAGAAGAACGCCTCACCGCTCATCCCGACTCCCGCCAGGAAGCTGTTGTAGAGTGTTCGCTCCAGCACGTCGATGTACCGCGCGTCGCCGTGGGTCAGGAACATTCTGTGACTCCAGAGCATCATCGCGATCGATGCGCAGGTCTCGCAGTAGGCGGAATGGTTCGGAAGAACACAGGAGGGGCCGAAGCCTTCGTAGAGACCGACGGAGCCGATGCCGCCGGTGATGTAGAGTTTGCCCCGGGTGACATCGTTCCATAACTTGTCGAGCGGTGCGACGTACGACGAATCCCCGGTCAGGGCGGCAACATCGGCCATGGCGGCGTACATATAGCCCGCGCGGACGGCATGGCCGACCGCCTGATCCTGGAGCAGCACGGGGGCATGGTCCTGCATATCCGTTCCCATCAACTGATGGGTCCCCGGGTTTCCCCGCTCATCAAGGAAGTGCTTCGCCGTGAGGAGGTACCGCTGGCGGCCCGTGACACGGTAGAGTTTACACAGACCGATCTCGATCTCCTGATGGCCCGGCACCTCGCCTCTCCCCCCGGGTGCGAACGTCACGCAGACCAGGTCGGCGTTCCTGAGCGCGACATCGAGAAGGCTCCTCTTTCCCGTGGCGAGGTAGTGGGCGACCGCGGCCTCATAGAGGTGGCCGGCGTTATACAGTTCGTGGCTCTGATCCTTGATCCCCACCCACCGCTCGCGTCCTCCGGGGGGGGCGTAGTCCGGCCGTATCAACCGCCGCGGGGTATAGAGGTATCCATCCGGTTCCTCTGCGGCCGCGATCAAGACGATGATCGAGTCGAGATAGCCTTCGAGAGCCGGATCGGGATGGAGGAGGAGTGAGGCGGACGCGCCCTCGATGGCCTTGAAGACATCGGAGTCGTTGAACTGGTACCCGCGGAACTTGCCCTCTCTAATCCCGGCGGCGAAGACGAAGTTGTCGATGCGGCCGGTTCCCTCGCATTCGCGGAAGTTGTGCGGTATCGAGACGGTGCGGTTAAGGTCGAGCCTGCGGGACCAGAAACCGTCGGTGAAGTGAACGCCGGTAGAGGGGACGGGCGTGATGGGATAATCCCGGGGAAGCCGGGGTTCGTCCGCGAAGCAGCATGCCGCAGTCATAAAGGCCCACCCCAGCCATGAGACGGAAATTGCGGCTCGCATCTGCGTGGAGAGCACCCCGGCTTTCGTCAGGTCAGTTTACTGAGCGGTGAACTTGTATACCGTCGTCGACGTGTACGTGGATCCGGGATTCAGGACCACGGACGGGAAGTCCGGCTTGTTGGGTGAATCCGGAAAGTGCTGTGACTCGAGACAGAACCCGGTCCGGTGTTGATACACCGTCCCCCCCTTGCCGATGTTCGTCCCGTCCAGGAAGTTTCCCGAGTAGAACTGAAGTCCGGGTTCGGTCGTCCAGACTTCCATGACGCGTCCGCTCGTTTTTTCCGTCACGCGTGCCGCAAGAGAGATCTCGTGTCCCGTCCTGTTCAACACCCAATTGTGGTCGTACCCTCTCCCCAGGCGGAGCTGTTCGTCCTGGTTCTGGATGCGGGCGCCGATGGGAGTCGGGGTCCGGAAGTCCATCGGGGTCCCTTCCACCTTCCGCAATTCCCCGGTGGGGATGAGGCCTGAATCGATCGGCGTGAAGCGCTCGGCATTGAGGAAGAGTTCATGTCCCAGGATGTCCCCCTTTCCCGAACCCGCCAGATTGAAGTAGGAATGATGGGTGATGTTCACGACCGTCGGCTTGTCTGCCGTCGCCTTATAATCGATGCGCAACCCGTTGGAGTCGGTCAGCGTGTAGACGACCCGCGCGGTGAGAGTGCCCGGATATCCTTCTTCGCCGTCACTGCTGACGTAGGTCAATGCGAGGGTCGGTTCCTTGCTCGAGGTGGATTCGTCGATGTCCCAGACCACCTTGTCGAAGCCTTTCAATCCGCCGTGAAGGGTGTTGGCGCCGTCGTTGAGCGCGAGTTTGTATTCCGTCCCGTTGAGCGTGAACCGTCCTTTGCCGATCCGGTTGGCATAGCGCCCCACGATGGCCCCGAAATACGGGGTCTTCTTCTCGTACGAGGCGAGCGAGTCATAGCCGAGCACGACGTCGCCGAAGTTTTTGTTTCTGTCGGGGACCAGGAGCGACACGACGATCCCGCCGTAGTTGGTGATGCGCGCTTCCATGCCGTGTGCGTTCCGGAGTGTGAACACAAAGACTTCCTTCCCGTCGACGGTCCCGAACGGGCTCCTGCTCTTCGAAGGAAGGGTCCGGGGGGATGAGCATCCCGCAAGCCAGACGGCCGCGATGATGCCGAGCGAAACGAAAAACACTGATATGTCTTTCATGGAGGCTGATCCTTATGGTGGATGGTGGTTTTCTAACGTACGCCGAAAAGAATAAAGAAGCCAGCTCTTGCTCTCCACCCCGGTGAGCCAGGTACAGGTCCCGTCAACGACGGGGCGACGTCCGGTCTGTCCGATTGCATTTCTCCCCCGTCCGTCGTATTTTGAGGACCCAAGAATCTCCTCCCCTCTTACTGAAAGGATCTGACGGATGAAGCGCTGGACAGCGGCAGTGGCGGTGGCAGTCATTATTGGACTTTTTCCCGTGACGGGATGCACCAAGAAGCAGGAAGCGGGGGCGGGCGCGAACGCCGCCTTCCTGGGAACCTCATCGGGGAACGTGGCAGGCCTGAAGTGGTCGATTCCGAAGAGATGGAGCTCCGCGGGCGAGCGCCCGATGCGGGCGGCAACCTACAGCATACCAGCGGCGGAGGGGGACGCGGAGCCGGCAGAGTGCGCGGTCTTCTTCTTCGGCACAGGTCAGGGGGGCGACATCCAGGCCAACATCGACAGATGGATCGGACAGTTTGAAGCGTCCGGCATCCCGGCCAAAGCGCAGAAGCAAATTGCCGGGATGAACGTCACGCTCGTGCAGATCGCGGGCGCGTATCTGGCGCCGGGTGGACCGATGATGCAGTCAACGGGGAAGAAGGAGAACTACCGCCTCCTTGGCGCGATCGTGGAAGGTCCGCAGGGATCGGTCTTCTTCAAGTTCACCGGGCCTGCGAAGACCCTTGGCGCAGCCGAGGGAGAGTTCAACGCAATGGTCGAATCGCTCGCAAAGATGTGACCGCAGTGTGACCGCAGTGTGACCGCAGTGTGACCGCAGTGTGACCGCAGTGTGACCGCAGTGTGACCGCCTCGGCACCCTGACAACGCCGTCCTTCCCGGGCGGCGTTGATCTTTTGTGGGGTCATCCCCGTCAGAGGTGGAGCTTCTCCACCCTCGCTGCGAACTCCAGGTCATACCCCGTTATCCCCCCTTCGCTGTGCGTCGAGAGCTCGATAACAACCCGGTTGTAGACGTTCGACCAATCGGGATGATGGTTCAACCCTTCCGCGATGAGCGCCACGCTCGACATGAACCCGAAGGCACTGACGAAATCGCCAAACGTGAATTCCTTCCGCAATTTCCCGTTGGCGATCGACCATCCGGGCAGGGTGGCAAGGCCCGCGGTGGTCTCCTTCTCCGACAGCTTCTTCCGTTCCGGCATCCCGTTCTCCTTTCGCATCAAGATGTATGAGAGGATGGATTTCCCTCCCCCGCTCTAAACCCCGTTGTCCATGCCGCCGTTCCCCGGACGTCAGGCAAATCCGCAGTGTATTTGAGGGACCCGTTGCGTATATTCGGGACGGAAAGGTCACCGACATGAAGAGCGTCAGGCTCCTGATGTTCGGTCCCCTCCGTGATGTCGTGGGGACCGACAAGCTGGAATTTGAGACGGACCTCCGGTCGGTAATGCGCCCCCGGGGGAAGGATGCACAGATCGCGTGGTTGATCGCGGCGGCGGTGTGGAAGAAAGAGGAGGGGCACCTTATCGACCGGCCGGGCTTTGTGCGCCCCTGGAGAACGATGAGCGGCATCGGCGGCTGACGGGCGGATACCACGAGACGAAGGCAGGGTGAATTCAT
>Ga0315273_10003623_pt1 | contig 18647 bp, 8 predicted proteins | sample YL17G02_0_MG_FD_205753 | JGI IMG/M metagenome (GOLD analysis project Ga0315273, IMG submission 205753) | Sediment microbial communities from Yellowstone Lake, YNP, Wyoming, USA - YL17G02_0 | ecosystem: Environmental > Aquatic > Freshwater > Lake > Sediment | place: USA: Wyoming | collected...
AGCCAATCTGAGTGAGCTGGTGCAGAGGGTCCGTGGTCCCACCCGGCTGGGTGAGGTAGGTCTGGATGGAGCCCCAGTCACCGAAGGCGTACGCCTCCGGGCCGAAGATGACCGCGTTGAGCACGTCATTCACGACGTTCATCGTCAGGACAGTGGTGTCCGTCGTGATGTCGATGGGCGCACCGTTCAGCGTCGCGCTGAGCTTGAACACGAGGTTCGAGGTCGGCTGGACGATGTAGTAGGTGCTGGCCGCCGTCAGGCCAGCGCCACCAGTGATGGTGGCAATCTTGACGCGGTTGCCCGCGACAAGGGTGGTCGGCGCCGTGATGGTGACGTTGTCGGTCGCAGCGATGGCCGCAGCGCCGACGTTGGTGACGAGCGGCCCAAGGACCGCCGCGTAGGAGACGGCTGCGGGGGACTCGATGAACCGGACGCCTGCGTAGCGCCCGACCTCGCCGGAGAAGAGCTGGGCCGACCCTGCGTAGCGCTGGGCATCGATCCAGCCGCCGACGGCCGTGTCGCTCTCCAGATCGAAGGTCGATCCGGGATGGACGATGGCGCGGTAGGTGCCGTCGGAGAACGTCGGCACCGCAGCCGCCTTCAGGCGGGCGACGGCGAGCTTCACGATGGCGCCCGTGAGGGCCGAGTTCGCAGGAATGGTCGCACGGGACGTGGCGCCACCCGCGTACATGACCTGTGCACCCGCGCTCAGAACCTCGGCCACGCGCTTGTCGGCGGTGGCGAGAGCGTTGCGCGCGATGCGGTCGGCCGCGATGGACAGAAGGTCGAACGGCGACTCCATCAGGCCAAGGTCGGTCAGCTTGATGACGCGGCCAGCCTGATCGGCACTGAACTCCTCGTATCCGATGGACATGTCCTCGGACGTGGGCGCCACGCCTTCCTTCAGCCACGGGGCGGTCGGGCCGGAGTGGTCCGGCGTACCGGCCACGACGGACAGGTCGGGGATGTTGATGAACCGCATGGTGTTGTTCGTCCCCTTGACGAACGACGCCTCACGGAAGTTGCCGGGAAGAAGGTGGGGCAGCGGTGCCCGAAGCAGCTCCTCCAGCTTCTTGTTGACCAGAGCCACAACCGTCTGGCTGTAGTTCGTGGTCGCGGTACTGACTACGGTTCCCATGGTGGGCTAGTTCCTTCTCCGGCGTAGCCGGGGTCTAGAGCCAGTCGGGTCTCCCCATCGCCTTCAACCGGGCCTCGATGTCCTTGGACGACTCTTCCTTCGGCTTGTACGTGGGGTCGCCGCTGGCGACTCGATTGCTTTCGTTCGGGTTCTGTGGCTGGCTCGGAACGATGTCCGTGTCCGACAGCAGCGCCTCGAACTTCGCGAGACGGACCTCGTCCGTGACCTCGGGGAGTTCCTTGCGGGCTGCGGGGTACAGCACATCGAGAATGCGGGCCTGTGCCTTGGCCTCGGCCTCTTCGGCGCGACGCTCGGCGAGTGCCAGCTTCTCCTGAAGTTTGGCGTTGTCAGCGAGGTTCACATCCTCGGCGGATCGCTCCTTCGAGCGGTACGCTTCGAGTTCCTTCAGAGCGCCATTGCGCTCCTCTTCGGCCTTCTGACGAGCTGCCTCTGCTCCTGCCTGTCGCTTCCGCGCGAGGGCAATCGGGTCCACCGTCGGGGTGCCCGTCTGGTCGGGGGACGTTTCCGTGCCCGTCACGTCGGGGGAGCCCTCTAGGGCCGTACCGTCGTTCGTGTTGCTCATGCGGAGATAACCGTACACCTTTCTGCCAAGCATTGCAATGCTCAGCGCCTACTGCTCGGCCGACTGGCCTTGCAAGAGAATGGATGACAACCGGCTCAGGTCATCCTGAAGGATGGGAGCCAGCGCCGACGCCTTGGTAGGGCCGGTGATCTGCTGCCCGGCGTCACCGGGGGTTTCGTCTTGCGCGGACGGGCCAGCGCCACTGGCGAGGTTCGCGAGGGGGCTCACCGCAGCCGGAGTCTTCGGGCTCATGGCATCGATGGCATCGGGCACCTCGTTCATGCTGTTGATGACCTGCGCCACCCAGCGCTGCGGACTGATCGTTGCCAGTTCGTCCTTCCAGATCGAGCCGATGTCCTTGCCACCGATGATGTCGCGCCACATGGGGCTCATGCGCGCCTGATGGTCAGACCACGGGAGGCCCGGGGTGAGGTAGTCGGCGAGGAATGCGCTGGACGAGGCGTCAACGCCAGCCATGATCTTCTCATAATCGGGATCGTACTCACGCTGGATTGCAATTGCACGCTGGACATCGGCGATGGCGTAGGTCGCAGCGTACGGGTTCTTGGCGAGGAACTTCACCGTCTCCGGCAGCACCTTGCCCCACATGTAGCTCGCCGGGTAGAGCCCGAACAGCGGGTGGTTCAGGGAGCGCTCCAGCACGGTCCGCTGGGTCTGCATCTCGGCCAGCCGGAAGATGTCCTGCTGCGCATCCTCGATCTTGTTCTTCAGCAGCGAGACCACCAGCCCGTGGGAGCGATTGTAATTGACAGCCTGCGACGTTGGCACGGCCTCCACGAGGCGGCGCAGATCGGACCTCGTGTTCTTCGCCAGCTTGGGCCCAAGGGTCTCCATGACCCACTTCGACAGCGCCTGCATGTAGCCCTCGACCTCGGGGTTCGGGTGCGCCTTGCCGGACAGGATGCGGTCCTTCACCATCTGGGGGAAGCTGTTCGCGAAGAAGTTGTCGTACGGGTCGGCCGCGAGGGGATGCCACTTTCCGTCAGCCCCCAGCATTTCAATCTGCTCAGGCGGCGTGGCGTGCGTGGTCATGCGGTCAGCTCCGCCCGCTCCGTGACGGCCGGTGGCGAGCGTCCCGTCGTCCTTCATGCGGAAGATCGCCCTCTTGGTCGCGTCCTTGCCCTCGTAGAACGCCGTGGGGGTGCCGGTGGTGACGCCAAGGTTGGTCGGCAGGCCAGACTCCATGGCGGCCGGAGTCTCGACCCGGTACACGTAGCCAGCCTCATGCGTGAAGACATCCGGCACCTTCGCAACCGGCGGGCGCGCAGCCCTGCCGGGGGCAGAAGGCGGGGTGACGAAGGAGAACTCTGCGGGCATGACTGCGGGGGACACCTTGCCAGTGGCAGCCTCGAACTCCCGCATCAGGGTCTCCTGAGCAGACACGTCGAGGTGCGCCCGGAACAGCTTGGTCCACTCTTCGAGCGGCTGCTGGGACTTGCCGGTCTTCAGGAACCCGATGAGCTGGCCCATGTGGGTGTCGAGGCTCTTGGCCCCAATGTTCGACGCCATGACGCCCGACAGGTACTCCCACGGGTCCATGCCACGCGACAGGGCCTCGCGCGCGATCACGGTCTGCGCCTCCTTGGCGTAGTGGGTCGAGATGTCCAGCCCGCCAGCGTCAGTGCCCATCGAGAGCCGGTGCCAGAAGTCGTCCCACGTCTCGGAGTAATAGGCTTCCACCCGTCGGACATAGTCCGGGTGCGCGCTGAACTGCGTGCGAAGCTGCTCCACCAGCCACGGGACGTCATGCTCACCCTTGACCAAGATGAACTCGCCGTTGACCTTCTCGATGTGCCCGGTGATGTCCCTGCGCAGGGTGGCGGAGTCGGGATAGCCCAACTGGATAGCCAGATCGTCCGGCCGGATCGAGGCAATCTCGCCGATGTCGTTCGGCAGGAAGCGCTCCCCCTCGTGGATGAGCTGCTTCATGTCGATGGTCCCATCTGCTCGGACGGCGTGACGGCGCCACGCGTTGAGCTGGTCCTGAATGTACCGGAGGCCGACCTCATTGTCATTGAGCCTACGGCCTGCCGCATTGGAATAGACCCGACGCCAGTCCTCGAACGAGTTCGTCAGGACGTCACCGGCCTTCAGCATCTCGGCCTTCAGCGCGGGGTCCTTCTCGGCGGCGGAGGCAAGGTTGTCGAGCGCACCACGGACCATGTCGCCCAGACGGGCGTGAAGCATGTCCGTCATGTTGTTGGCGATAAGCACGTCGGGGGCTTCAAGGATCGCCTGAAGCCTGTTGTCCTTCAGACCCGCCTGCTGCATGGCGGACTTGATCCCGGCCGTGAAGTTGGAGCGCGTGGCGTACTCGGGCATGTCCATGCTGAAGTCACGGGCCAAGCCAGAACGGGCGAGGTTGTCGGTGATGGTGCGCAGTTCGGCGCCCGCCTCCTTGCCGACCGGCGTGACGCCGTACAGGATTTTGTAGTAGGGGGCGTCGGTGATGCGCTGCATGACGAACATGGGGTTGAACGAGTACCGGAGCCGGTTGTACATGGTCACGGTCAACTGGCCTGCGAAGTTCGACCCGTCCCCCATCTTGCGAAGCTGGTTGCGCATACGCTGGCTCAGGTTCGACGTGACCCCAATGATCCGAAGGTCACCCTCGGCCGCCTTCAACAGGTGGTCCATGATGATGTGGATGTTCATGGTGGAGCCGTCCTTCAGCACAAGATCACGAGGGATGATCTTGTGGACTGCGTCCCACACGTTCCCGGGGTTCAGGCCCCGGACGGTCGTCCGGTCGAGCTGTGCAACCTCACGCGCGCTCGCGAAGATTTCCTTGGCAATCGGGCCGGGAATGCCAGCCTCCATTGCAATTCGCTCGTACCGCTTCTCAATGTTCATCACCATCCGACGGCCAGTGACGACATCACGCTGCGTGTTGAGGAACGCCTCCAAGGAGTCAACGGGTCCGTTCAGGCGCTCGGCCTTGCTCTTGCCGACGATCATGCCCAGCACGTTCCGGGTCGTGTCGCTGAACGGCTGATGCCCGGGGACGGCGTCCACGGTATGGCTGATCGTGGGATCACGGTCGATGACCCAGCGGCCCGTATTGACGTCACGCCGGAGGCCCCACGCGACTTCCTCGTCGGGTCGGAAGCCGATGTTCCAGAGACGCCTGCGGCCATTGACCTCCGGGTAGAACGCAGGGTCAGGGAGCGCGCCAGCCCTCGGCGCAATCGGCTTCTGCATCGGGGGTGCGGCTGCGCCCGCCGGAGCAACGGGCTCGACCGGAGCCGTGCGCGTTGAGAAGACGGGCGGCGTGGGGGGCTCCGGCGCCTTGGTGGGCTTGCCCATCTGCCAGCGATGGTTCTCCCACTTGATGTCCTTGGCCTTCGGAACGGAGTTGAACTTCTTCGCCGTACCGGAGTTGACGTCAATGCCCGATGCCAGCAGCCAGTCACCCGTGGCCGGGTCCTCACCGATGATGTGGTACTTGACTCCACCGATCTCGAACGGGTCGCCGCGCTCGGGGACGTCCTTGTGGAGAGGCATCGGGGCCTGCGGCTTGTCAACTGCCGGGGCAACAAGTTGCGGCTCCTTGCCGAGAGCGCCGTACTTCGCGTTCCCCGCAGCTTCATCCGTCCAGCCCGCAGCGAACATGTTGCCGGAGTTCGGGCTCTTCGCCTCGTAGCGCGCCTCGGCAGCGTCGAGGTCGGCCTTGGACGAGCGCTTGGATGCGTTCCACCCTGCCTCGTAGTCGGCCTTGTCGGCAGTGTGCTTCGCGAGGGCCTTGGCGTGCGCCTCGGGATTGTCATAGATGAGACCTCCCTTGGCGCGAGCCGCCGCGAGTTCGGCGTCGTGCTGGGCCTGCTTCGTGGCCCACCCCTGCGTCTGGGCCTCGTAGTTGGCTCGGGCCTCGGCGTGGAGCTTGATCTTCTCGACCTCGTCGGCGTTGGCCGCATTCCACGCCTTCAGATCAGCGTCATACTTGGCCTGCGCTGCGGCGTCCGCTGCCTCCCCCTGATTGTACGCCAACTGGTCAGCGTCGAACTTGGCCTTGGCCGCGATGTACCGCTCCTGCGCCTTCGGGTCCAGCGCGGGGGAGCCAACCGTGAAGTCATCCATGCGGATCGGGTTGTCCTTCCCCTGAATGATCCACTCGACCCCATCACGAACCTCGATGTCCTTGGCATAGGAGGCGCGGAAGGACGCATCCTCGGGGCTGCCGGGGGTGATGCCCATGTCCTTCTGGAACTGGGCCCACGTCCGCTCGCGGGGTCCGGTCTTCACCGTCCGGGTGATCGGCGGGCTGACCGCGACGATGTCCGCGTTCGGAACCTTGTCTGGCGTCTTCCAGTACCCGTCCTTCGCCTTCGTCCACTTCGCCCCACCGGCAACCTTGATCTTGACGACACGCCCGATGTAGGTCCCATCGGGGTTGCTCCGCAGACCGCCCGGCATGTAGAAGGTGCCCGTGTCGGTCGAGGACGCAACCGTCCCCTCCTTCTGTGCCGCTGGCAGGCTGGCATCAAGGTTCATCCGCCCGTCGGACTGCATGTACCCGCGCTTCTGGATGCCCTGCCAGTCCTCATCGGAGATGGCCCGGAACACGAACTCCGGCGTCCCCGTGGGCTCGACCCTCGGCGCACCGAGAGCATCTGCAACGTCCTCGAACTTGCCGGACGGCACCGCAACCTCGCGCGGATCAGGCACCACTGCCGCCTGCGCGGCCTGCGCGGCGTCGTATGCCTTCATGTCGGCCTCGTACTTGGCGCGCTTGGCGATGGCCTCCGGGTCGTACCCGATGACGTCGTCAATGGATTTCAATTCGGGCTTCTTCAGGAAGACAATGGTCCCAGCCAGCTCGCCGTCCTTGCCCCCGACGGAGCCCATGTTCTCGGCCGGGAAGCGGACTGCTGGCGCATCCGTTGACGAGCGCAGCAGGTCGCCGACGTACGAGTTGTCGATACCCTTCTTCGGCGTGAGCAGTTTTGCGCGATCAATCGCGTACTCGGACAGGGCGGAGGACATCTCCCGGGGAGTGGTGGCATTCGCGACCCGCTTGGCGGACCGCTCTATCGCGGCTGTCCCGGTGTCGTGGGCGGCCATCTGCACGGCGAGATCGGCCGCCACGCCGTCACGTAGCTTGGATTGAAATGCAGGATCGCCGAGATCGGCGACAACATCCGGGCGCTTGGCCACGTAGACCGTGCCCTTGGCAGCATCGGCAGCGGAGTTCTTGACCGTCCCGCGTCCGTACATGTTGGCGTAGTCGAAGCTCTCCGTGGTGAAGAACCCCTCGCCAGCCAGCACCTTGCCGCCCTTGCGGGGATCGAGTGCTGACCCGTGGAACAGGTAGCCACGGTCCGCAAGCAGCTTGGCCGCCCGCTGCTGCTCCTCGGCTGGAAGGTCGTGGAAGGGGACACCCGGCTGCGGTGCGCGCGTGGCGTGGCGAGGGGTCTCCATGTAGACGACGTCAGGCGTACCGCCCTTCCACCCGGGAGGAGCGTACTGCGGGTCCCACGGCACGCGCCGGACCTCCCTCTGGCCGCCCAGCCCGAACAACTCAATGAGGCGGCCCTCGTCAAGCGCGTAGCCCTTGGTCCCACCAAGCGGGTCGAAATACTTGACGATCCTCTCGATGATCCTCTTCTCGCCGACGTTGAACACGGAGACGAGATCGCCGTCGGGCTTGATGGCGAAGCCGGTCTTGCCATCCTCCCGGAGGAACAGGCGCATCTTCGCGTACTCGCCCTTGGAGTAGACGTAGACCGTCTCCCCAACGGTGCGACCATTGCTCTTGACAACCTTGCTCGCCCGCTTGATGGCCGGGTGGAACTCCGCAGCCGACACCTCGCGGAAGCCCAACTGGTGGACGGCGAACAAGGCATCCATCTCCGCCTGCTTGTCACGCGCCAGCAACTCGGCGGGCGTCAGCGTGACATCCGTGGGAACGGAGTGCCGATCCAGCACGTCACGGACGGGCTTCAGCAGGGGGTCGGCCAGCTCCGCATCCCCGGCACGCTTGGTGATGAGCCCAGCATCCAAGTGCTTCTGAAGCTCCTTGACCAGCTTCTCGACCTGCTCCTGTCCGCCCGTTGCGTAGCCGATGTTGGCCATCTTCGGGTAACGCATGGCCTGCGCGTTCCACTCGGCGGTGGCAGCCGCAATGCGCTGCGGCTCGTCCGCGTTCTTCAGGATCGAGGTGATGTTGCCGATGATGTCCGCCGCAACGACGTCGTCAAGCGTGTTGGTCGTCATCAGGACCATGTTGTCAAGAGGCAGTTCGCCATGATACTCAGAGGCGTTCACCATCGCGCGAGCCTGCTCGTACTCAACCTCGGTACGCTTGTAGGTGACCTCGTGGAGAACAGCCTTCGCATCATGGGACGTGGTGGCGAGCTTCTTCTCCCAGTAGGGCACGTCCTTCCCGAAGATGACGGACATGCGCCCGGCCAGATTGGCCTCCTCCTCCGGCGGGAACGACGACCTGCTGACCGAGTACATGTGGTCAACGAGCTGGGTCTCGGCATCGCGTCCTGCGTTCCGAACCAACGCGCTGACGACTTCCTCGATGTCCTGCTGGACCAGCTCCTCTCCAAGGCCCTCGTCCAGCATCCGGCGAACGTACGTCCGTCCCACCATCAGCCTTGCCTGATCCATCGTGTACGAGTAGATCGCGCTGTCAACCTCAGTCCCAAGGCCAGACTCGCGGGCGATGGCCCTGACCTCTTGAACGGCAGGCGTCCCGTGAGTCCTCTCAAAAGCCTTCAACGCGTTCGCGGAGAGCAGGTCGGTAGTTGCGCGCGCAACTGTACTCGGCTTGTAGACCGCGAACGGGTCGAACATCCCGCGACCGATGCGGAAGGCGGTTCCAAGCTGGCTCTTCTGGACTGCGGCGACGGACACGGCAGCCTTCTCGAACAAGGTGTCAGCGCTGGCTGCAACGCGCGTGAGATTGCCGACGTTCTCCGCGCTGGCGGCAAACCTAGCGGCCGGACCGGCCCAGCGGGCAGTGCCGACCACGTTCACGCCAGCAACCCCCGCGACCCTGACCCCTTCGGCGCCAAGGCTAGATACGGCGCCAGCTCCCAGCGTGGCGTACATCAGGGGATCGAGGAGGACGGTGCCGACCATCTGCCCGACGGGATGGCGCGTGACGCCCTGCCCGTGGGAGACCATCCAGTCCTGCGCGTGCTCCAACGACCAGCCGCCAGTCTTCCACATTTCAACTGCCCGCTGCTCGACGTCGCTGACCTCCATACCGTTTTCAAGCCGTACTGCCGCCTCTTGGATGCGGCCCAGCTTGGCGTTGATGTTCTGGTCGATCCAGTCCTGCGCCTGCTGCTCAGTCCACTTGCCGGACTGCACGTTCTGAACGGCGTACCGCTCGAAGTCATTCATCGTGTCGAGGTTGAGGTTGGTGTTCCCGCCCGCACTGACGACGTACTTGGTGGGGTTCGCAGCCGCGTCCAGCAGGTGGCTTACCTTCGTCCCCGGATTGTAATAGGGGTCGAACAGGCCGGTCGGCTCGACCACGTCCTGCATGAAGTTGCTGCCAACCCCGAGGAAGCCCTGAATTGCGTGGCTGATCATACCCCCAAGCGAGCCGACACCCTCGCCGTGCATCGCCAGCTCCGGGGTCGTGCCCAGCGACGAGTCGTACTGCTGGTCATCGATGTACTTGGCCACCTCCATATTGAAATCAGCCTTCAGGTTCCCGCCGTACAGAACGTCGGAGTTCGCGGCGGCATTGACGAGCTGCCACTCCTGATAGACCTTGGGGTCGTTGGTCTTGGACCACTCGCCGATCCTGTTGAATTTCTCGTCCGCGCCTCCCGGGAGCCACGCCATCGGGATGCGGGCCAGCGCTCCGGCGCCAGCCTCGAAGGGCCTGACCAGCGTGGTCGTGGCCAGATCGTGGGACACGTTACCCGCCATCCCAAGCGCTTCAGGCAGGACGGGGATGCCGCCCAACGGCGACCCGTTGCCCTTGCCGAACAGCGTGTAGCCGAGGTAATCGATACCACGAGCCATGCGCTCGCTGGGGTCCATCGCGTCCACCTGCTCCTGCGTGGCAGGCTTCCACACGCCGGTCTCGTATGGGGCGCTCTGGGACGGACCGAGGGTAGGGGTCTGCACCGGCTGCGTCACCGTAGGCGCCGTGGACGTCACCGCAGGAATTGGAGCCGTGGTGTCAGGGGTGGTCGGAGTCGGCGAGTTCGGCGGGTCGATCTTCGTCCAGTCGATCATTTAGCCCCACCCGGCCAATTCTGATACTGGGTCGCAGTCGGGGAGGTGGAGGATGACGCCGGAACGCTCGTGGGCGCCGGGGTGGGAGTGGGCGCCGGGAGGTTCGCCGGGGTGGCGCCCGGGGTGGTATTGACCCCGGACGGCGTCGCGTTCGGGGCCGGACTCCCTTGCGGCTGCTGGGGCGGGGCGCCGAGACCCGGAAGGATGTTGCCCATGATGCCCTGAATTGTCTTTGCCGCATCGCCAAGCGGGCCCATGTTCGCATTGATCTGCTGGTTCCCGAGGTAGCTCGGAAGGTTCGGCAGCCGGAGTTCACCGGACGCTCCGAAGTTGATGGAAAGCTTGCTCCCGTACGCGGCATCATTCTTGGGAAGCTCCCCGGGGTAGCGCAGATCGGCACGCTCCGCAGCGCTCATCGGGGTCCGGTAGTCAGGGATGCCCGCACCAGCCGTAGCCGTAGTCACCTTGTTCCAAGCGGCAGCGATGCGCCAATCGTACGGATTGTCAGTCTGGAGCGACTGCATGGTCTGCGACAGGAACGCCTGCTGGAATGCCGGATCAGACGCGTAACGACTGACCTGATCCTGCGTCTGGGTGTAGCTCGCAGCCTGAACCGACGCCGCCAGCGGAGAGTTGAAGGTGACGCCCGCAACCTCTCCGGCCGCGAGACGGGAAGGCGAGAAGGCAGCCTGCCCCTCGAACGAGGTGAGCGCAGTAGGGTCGGTCGTGGAGGCGACAATGGTCCCCTTGGCGTCAACCTGATCCGTCTTGGTGGTGGACGTGAAGTAACCGCTCTTCATCGCTAGGGTGACGGTCGTCTTGACACCAGCCGTGTCCTTGGCCGACGTGTCCGACGTGATGGCCGTGATGCTGCCCCCATCCAAGAGGCTCTTCTTCTGCTCGTCCGTCAGGACAATCGGATTGCCGTCCTTGTCCTTCACCTTGGCGAGCTGGGTCGTGAGATCAACAGCCGCAGGCGTCACGTACACATCGCCCTTGGAGTCCACGGCTGCCGTGGCATCTTCCGCAATCGGCGAGACAAGGGACCAGTGGTTGGCCTTCGCCTCCGTGCTGTCCTTGTACCCCCACATTGTAATGGTCTTGCCACCCACGTTGTAGCTGAGCTTGTATCCAGCGAGCTTCGGGTTGGCGGACGGGTTGTTCGGGTCAACGGAGTAGACGGCATGTGGCATCACCATCGCCATGACGGCCTTGCCGTCGGCCCCCGGGACCATCACGGCCTGCGCGCCCGGCTGAACGGAGCCAGCCGGGACCATGCCAAGCGGGCCCTGCCCGGTCACGTCGAACTGGCCGTTCGCATCAACCGGAGCGTAGGACCAAGCCGTCGGGTTGGCCGCCATCTCGGCCGCAGTCTGCGTCCAAGCACCGATCTGCATTGTCATTGCCGGGTCAACGCCCTGACGCCCCAGCCGCTCCGGCCCGAATGAGGGACTGTCCCCCGCGTCCTGCCCAAGGAGCCGGGCTGCGTCTGCATCGAGCATGGACTTCGTCCCAGCATCGATGCCGGGAGTCTTGCCCAAGCGGGTCAGGCGGTCGCTGAACGCGGCTGCGGCCTGCGTCTTGTCCATCTGGGAGGCGTTCGGGTCGTTCCAAACCTTCAGGAAGGAGGACTCGGCGTGGGAGTACGACTCAGCGACCGGCCAGACCCGCAGGTTCTGCCCCCAGCTCGACATCGCATCCATCCCCTGCGTCGCATTGGCGTACGCAGACACGTACCCGCCCTTCTGCGCGCGGTCAGCAATCTGGCTGTATCCCTGCACCGCAGACTTGATGTGCTGGTTGAAGTACCCCTCCGTGAGGTTGCCGTCCCAGCCGGGATCGCCCTTCTTGATCGTGTCCAGAAGGTAGCGATAGGAGTCCGGGTTGGCCTTCACGTCGGTCGTCAGCATCGCCAGCAGCTCGTCGCCGTTGCCCGTGACGCTCAGGCCGGTCTTCTTCGACATGGCATCCAGCGCGTTCGTCATGGCGCTTCCGATTGCAATGTCGCTGTCCGTCGTGTTCTTCACGAACTTGTTGAAGTTCTCCGTCTTGGCGCGCTCGGCGTCGGCTCGTGCCTTCGCCTTGGCCCCCTCGATGAGCTGGGCCGCGTCCTTCTGGAGGGTGCGGTAGAACTCGCTGTTCTTGGGCACCTTGTTCGCCCACCGAAGGAAGAACTGGGCGTACGCGTTGTCGGACATCTTCCCCTGAAGGTGAAGCACATCGGCCTTCGACTGCTCGATGGCGTACTGGAGCTGCATGATGTTGTTCTTGGCGCTCTCGTATTCGGGATCGCCCTTGGACAAGTCCTTCGCGCGGCCACGCCAGTACGCAAGAACCATATCGTCAGTGGCCTTCTTCCCCTCGAACGTGCCCCCGTTGCGCCACGCGTCCATGATGAGCGCATCGCGCTTGGCGACGTACTCTCGGGCGAGCGCAATGATCTGGGCCGAGACATTGGGGGCGACCCGGGGTTGCAGGCCGAACGAGCCTCGGCGGCTTCGCGCCATGGCTACCTACGCCCAAGCTTCGTGCTGTTGACGATCTGCCCCTTCATCTGCCCGCCTTGGATCATCGACCGGACCTGCGTGGGGGCTGGGCCGGTTGCGGAAGCGGTCGCGCCCTGCGGGCCCTGCGCGAACGGGCTGCTCCCAGCACCAACGACCTGCGGCATCATCCCCTGATCCCCGGGGAGCTGCGAGCTGGTCGTGTTGTCCGGCGTCTGAACGCCCAGAGCGTCCTGAAGGGCAGCCGCGCCAGACTGCTGCTGACCCTTGGCCTGATCTGCGGCGCCCTGCGGCATCGCCGCGCTGGCGGCATTGAGTGCCGTCATCAACTGAACCATCAGGCTCACGCGGTCCGGCCACAGGGTGGCATCGGTGGACTCGCGGCGGATGATGTTCTGCTCCTGCTGCGGGTCGTCCACGCCGACGGCATCCATGCCGCGAGCCTGCGACCAGAGGCGGGCGTTGACGAGGTTGGCGGCACGGGAGGCGGTCTCCATCTCGTCGCGCGGGCTGAGCGACGGGTCTTCGAGGTCGAGTCGAGGCATCCCCTTCGAGATGATGCGCTTGATGAACTTGGCGTTCTCGCCCTTCATGTTGGCCCACACCTTGCAGACCAGCTCCCACGTCTTGCGGTCCCACTCGTAGAAGAGGAGACGACGCATTGCAATGCGGGACTCGTAGTTGGCCAGCAGGGCGTTGATGGCCTTGGAGCTGTTCAGGACCGCGCTCGGGGCGAGGCCCAGCAGCAGGTCGTTCAAGCCAGAGATGATCGCCATTTCCCGGTCGATCCGACCAAGGAACTGCTCCAACTGGAACTCGGCAATGTACGGGGCGATGGCCTCGAAGCGGTTGCCGGGGCCGGGGCTCACAGTCTGGTTCAGGATCGGCTTGACATTGGCCGCGCCACGCGCGGGGGCGTTCTCGCCCGTGATCTGCCAGTAGTCGCCCGCTGTGGCCTTCTGGATCATCTGCGCGCCAGCGCTGATCCGGGTCATCTTCTCGCGGATCAACTGCTCCATGTCGTGCAGCTCGGAGCGGCCAGTCGGAACGCCCGGGACGAAGGTGTTGAACAGGGGGACGTACGGGACAACGCCTTCGTAGTACCCGTACCTCTCGTTGCGCACGACCTCGGCCCCGACAACGATGCAGTTCCACGTGTCCATCTTGGCCGGATGGCCCTTCCTGCCCATCCTGCCCGGCTTCCGGTACCAGTAATCCCAGACCTCAACGCGAGCAGGGCCCCAGTTCAGCTCGGGGCGAGGGATGTCTGCGCCAGTGGCGTCCAGTGCGCCAACGACCCACGGAACGATGGTCCCGTCGTTGAGGGCCTTGGCCGTGACCTCCACGCTGTACCGCTCCTTGACCGTGTTCGGGTCCATGAGCGTGACCTGCGCTGCCCACTCCAGCTCGGCGTAATTGTCATCCTTGAAGCCCATGTAGAGGTTCCGGGGGTTGATGACCACGTCGGCGCACGGGTATTCCTTGGACGAGTCGGGGGCCACAAACGAGGCCGTCCGGCCGTAGAGGCCCTTGATGGTGGCTGCCTTGTGGCGCTTCAACTGCCACTGCTCGTCTACACGCCAGCTCTCCCGGACACGCTCCAAGGCGTTCGCGTTGTCGCGAGCCTCTTCGCTGTCCTCGATGGCGACGATGTTCTCGATGGGCTCGACGGCCTGAAGTGCGGCCGGAACCTCCACGTATACCTGCGGATTGTTGAGCGAGACGTGGGATCGCCCGTCGATCTTCAGGTTCGGGTCATCAGCCCAAAGATCGGCGCCGAACTGGGTGAACGTGGTCGAGTAGAAGAGCGCGTCATACCGTCGGCACTCATCAGCGAACTTCTGGTGTTCGGTCGAGATGCCGACGATGCGACTCTGAAGATGACGCTGGAGGGTCATGTCGAGCGTATCGCCCATGACAAGACCGAGTTCCAGCGTGAGGTCGCTGTACTTCTGTTCGGCCACTAAACGTCACTCACGGCCCCCCCAGTCTACTCGGGCCGGGACAGCGATGCAACTGTCGTGTGCGTCATGTCCATACCAGAGAACAAACGCTCCTTCGCCGTGACCTCCCGGTCGGCCCTCTCGGCCCCGAACACCCATTCGCCGACCTTTGGGGCACCCGGAAGTGGGAGAGACCGGGCCAGCTTCACGATAATGGCGAGACACATGACAAGGTCCTGATCGATCTTGCGGTCGGCCAGCTTGTAGTTGAGGCACTGGCGCTGGACGTCGGCCCAGAACCCACTCGCTGGCAGCTTGATGCGCCCCTCGTCAAAGGCGGTACGGAGGTCCGAGAGTAGCTGCCGCTTGGTCTTGACCACGCCGCCGAACTCGATGGTGCGAACGACGGGGATCGCCTCCTCCAGCAGCTCCTTGAACATGTGGCCACCAAGGGCCGTGTGGTCCACCCCGGTCTCGATGTCCGCCCCGCCCTTGGCGTACGCCGCATGATCGCGAGCGCCGAGTGCAACGATACCGCGCGTCGTCTGCTTACCCTCCTGTCTGTCGAGCGAAACACCGACAAGACAACCCAGCCGGTCCAGCTCGCAGACCATCGACCAGCACTTGTCCTTCAGGCCCGGATCGAGCGCGTGCGCGTACACGTGGCCCGCTCCGCCCGGCTCCTGCTGCTCGGGCAGGTCATCAATGAAGGCAGCCCGCACGGACGACGCGTTGAACCAGACGCCCATCGCCTGAATGAACAGGCCGTCGATGTTCTGGTCGATCCACGCCTGCGGCTGGTGCAGGATCAAGGCGTCGAACGACTCGCGGTCAATGCCGTACCCGATGTTGTCCCGCGTGCTCATGCGCATGGAATACCGGCGTGGGTCGCAGAACGGGTCGTCCGGGTCACCTGTGTACCACAGGTCCTCGTACTCCGTGGACGTGTCGGCGGACGGGGTACTGATGAGGATGAACTGCCCGCCCGTGCTCAGCCGCCGGGCGTGCATGACCTCCTCCAGCAGGTATTGCAGGCGAGGAGCCTCCTGAAGACCCGCCTCATCGAATGACAATCCGTGCATGTTCATTCCAATTGCACTCAGCGCCTTGGCCTTGGTACTGCGGAAGTGGACCTGCGCCCCACCCAGCTCGGGAGCGAACGCGATCCACGCGTACTCGCCGCGCTCCTTCGGACCCTCGGTCCACTCCACCCCTTCAACGGTGGTGGCTTTGGCCACTTTGCGCGCACCGACGACAGAGTCTCCGTTGCCAATGGCCAATGTCCATGGGCAAGAGGACTTCTGCGCCGGGTGCGTGCCTCCGAGGAGGTTGACGATCTCGGTGAACACCTGCTCAGCCGGAGCCTGCTCGACGGCGAAATGCCACCAGTGGTACGGCAGGGCCCCAAACCGCTTCAGCTCGAAAGGATCAGTGCTCTTGGGGGGCTCTAGCCCGACCCGGTAGACGCACGAGTGCAGGATGATGACCGAAAGGGCGAGCGTCTTCCCAGCCCGGTTCCCAGCAGCCACCATGATCCAGTAGTAGAACGCGCGCCAGCGCGAGTCCGTGCGCTTGATGTACGCGTTGCACATCTGGCGCTGGCCCTTATGCAGCCGGATGCCGAGGAACACGCGCGCGAAGCGGATCGGGTCCCACCGGCAGCGCTCGAACTCGGCTAGGAAGTCAATCGCCATCTTCTTCGTCCTCCCCGGATACCAGCATCGGCACGGAGACGCCGCCAACGAGCGCCTTCGGGGCAAGCCCCGCAGAGGCCATGGCCTCGAACAGCCCCAGCTTCAGGTCGCCCTGCGCCTTCTCTCGCTTGTCCGCGATGGTCTGGGTCTTCAGGATCGAGGAGATCGCCGCCTGCGCCTTGACGGACAGGATGTCGTAGAAGTCCGACCAGTCCACGGGCGGGAACGGGTTGCCGTCGGCGTCCGTCAGGTTCTCCCGCGCACGGTTCATGTCATCAGCCCGGGTCTTGGCCAGCTCGATGCGGCGCTCGATCTCGTCAACCTGCATCTTCTGGATGGCGTAGACCCTGTCGCGCATGGGCATCTCAACGTCCACCTCTAGCTGGCGGGTGTTCCCGTCGCCGTCGGCGTGGTCCCGGATGTGCCGCATGATCGCCTCGCTCGTGGGAGGCGACTCCATGACGCGTCGGATCGCAGTGGCGTTCATCCCCGCGTTCCAGCCAGCCTCGATGACCCTGCGCCGGTCTGGATTGGCGCAGACGGTGCAGCGCTCGTAGGTCTTCTTCATCGGCCATCAAGGATCGCATTGACGACCCCCCTTCGCAAGTCCGAGGGGCGAATGACAATTGCCGGGATGCCGCAGATGTTGAGGAGCTGGAGGTATTCGAGCTGCCCGGGCTCGAATGTGCCCTCCTCGCGCTTCAGTTCGACGGCCAGCGCCGTCTGCCGACGCTCATGGAGCATGAACAGGTCGGGGAAGCTCTTGGCGGTGGACACGTAGATGGGGTTCCCCTGCGCGTCAAAGGCTGCGATGCCCTTCCCGACGTGCTTCACGTCCCATCCGCGTCTCTTGGCGCGGTCCACGACCCGCTCTTGGAGCGTTTTCTCGCTCATCTTGCGGTCGAGGCACAGCTCGTTCGTGATTGTGCGGTGCCGGGCCCCACAATGGGGACAGGACGTCGCATTTTGTTGAGTAATGCCGCGCTTAGTTGTCATTCCCGTCCTCATCGGTCTGATCGGTGATGTTCTTCAGCCGAACGCCCGAGTAGTGGGTGCCGGTATTGCGATGGACCTTGGGGAAGCGGCGGGAGAACGCGATGCCGAAGCCTGTCCGGGTCCATTTCTCGGACCCGCTCTTCTCACACCACGCCTCGAACGACTTCCACATGTGGCCGGACAGCTCCGACGAGCCGTTGGCGATGACGCACGACTCCGACAGGAAGGCCGCGATGGGGTCGTTGTCCTCGATGTACGCCTTCGACCAGCCGAGAACCTTCTGGGGCTCTGTCATGCCGTTGTTCAGGTAGTGGTTGGCGAACATGGCCATCACGCGGAGGGCGCCTTGCAGGTTCGGGGTCTCCTTCAGCCGATCCTCCAGCCCCTTGTCGTCGCGGGAGGGGTCCCGGTAGTCCTGCTCGAACCAGATCAGGCGGACCCGGCGCTGCATCGATGGACCGACGTCCTCCGTCCGGGGCGGATTGTTGGTCAGGAAGATGATCTTGTGGGTGGGGGAGAAGGTCTTGAAGTTCTTCGCGTACAGGGTCCGCGCCTCGATGAGGTCGTTGCCGGAATGGGCCTTCAGCATCTCCTCGTTGAACTGCCCGCCCTGCGGCTCCGACATGTACGTGAACCGGGCTCCCTGCAATTTCAATAGCTCGGGTCTGGGCTTGTCGCTCGATGCCGCTCCGTACCGCGTCTTCATGTAGAGCGTGTCCGGCGGTGTCGCAGCGTAGTCCCCAAGGGCCTTGGCCACGGTTCGGGCGAGGACGCCCTTCCCGTTCTGCCCCGACCCGACCCACATCCAGAACTTCTGCTCGCGGTTGGCCCCGGTCATCGCGTAGCCCAGCACCGTCATCAGGTAGTCCGTCAGGTCGGCGTCATTGGACATGATGCCGGTCACGAAGTCTGTGAACGGGCGCATGTCCGCCTGCGGGTCCCAGTCAACGCCCGTCGAACGGCTGACCAGCAGGGACGGGGACGGTTGGGCGTCGAACGAGAGCGTCTGGAGGTCGAGGACGCCGTTCTTGAAGCCGACCAGATTGGGGTCCGGGTCCCATTCGTCGCCCTTCATCGAGACAGCGGGCATCGAGGCCAGAGACTTCAGGACGGAGACCTTCTTCCCGTAGTCGAACAGGACGGAGTAGAGCTTCATGTCGTCCTTGTCCTTGACCCGGTCGTGGTCGCTTAGCCACAGCATCATCTGGTCCCGGATCAACTCGAAGACCATGGTCGTCATGTCGGGTGCCCACCGGACGCCGTCCCAGATGTGCCAGAGCTGGGTCGAGTGGTCGAAGCGGACCTTGTCGCCGATGCCGATGGGGGAGGGCTGGGACAGCAGGTTCGCGAAGAAGTCGTCCCGCGTGCTGGCGTGCATCGCGAAGGTGATCTTCGCCGGGCTACTCACGGGCAGCACGCTTGTAGGCCCCCCGGATCGAGTCACGGGCGCGGTTGCGGGGGTGATTGCCGCGCTCGGCGGCTGCCATCAGGCGTTCCATCGCGACCTCGAATGGTACACCCTCCTCGCGGCAGGTCATGGCCGCCCAGTGGATGACGTTGTTC
>Ga0315273_10003625_pt1 | contig 18644 bp, 30 predicted proteins | sample YL17G02_0_MG_FD_205753 | JGI IMG/M metagenome (GOLD analysis project Ga0315273, IMG submission 205753) | Sediment microbial communities from Yellowstone Lake, YNP, Wyoming, USA - YL17G02_0 | ecosystem: Environmental > Aquatic > Freshwater > Lake > Sediment | place: USA: Wyoming | collected...
ATGCGCGCAGCAACGTGTGGGCCGTCGAGGGAGAGATCGTGCCCGACGCGACCTGGTCGTGGCACGATGACCGGTACGTGCCGCTCGACGATCCATCGAAGTTTCAGCCGATGAGCGCCTGGAGATCCCGATGAAGTACGCGGACGCGAAGAAGCTCCTCGGCACACAGGTGCGCGCCTGGACGAGCATGAACGGCCAGTACGTCGGGGAGCTCGTCGAGCTCTTCGGCAGCCCCTGGCGCGGCAAGGTGCGCATCACCGGCGTTTTGCAGCCAGCGGCCGTCGAGTACGCGCGCGGCAGCCGGCAGCGACGCGGGATGCGACCCGGCGACGAGATCGAGGTCGGCGGCACGAACGTCACCCCCATCGACGTGCCGGGCACGAGCTACCTGGAAGCCCTCATCGAGGACATGAACCGGATCGCCAAGCTCATCCCCAACGCGGGGCCGAAGGACGAAGGGCACCTCACGTGGACCGTCCAGCAGCGGCAGCAGCAGATCGACGAGGAGCGCCGCCGGGGCGGCTAGAGCCTCGGGCGCCGTGGGCCCCAGTCCGCTTCCCGCCAGAGCTCGGCCGGGAAGAGATCGCTGGTGTCCGCGTCGTCGACCCAGACGAGATTCACCGGCTCGATGAACTCGAGATCCCCGCCGTCGTCCACCTCGCGCGTCACGCCGAGCTCGGGATCGATGTTCTCCCACTCGTCGAGCGCCGACCAGGCTCGGCCGTCCCAGACCTCGAGGTCCTCCGGGGCGATGGGCGCCCTCGTCCGGTAGCTCTGCCCCTCGGGCACGTCGCGGCTGCCCTCGGGATCGTCCTCGGCGTCGACCGCGCCCGCGCGCACACGGAGCACGACCGGCACCCAGCCGTCCTCGACCGGGTTGTCGCTCTCGTGCTCGGCCATCGCGTGCATCTTGTGAAACCAGCCGCGCAGGCCGTCCTCGTCCGTCAGGAAGATCCAGCCGCGCGCGTACCCAGCGTGGGTCGAGAACGTCGCGCCAGACCCGGCGACGAGGCCGTCCTCGAGGATGCCCTGCAGCCGGCCGTAGAACGTGACGTGGTAGAGCGTCTCGTCCACGATGGGGTTCTGGCGCCGGCCGCGGCGAGCTGCGGCGAGGATGCGCACGGTGGCCTCGTCCGCGAGGAGCGCGGCGAGGCCGTAGTGCCTGGGGTGCGGCGCCTCCTCGAGCGGGAGCCACACCGCCCCCGACGACTCCCAGTTCAGCCGGGGCTGAAACTCCTCGGGCACGATGAGCAGGTAGTTGCGGTAAACGAACGAGCCGCTCTGGAAGACGTAGAGCGGCACCAGCGGCTCGTGGCGCCCGCGGTAGCCCGTCTCCTCGCGGACCTCGCGCACGGCCGCCTTGGCCGGATCCTCGCCTGGCTCGATGGCCCCTCCCCAGACGCCCCAGGTGCCGGGCTCGTTCACCTCGGGGCTCCGCTGCGCGAAGAGCACGCGCCCGGTGTCGGCCGCGAGCACCAGGGCGCCAGCTCCTGCACGGCCCCAGAAGCGCTGTCGATCCGTCACGGCCCGAGGCTACCCCAAGCATCGAAGAAATCGTACCGACGTCTCGAGGGATTTCCCCGAGGCCAAGACATAGAAGGGAGCGACCTACAACTCGGCATCGTCGAGCGTGCCCGCCCGCGCCGCCCGGAGCCAGGCTCGCGTGAGCCTGGCCCCGCGGATGCGCTCCCTGGTCGAGGGGTGGTAGCCGCGGGCGCCGTGGCAGAGCGAGACGACGAGCTTCGGCTGTCCTGGGCGCGTGCGCCGGCAGCCGCAGCAAATCGACTTTCTCTTCGCGAACCACCCGCACGTCTTCTCGTACGCGGGCTCGCCAGGCCGGGGATCGATCACCCGCAGGTGGATGCGCAGGTGCCGCTCACCGTGGCGGATCGTCTGATCGCGCCGCTTCTCTCGCTTTTCCATGGTGCCTCCGCGCCGCGCCCGTCAGGCGCGCGGTCGTGATGCGGAGGAGCGGGGAGGGAGGCGTCACGCGTCCTCGTCGATGGGGAACCGATAGAGCAAGCCGACCGGCCAGGAGGCGGGCCAGGCCACAGCGAACACGAGGAGCAGCGCAAACGCGGTCAGCTTGCCCGCCACGCGGGCGCGGCCCTGGCTCCAGCCGAGGAGCACGAACGCATCCATGAAATGCTTGGCGGCCCATTCGAGGACCCGCGCATCGACGCGCCAGGCCACGTACGCCATCGCACCGAGGGCCCAGGCGAGAAGGACCGAAGAGAGCGCCATGATGTTCTACGCCCGAGACGCCGGCGTTGCCAGCCAGAGCTCTCTCCAGGTACGCTCGGCCGCATGAGCCACTACCGCCGTCCAAACCCAGAAACGAAAGTCGTGGTCGGCTACGGCCTGGTCGCCGTCGCCGTCGGCATCCTCGGCTGGTTCGGGTACAAGGCGTACGCCGACTCCTCGAAGGCCGCCGCGTCGGGAGTGCTCGCGCCCCTTCCGCCGTTCGACGCCTCGTCGACGGACACCGATCACGCGTACATGATCGCCGTCTTCACGAGCCTGCCCGTGCAGGGGCCGATCCCCGCCGAGGGCTCGCCCGTCACGCCGTACCTCGGAACCCTCTCGGTCGATCACCTCGTCGTCACCGGCCCCTTCAGCCAGAAGTCCCAGCCGCCGCCGCCGATGGACCCGACCCCCGACGTCATCCTCGCCGTCAGCCTCGCCGGCAACATCGTCGGCGGCATGACCAAGGAACAGGCGGACAAGCTCAAAATGATGCTCGGCGTCTGAACTTGCCTGAGACTCGGCTCGTCCGTGGGCCGCACGATCTCGAAGTCGGTCACGCGCTCCCGTGCTCATCGAGATACTCCGTCGCCTCGGCCAGCGAGTCGAACGGCTCCTCTTCGCCCTCGTCGGCCTCGCGCGCGTCGAGGCCGAGCCAGACCTTGCCGCTCCCCGACTCGAACGTCACCTCGACGACGTGGCGCTCCGAGCAGAGCGGGAAGATCACCTGCCGCTCGTCGTCGCTCTGGTGGTAGGCCGAGACGCCAGCGTCGGTCTGGAAAAGCACCGCGGCGTCGCCGTACTTCCGGCGCGCGGCCGAGATCGAATACGGGTGCGAAAGCTCGTCGACCGCGAACGCGAAGCCGAAGACGCGCTCGTAGAGCCCGTAGTCGTCCTCGAGGTTTCGGTCGCACCGCACCGAGGGCTTCTTCAGGTAGTGCGTCGAGAGCCCCAGCATCTCGAGCACCGCGCCGCGCTCGAACGACGAGAACGCGCGCTCGGTGAAGTGCACGCACCAGGCGCCCGCGCCGAGCGGGTAGGCGTCGCGAAAATACAGGTACGACGGGGCGCCCAGCGGATCCTGCTGCATCGCCTCGTAGATGGGCGACGACGCCCGGTAGTCGCCTCGCGGCGTGTCCTTCAGCCACGCGGCGAAGCGCGCCTGCTCTTCCTCCGACAGCTCGTCGACCTGGCGCTTGTCGTCGAGCGAGCCGCTCCACCGGGGCAAGAGCCAGGCGAAGTCGTACGGATCGACCTCGGTGTTGAGGTACGACGCCAGCTCCCGCGCGAGCTCGTCGGGCGTGAGGGCAGGATTTCGGAGCCGTGTCGAGCGAATCAAGGTCGCACCTAAAGATTGAGGTAGCACCTAAACTTGTTCGCCGTCCTACCCTCGCGCGGCCGGGCCTCCGTGCGGCGTCGCGGAGCCGCGGGCAGACGCGGAGGCAGCGGATCGAGGCGCGCCATCGTGACCTCGAGCGCGCCGCGGCGGATCTTGCGCGACGCGGCCCGCTTCGCCTGCGCGATTTCCTCCAGCTCGCGCTCGGTCAGAGGCCGCCGGTACGGCTCACGCTGGTACGGCCAGCGCTCGTAGCTGAGTTGGTAGTTCGTCGTGGTGAGCGTGCTGATGTACATCACGCACGGTCTGCGTAGAGGAGCTTGCCGGTGGCGATCTGGTAGAGCGCCAGGCGGCCCCAGGTGACCGTGCCGTCGTCGTGCACGGAGCCCGTCTGCAGGCGCCCGCCGTTGACGCGCAGGCGCATCCGCCGGCTGTGGATGCACATGCCGTGCTCGTTCGTTTTCGGATCGACTTCCGGCTTGCCGCCTTCGCTGGTGATGAAATCGCACACGCTCTGGTCGTCGACTCGGGCCGTCAGGACGATGACGTGCACCGGGCCCTCGACGACGAGGATGTCGCCAGGGAGCAGGGTGTCCACCGCGGCCTCGCACGCGGCGCGGTTCGGGAGCGGCACGTACGCCTTCATCCGCTGCGCGATGCTCGCGAGCCACTCGAGCGCCTCGCCGATGTGCGTCGCGTAGTTCTCGTGGAGCTCTACGGCGGTGACCTTCGACGCGCGCATCGCCGCCAGGGCGGAAAGGCCGCACGAGTACATCGAGTCGGCCATCTGCGCGCGCAGGCGGGCGTTCGGGGTGTCGGGGAAGAGCCGCAGGGCGTACTGGTCCTGCCGCTCCTCGGCGCCCGTGGAGCCCGTGCCCACCGCCGCCCGCGCGTCGTCGGCCACGCGGTTGCGGATCACTTCCTCGTCCATCGCGGGATCGAGAAGCGCAGGATCGATCTCGCTACTGGTCTCGTCGGTCATGCGCTCGAGGCTATCCCCACCCCGAGCCGTTGTCAGCCGCCGGCGGCCACGCGCGTTCGTGGACGCTCGCCCAGGCCGAGCTCGCCATCCAGACCAGCGCGAGGAGCACGCAGGCCCAGCCCGTCAGATCGGTATCGCGCGTGAAGAAGATCGGCCCGACGATGGCCCAGGCGACGGCGTGGAACGTGTACTTCGCGCGCGGGCTCATTCGTAGTCGCGAGCGCCGACGAAGCTGGGGAAACGAGGCGCGCCGGAGTCCGTCACCTCCTGGCACCGGAACGTGATGATCGAGCCCTTCTTCGGCGGGTGGCGGCGCTGCTCGTCCGTCAGGCCCGTGCCGACCTTGAACTGCACGCCCTTCCGGATGGTCACCTTCGGACCCTTGTACCCGAGGGCGCTGCAGACGAGCGCGCCGACCACGCCGGCGTTCTTGCCCTGGCCACCCTCGTAGCCGAGCACGCGGGCCTCGCTGTCCACGAACGTCTTGACCTTCAGGAGGTTGTGCGACCGGCTCCGCTCGTACGGCGAGCCAGGCCGGCGCATCATCACGCCCTCGCCGCCGGCGCGCTCGATGTTGCGGAGGTACGAGTCGAGCTGGCGCTGCCCGCCACACGGGATCTGGGGGATGACGGCGCACGACGGCGACTTCAGCTTCTCGAGCCAGGCCAGGCGCTTCTCGAACGGCCCCTTCACCTCCGGCGCGTCGAAGAGCAGGTAGCCCATCTCGCGCCAGCCCTCGTCCTCGTCGTGCCGGCGCACGATGCCGCTGGTCTCCGCGAACCGGCCGCGCGCGATCCAGAGCTCGCCGTCGAGGTGGTCCTTCGGAAGCCCCGCCGTGAACCACCCAGGCGCGTGGAAGACGTTGTTGTTGCGGGAGAGGAGCTGCCTCCCGTCCCAGTACGCGCGGACGCCGTCGAGCTTCTCGCTCATCCACCAGCCGGTCGGATCGAGCTCGTCCTTCCAGTTGTGCGCCAGCATCACTCCGCGGTGCATAGTTTCTCTCAGTGACGCGAGGGTTAGCCGGGCAGGAACGCGCAGCCGTTGTTCACGTGGTTCGCGATGCCGGAAAAAGGCGCCGCGTTGAGGCCGGTGCCCCCGTGGAACAGCGAGACAGCAGCCGACAGCGGGACCGGCGCACCCGGCGTGAGCGGAGGGAACCACGCGTCCGTGAAGGCGTAGAACAGATCGACGCCGCTCGTTCCGGCGTAGAGAGGCGCCGTCGAGGTCGAGCCGTTCGTGACGATCTTGATGTTGGAGTACGCGTCGATTTCGATGATCCACTTCGACGTACCGTAGAGGCAGAAGCTTGCTGAAATGTCGGCATACGCCCCCGGCTCCAACATTTGGATTGGTCGGCCAACCGGAAGCTCGACGGCCGTGGTGGTCAGCATCGTGAGTCGGCCGGCCCCATGCACAATGATCGCGTCGATGACGGCAGGATCCGCAACAAAACCCATCTGCACGCTCGTCTCTCCGCCCACGTCGAGCCTGCGGATGGCAGTATTCTGAAAGCGCGTCGTCTTTCCGCTGGGCGTCGAGGACCGCGCTTCGTAGACGTAACTCGCGAACGTGCTCGTCTCCGCGAGCGTCACGTCTTGCAGGAAACAGGCGTTCAGAACGAGCCCGTCGAGGACCGCGTTGCCCCCGCCAAGCACCACGAGCAGGCGCATGGACGAAAGGCCGAATCCGCCAATGGAGCCGCGGACGGTGATCGATCCCAAGTTCATCTGGATCGTGGGGAGCGCGAGCCGCTGGTAGGTCTGCGGCGGCGGGGATGCGGCCCAGACGAAACCGGACTGGGTGCCGATGTCCCACGGCTCAGTGAACCTCGCCGTCGCGCCTCCAGGGGCGACAGCCGCCACGGCGTAGGTGTCGGTTCCGTAAGAGGCAGGATCCAGGCGAAGGATCTCCCCCAGCAGAAACATTTCTCCCACGTTCGTGCTGGTGGCACTCATCAGCGTGTTGGTCGCGAGGTTGTGCTGGGTGACCGTGGCGAACGTGTTCGACGACACGACGCTGGGCGTGCCTACCCACTGCACACCTCCAATCGTCGGCGTAGATCGCGCGTCGATGATCAGATTGGGCATCGTGTAGGGCAAGCCGCCCGCGTAGTCGATGGTCACCACGACTTCGCGCGTGGGCGACCAGATCCCATACGGCGCGACACGGGCTACCAGTTCTTCGATGGTGGCGAGCGCCTGGCCAACGCCTGGCGCAAGACCGTTGTTCTCGTCGTTGCCCATAGCCGCGTCGATGAACCACGCCGGCTGCTGCGTCCACGTCGGCGCCGCGTTGGGGATGCGTACCCAGACGCCGCCAGCCCCGGAGTCGAGCAGCACTGACAGTCCCACGGCGGTGGGGATGACCGACGCCGCCACGTCGATGTAGTAGTAATGCGCGTCGAGCGTCTCGACATGCACGATCTGCCCCCAGGCGACTCCAGCCGTGGGGAGCGCTGAGAGCGCCGCGGTATCCGCCACATCGATCCACGCCGGCGCCACCGGGGCGCCTCCACCGCCCGCGCCGTCTAGCCGCATCAGCGCCTCGATGAGGGGGTGCGAACGGTCGAGGCCGAGCGCGGAGCAGGTGCGGGTGATGGCGGCGAGAGCGAAGCCCATGCCCGCCAGACTAAGACGACTCCCTTACTCCGTCAGTATTTTTCGCTCCTTCCGGCGCCGGTGGGAAGGGGGTTCGCCCTCACCACCGTCTGGCTGCGTTCGCGGCTCAGCCTCGCGCGCGACGCTGCCACGCTGGCCTGGCGGGCTTTCTCGGCATCGAGCTCGCGGAGCCTCTGGGTGGCGCGAGCGAGCTGCTGGCGGGCTCGCAGGGCCTGCGCCTCGCGCATCTGCGCCTGCTGCGTGAGGACCCGGTGCTGCTCGATCATGTCCTCGCTGGGCAGGAGCAGCGGCGGACGGTATTCGTGGCCCCAGGTGGGCTCGTGGCGGGCTTCGCGCCGCTCCGGCGGGGGTGACCAGCCTGGGGCCGCAGCGAGGGCCTTCGGGGCCATCGCCTGCTCGGGAGTGATCCCCTCCTCGCGCATCATCTTGCACGCGATCCAGGCGGACGTGCGCGCCTCCTCCTCGTTCGAGCTGCCCGCCCTGGCGATCAGAGCCTGGAGCTTCGCGCGCTTGCCCTCGTCCATCCCCGGAGCCTATCAGCGGATCGGGAGAACGCGATACGTGAGGCCGGCCTCTTCCGCCAGCGCGTTGAACGCCTGCGCGTCGCGGTTCCACTGGTCGCGGTACTCCTCGAGATCGTCGCTCCCGTCGAGCTCCGAGCCGATGCGCCCCAGCGCGAAGGCCGCCCGCACGAGCGCGTCCGCGATCTGCGTCACCGGCAGGCGCCGCCCAGCCCGCGGCCTCACCCGGTCGAGATCCGCCTCGACGTCGTCGAACCACGTCATCACCCGGAGCGAGCCCATGCGCCGATGCTACCTCACCGCGGGCTTCTTGCGCTTCATCGCCGCGAGGAGGCCGCTGGCCGCATGCAAGTTCAGGAAGCCGTACTTGTAAAGCCGCTGGACCTCTTCCTCGGTCTTCGGCATCGGGGGCCTGACTTGCAGGATGGGCAACCGCCCGTACGACGTCGCCGGCTCGATGAGCAGGCGGCCCACGGCCGCGCTCACCTGCTTTTCGGTCGCGGGCTCGCCACCGTCGGGCTTGCCACCCATCACGAGCTGGTAGTCGCGTTTCACGCGCGCCGTCACGACCGCGGACGCGTCGTCGAGCATGCGCAAGACGCCAGTGTCCTTCAGGTGCCAGAAGAAGTCGGCGAGCACCACGAGCGTATCGTGATCGCTCGCATCGGTCAGCTCGCGGTTCGCGAAGCCCTTGATCTGCCTGACGCCGCCGTCGCGGATCTCGACCGTCGCATGCACCTTCCGCTTGCCGTCGAGCAGGCTGTAGATGCGCGTGCGGCCGGCGCATACGTCATCCCAGTACCCATACTTGCCGCTGCAGTGCCGCTGCGCGCGGCCCTCGTGCTCGAGCGCCTCGCGCGTCGTCAGATCCTGCACGATCCAGCCGCCGGGCGGATGGTCGGACGTGAAGACGACAGGGCTCTCGGGGCGCTCCTTCTCGATCTTCACCTTCTCGATCTTCGTGTGCCAGCGGCTCACGCGGTAGAGCACCTGCGTCGGCGTCAGCGCCATCAGGTTCGGGCGCGTCGCGCGGGCCCAGTCGGCGATCTCGATGATCTTCCGCGCGAGCCGCGCCATCTCGCCGTAGTACGGCAAAAGCTCGCGTGTCAGCCGCTGCGTCTCCGCTATGATCTCGTGCATCTGGCGCGGCGTGCGCGGATCGACCTCCGGGTAGTGGCGTTGGCGCACCTCCTCGTATGGCGCCGGCGGCGGCAACGGCTTGCGCTTCTTCAGCCACACGTTCACGACGCGGGCGATCCACGGCACGATGGCCTGCACCGGCGACTCGACAGCGAGCGCGGGGGATTGGCCCGCCAGCGACGTGTACCAGGTGCAGGCGGCAAATTGCTTTTCGAGGTACGCGGTCAGGCTGGTCTCGAGGTCGGCCACGTCCGCCAGGAGCTGCGCGCGGCCCTCCATCGGCCGGCCCGCCATGAGATCCTGGCTCTGGACCACGAGGTACGAGCTCCTGTCGTTCCCGAGCGCGATCTCCGTCGTGTAGAGCGCCACCTCGGGGTTCGGGTACTGCTTCAGCACGCCGCGCAAACGGTCGCAGAGCATCTCAGGCCGGCGCGCCGTTCAAGGTCACCGGCCCCATGCGGATGTACCGCTGGTCGTGCGATCCGCTGTCGCCGGCGCACAGGAACATCGCAGGCACGGTCGTGACCACCTGCGGGCCAGGGAGCCCGCCGTCTCCCAGGAAGACGTCCACGATCTGCGCCGCGGGGTAGAGCGCCAGGAGGTCCGAGTACCGGAACGAGTAGGACGGCCAAGAGTTGGTCGGGTACGGCGGCCCCGGAGGCACGGGCGGCCCCGCGATGGGAAGCGGAAGGAGGCCGCCGTTGACCCCCGTGGGGAGACAGAGCAGCGGCAAGTCAGGAAATGGCGGGAAGACGGGCGCGAGGCCGACGCCAGCGGGCCGGTCGACAAACACGTTCACGATCTGCACGAGGTTCGCGCCGGGCGTGTGCGTGAAGCGCCACTTGTTCGGGCCGAGCGACACGAGCGTGCCGAGGTTCAGGGCGGGGGTCGCGATCTGCGCGTTCGGATCGATCACCAGGATCTTGAAGTGCGTCGCGTCGAGTTGCACCTGCAGGTTCACGTACGGGTGCGGGATCGAACCGCTCGGGATGAGCGGCGCGACGTTCTCCCACTCCCACTGGATCTGCGCGATGCTAGCGAGCGGGAGACCGGAGTGCCCCTTGAAGCCGAGCATCGCCTTGTTGCCCGTGTTGCCCACGCTGAAGAAGGCGCCGGGGTTGTTCACCTGCGAGCCGGTGATCAGGATCGGGGACGCCGTCCCCGCCCCCTCGACGCGGGCCTCGTTCACGGACAAATCGTATCGGTTCGGAAACACGATGCCTCCTCCTCCGCTGCCGCCGCCGCCGCCACTGTCGAGGTACATGAGCGCCTCGATGAGCGGGTGCGTGCGGTCCATGCCCAGCGCGCTGCAGGTGCGGACGATGGCGGCGAGAGCAGAGCCCATGCCGGCGAGGCTATCGGGCGCGCGGCCGCTCGTCTACCTCGGCGCCCCGGGCAGCGCCTTGGGCGCCGGCGGGCCCAGGATCCGCTCCGCGAACGACTTGCCGCCCTCGGGCCCGTACTCGCCCAGCACGTCGCCAGGGAGCGCCCTGGGCTCCCGAGGGCCCAGGATCCGCTCCGCGAGCTCCTTCGGCGGCGGGCCGTGGTCAGGCAGCCCGTCCAGCTTCGTCGCCACGTACCTGTCGACCATGTCCGCCACGATGCCGCCGACGACGCTGGCGCCGGATGCGCCGAGCATCGCGAGGGCGAGGCCGTCGAGCGTCGCGTCGCTCTGGCGCTCCTTCTGGATGCCCTCCTGCTGGTAGAGCGTCGCCAGCGTCGCGCGCACCCCCACGTTCGTGACGCGCGCGTTCGCAAAGCCGCGGACCTGGCGCACGCCGTACGCGAACCGGCCGCCCGTGAGGAGCTTCTCGTTCCACGGGCGCTTCTCTGTCGTCTCGACCGTCGCGAGGGATTTGCCCGTCGCCTTCTCGACCACCGCGTAGATCCGCGTCCGCTTGCCCTCGACCACCGCCTGCCAGTAGTCCCCCACGCAGTGCCGCATCACGCGGCCCTCGTGCTCGAGCGCATCGCGCGTCTCGAGGCGCAGCACGCGGTAGAGCTCGTTCTCGAGCACGACCGGGCTCTCGGGCCGCAACGCAAGCTCGGCCTCGACCACCTTCGACTTGTGCCAGGCGCGCGTGCGCCGGCGCACCTGCAGGATCGTCAGCGGCATCAGATCCGGCCGGGTCGCTCGGGCCCAGTCGGCGATCTCGATGATGTCCTCGCCGAGGCGGTAGAGCTCCGAGACGTGCTTCTCCTGCGGCGCCGGGTGCGCCTTGCGCCAGCGGTGCACGACGCGCGCGATCCACGGGACCAGCGCGCAGACGGCCGTGTTCTGCCGCAGCACGCCGGGGTTGAGCGTGCGCGGGTGCTCCCGCTCCCAGCGCGCATAGGCATCGTCGGACGCCAGCGACTCCTCGGGGATCTCCTCCGGTCCAGGCCCGACGAACCACCCGTGCCACGTGCCGGCGGACAGGTGCTCCTCGACGACCATGGCGAGCCGGCGACGGTACTCCGCGACGGCCAGGTCCTCGCGCACGCTGGCGTTGATGTCGAGGCTCTTCTCGCCGCGGAGCGCTCGCATCGCGGCGGCGACCTGGACGCCGCTCTCGGCCGCAGCGATGACCAGCAGATCGTGGAGCTCGATCTCTGGCAAGTAGACGCAGTCGGAGAGCGCGATCTGCGCGACCTGGAACGTCACCTCGGGCCCGTACTGCTTCAGCACGCCGCGAAGACGGTCGCTCAGCATGGCCTCGACTCCACGAGCTGCACAGGCGCCTCCACGGCCGCCTCGCGACGCCGCGGGCGCTCGTAGACGTACGCGCGCTTACCGTCGATCCAGCGGCGGACGCGCTCTCTCCCGAACGCCCGCAAGATCCAGCCGACGCGGACCTGCAGGACGCGCGTGAGCGGCTGGCGCAGCCCCAGCAGCACCTGGTCCACCGTGATGGGTACGTCCCCAAGATCGAGCAGCCACCGTGAGACCGGATCGTAGAGCTCGTCCCCAGTCACGCGGCTGTGCGAGAGCTTCGGCTCCCTCGCCCTCGGCGCCGGCGGCGGCGCCAGATGCGCCTCCTCGCGCTTCTTCCACTTGGGCTTGAAGAGGATCGCGCTCGCCTCGATGGAGATCGGCGTCGCCGGCTGGACGTACTCGTAGCCCATGAATACTCCGTTTTTTACGCGTCGCACGCGCCGCCGGCCCAGCGCGTGGAGGATGCGCCCGACCCGGACGCGCCCGCCCTGCGAGATCGGCAGACCGAGCCCCTCGACCAGCACCTGATCCCCCGTCAACGGCTCGGGATGCCCCAGGAGGTACTTGCCGACGTCCCCGTGCCACAAATCCTCGCGCAGTTCCGGAGGCGCGATCTGGAGCCGGTAGAGCCCCGGCGGCAACCGCTCACCGCAGGACGGGCAGAGACGCGTCTTGTACTTCCCCATGTCTCGTAATACCCCGTTCTCTGGTGCCTGGCAAGACCGTGGCTCGGACTCGGTTTGCCCTGGTTTTTTTGCCACCAGATATCGGGACCCCGATCTGGTCTGGATCGTTTGTATGTCGCAAATCGTCACACTTTGCGACATAAATCTAATATGACGACACTTAGGCACCCGTACTCGTAGGCCAAAACCGCAGAAAAGCCACGCCAGAGGTGCCGAACAGCGTGTCGCGCCGAAAATCCCCGGTGTACCAGAGGAAGTTGACCCGTCCTAAAACCGGGACAGTGCTCCGTTATGGAGCAGTTCTCGGTCGGCCCAAAAAAATGGTATCGACACATGGTCCAGGCAAAGCCAGGCCAAACCAGGGATAACCAAGCCCACTGCCGCCGAAAACGCGCCGATTAGCGTGTTTGACGCAAAAGACCTGGCTTCCCAGAGGAAGTTGTCTGGTCCAGGCCAAAAGCCAGGTCCGCAGGCGAAAACTTGACGGTAGTGTGATCTCGCGTTAGGTCTGTCCCTGGATGTCGGACGCCGGATCCCTGGTTTTGTGGGTGAACAAGGAGAGCCGTTTCGGCCTCTACCGGGTGCCTCGGCATCTGCGCGAGAGGCTGAACGCGGTGTCGAAGGCGCTGGGTCTGGGCCAGACGGAGGCGCTCGCGGCCTGCATCCAGGCTGCCGAGGCGGCGATGGGGGAGAAGGCGGCGACGCGCTACCTGCCCATTTTGAGGCGAAACCTCTGCTCGCCGCCGGGGACGACGGCCAGGACGCCGGTGAACGTGCAGTCGCTGGCCGAGATCCCCGATCTGGTGCCCGAGCTCGGCGTCGGCCTGAAGCGGGTCGAGTTGCTCGTGTACGAGCCCAAGCAGGCCGAGCGGTCGCGGGCGATGGAGGATCTCATCCGAGCCCGTGTCGAGGATTTGCAACGCAGCGGGCTTCTGCCCGCAGAAGAGGAAGGGGACGATGATGCTGCACCCGACGATCCAGACGCGGCCTTACCCGAGGCCGATGACGACGCGCCAGGCGGACGTGCTCGTCTTCGTGCGCATGTACATGAGCCGCGAGGGCCGCTCCCCGACGCTCAGGGAGATCGGAGCCGGCGTCGGCATCCGCTCGACGAACGCGGTCAGCGGCCACATCGAGGCGCTGCAGGCGAAGGGGCACCTCTCGCGCACCTCGCACAGCGCCCGCGGGCTGCGGCTCGCTCCGACAGAGAACGCGGTCACGCAGGCGCTCCACAAGCTCTACCAGACCGCGAACGACGCGCTCCTCCGCCAGGGGCACGTCGAGCGCGTCACGCTCGCGATGGCCGTCAACCGCGTCACCGCGGCCCTCGCGGCCGAACGCCGGGAGACGCAGTGATGGCCGGCGGCAAGAGCGGGTATGGAGGACACGACAGGATCTCGAATCGCCGCGTGGCCAGGCGCGCGTTCGTGATGGAGTCGAAAGGCCACCTGGAAACGCTGATGGCGGCGACGAGGGGGTCCGTCCACGTCAGCCCGCAAGGTGACGACACCGGCGACGGCTCCGAGGCGCGTCCGTTCTACTCGGTGGAGGTGGCGGTGGCGCTCGCGCGGGAGACCGGGCGCACTGTCGTGCTCCGCGGGCCAGGGCTGTACGACGGCAAGCTCAAGAGGTGGGTCGTGGAAGGCGTGATTGCGTCGCCGCGGGAGTCTGGCGCAGCGCCTCCCGCGCCGCCGCCCGAGGATCCTCGCGAGCGCGCGCGGCGCGCCTGGGACCACTGGACGGAAGAGGACCGCAAGACCGAGCTCGCGGCCATGAAGTCCGCCCCGGAGACGACGTACATCGCGCGACGCCAGGCGCCAGACGGATGGGTCGTGTTCGTGGAAGTGAACAAGACCGACGCGGAGCGCGAGCTTCTGCGCGTCCAGATCCCCGCGGACGCCACCCCCGACGATCTGCGACGGTTCGTCGATCATCTCCTGGCCGAGGCGACGAGAACCGCCGCCCGCCCTTCGTGAAGGAACCAAGACTGCCATGCTCCGCACTCCCACTCTCGTCCTCGCCTTCCTGCTCACCACGCTCGCCGCGGACGCTCGTCCCCGCCGCGCCGATCCGCCGCGGCGTGCCCCCGCGCACCTCGACGCTGCGGCTCTCGTGGCAGCTCGCGCCGAGCCGCTCGCGGAGGGCATCGTCAGGACGCGCGATCTGCTCCTCGCCATCGCCGAGCACGAGTCGCACTTTCGCCCGAGCATCGTGCGCTGCCAGGTGAAGGGCGACCACGGCCGCGCGCACGGCGCCTATCAGCTCCACCCCGAGGCGTTCGGGGATCACACCGCCGACGAGGTCTGCGCGAACGACCAGCTCCAGGCGCGCCTCGCCCTGGTCGTGCTCCAGAAGTACCTGAAGGCGTTTCCCGATCTGGGCATCGAGGGCGCCGTGCGCGGCTACGCGAGCGGGCGCCCCGCGAAGGACACCCTGGCGGCGAGGGAGATCCTGGCGATGTGGAAGGCCCGCCGGGTCGGAACGAGGAGACGGTGATGCGCAAGACCACGGTGAAGAGCAAGAAGGCGGCGCGCACGACCGTAGGTGCGAAGTGATCTCGGTGCCGGTGCAGGTGAACGGCCGCACGAAGGGCAGTGTCGAGCTCGCGGACGACGCGACCGAGACGGACGCCAGGCTCGCTGTCGCTGCCGACGCCGTGCTCGGCCCCATCACTCGCCAGGAAAAGAAGTTTCTCTACGTGCCAGGCAAGGTCATCAACGTGATTGTGGGGTACCTGTGACGAGCCCCTCGCGGACGGACGAGTGGGCAGGGTTCACGGACGCGGAGCGAGACGACTTCAAGAGCGTCTGCGCGGGGACGGGGGACATCATGGTCCTCGCGAGAATGCTCTTCGTCCTGGGCATGGCAGATTCGGTCCAGGGAGCGTGGAAGCTCGCCAGGTGGCGGAATACGCTGTTCGAGCAGTCGCGCCTCTTGCACTGTCTGGAGACGCAGCTCGCGCTCGTCGAGCAGCTCCAGGTGAAGCCGGATCTGTCGGAGGAGACGGATGTGCTGCGGAGCGCGATACGCGCGCGCCGCGCCTCTCTGGGGGCACCTCCCGAAGAGCATCTCGTGCCGGAAGCGGGGCAGCGATGAGCGACGAGATCAAGAAGGACGCGGTGATGGCCGAGAAGCGGCTCGAGCAGCGCGAGTACGAGCGCGTGCTCTTCGAGCTCGAGGTCTTCCTGAAGAGGATGGCCGAGGGCTCCACGCCTTTTCTGCCCGAGAACCAGGTGGGGCTGGTCCTCATCGCGGCGCTGACGCACCACGCAGCGGGGATCGGGAGGAGCATTGGCCTCTCTCGCGCCGACTACGACAAGCGGTCCTCGTACCTGGCCGATACCGCGTACAAGCCTCGGGTCGCGGTCCCGAAGGTGATCGTCTGATGGCCCCGGAAACCGTACCCGGAAACCGTACCCGGAATCCGCATGCGGAATCCGGTTCCGCATTCCGGGTTGACACGATGGAGCGGCCGTGAGGTGGCGTGTGACGCTGACGCTCGACGCGCTGTCGGTGTACCACACGGTGACGGTCGAAGCGGACGACTGGTGGGCCGCGCGCCAGGCGGCGAGCGCTGTCTTCCTGCAACGCGTCGAGCGTGGGGTGGTGGGCGGGGCCTTGGTGCCGCCGTCCTCGTCGCGCCTGATCGCCGTACCCGAGCGGAGGACGCGGTGAGCGCGCCGAAGGGGCCCACCTGGGAAGAGCTCGAGGACTGGTGCCGGCACAACCTCGTCGACTTCAAGAAGATGCGCCGCAAGATCGTCCAGCTCGCCGCGGATCGTAAGGCCAAGAGCACGCTCGACGACATGCTCCGCCTGGCCGAAGAGGGCAAGACGCTGACCGGGGCTGCCTGGTTTGCGAACCAGCGGCTCTGGGACATCGCGTACAGGGACCACGAGCGCGCGATGAACGTGGCGTACCCGCCGCGCCCGCCGAGCGAGGAGACGCCGAAGTGACCTGGTCCTTTCTGCCTGAAAGGGTCCGCGAGATCGCCACGCGCGCGGCCATGGCGTCGGCGAGCGCGAAGACGTACCCCCGCCAGGGCGACGTGTCCGACTACGCCCCCTTCGCGGGCGCCTGGGAGCTCTCTGCCGGGCTCATCGCGCTGACGCGCAAGATGCCGGTGGTCGAGGCGCGCAACCTCGTGCTCGTGCTCTGGAGCGAGCTCGGCCGGCTCGAGTACGCGCGCCGCGAAGTGGAGCGTGCGCGCGCTCGCGAGCGGCAGGAGCTGCTCGACCGCATCGACGGCCTGAACGCCCACATCGACAGCCTGGGGGGCCCGTGAAGACCGAGGTGCGCCGCCCGTACGATCTGCTGAAGCTCCGCGGCTGGCGCCCGGTGGCTCCAGGCGAGTACGTGTTCACGGACGACGACGACCGCTTCGGGCTCTGGCTCCACCCGAGGGAGGCTCAGCCCTCGACGAACGGCCCGCCGCCGATGGCGTATGCGACGGAGAGCGCCGTGGGGATCCAGCTCCTGAACGACCGCGTCCAGGCGCTCGAGGCCGAGGGCTGGGAGGTCGACGTCGCGGAGGTGAGCTCCGCGAACCAGCCCGTCTGGCTGCACAGCGATCCGTACCTCGTGTCGGTGCAGAAGATGCGGTCGCCGGCGCATCACGGCCCCCGGCCGCTCCTCAGCGTGCCCACGGCCTGGCGCCACCAGCACGAGAATGGCTGGGTGCAGCTCGAGCAGGCGACCACGGTGCAGGCCGTGTGGGATCGCCACCAGTGCCTCCTGGTCGTCTGGTGCGCGTACTGCGAGGCGTGGCACCGGCACGGCAACGCGGACATCCCGACGCACGTGGAGGCCGGCTGCGCGCCCGGTGTGCCCTGGCGCTCGCCGTACCTGCGCCGCGGCTACCTGCCGGTGGTGGGGCGCATCTCGCTGACGGACAAGGAGCTGGCCGAGCTTGCGGGTGCGTGAGCGCCACGCTCACAGGTACGTGTCAGGTGTGATAGGCTTTGCATGAGCGGGAGAAGGCTATGAAGACGATAAAAGACAAATACCCGTGGGAGCCTGGCATGCGGGAGATCAGCGGCTTCGGCGGCAACTACGAGCGGGCCTGCCGGAACATGATCTACGCCGGCCTCGCGTGGCTCGATGCGCGCCCCGGCGCGGATCTGAAGGCCAGCGCGCCGCCTGGCGTGTACGGCATCCTCACCGCGACCAGCAAGGACGCGAAGGCGCTGGAAAAGGCGGTGCTCGCGGCGTGTCCAGACTGCTCGGGCGCGATGCACCATGCGACGATGAGCGCGTGCATGTTCATCGCGCAGCACGGCTGGCCGCGCTACGTCGCGGTGATGACCGAGGCATCGAAAGGAACGAGCCCATGACGGGGATCTGGTGGACGAAGACGACAGAGCACGGTGAGCTTCTCGTGTTCCGCAACGGGCAGCTCGTCCACAAGAGGTGGCCGGACGGCGTCTCGGCGCTCTTCGCTACGGTGCCGACCTTCACGTACTGGCATCGGCTGGGTGCGTCGTGGGCGTGACGGAGAAGAACGACAAGGGCACCGTCATGTTTTCGGGCATGCTCATGCTCGGAGCCCTCTGCGGCTTCATCGTCGGCACCCTCATCCCGCGCAAGCCCACGGTGATGATCCAGACCGTGCCGGCGGTGTGCTCGAGCACGGTCAACGTGCACGTCCCTCCCAGCCCAGAGTCCTGCGAGCTCGTGCGGGACATGACGGGCGGCCACAAGGCGCCGGTCGTCGAGCACGATCCCGAGTCGCTCATCCCGGCCATCGCGGGGACGTGGCGGGCCCTCGACGGCTCGGTCACGGTCGTGGTCGATCCGCCAAGGTCGCCGGCCAAGCTCCGCGCCTGGACCGGCAAGAAGCCCCCGTACCATCTGACGCTGACGCTCCCGAAAGAGCCTCTCGACTGGCGGTGGTTCGGGTGCGATTTTCTGATCGAGGGGACGGTCCACGAGAGCCACGGCCCTCTGGCCAACAAGATCCAGTACCGGGCCTGGTGCCGCGACCACAAGGCCGCGCGCGTGGCTTTCAAGCTCGACGAGGACGAGCTCACGCTCGCGCTCCAGGTCGAGGGCGAGATGAAGGTTACCTCCACGAAGCTCGTGAGGACGCCGTGAACCCTGCCGAGGCAGAGGAGTTGATCCGACAGCGAGACGCGGCGAGGAGCGCGGCGTCTGTCGCCGAGGCAGAGCGGCTCGTGGCCCAGAACGAGGTGGTGAAGTTCGGGTACAGGGCGATGGACGCTCAGAAGGAGCGCGACGCGGCCGTCGCCGTCGTCCGCGGCGCGTTCCCCTGGATGATGGCCCTCGCCGCGGGATCCTCGACGCAGGCCGCTGCCGCGGCTGGCGCGTGGCTCGACTCGTTCAAGCAACTGCGCCTGCCATCGGACGCGGACGCCGCGCTTCGTGCCATGCGCGGAGCAGCGCCTGCCGTGCTCGCCGACGAG
>Ga0315273_10003626_pt1 | contig 18642 bp, 15 predicted proteins | sample YL17G02_0_MG_FD_205753 | JGI IMG/M metagenome (GOLD analysis project Ga0315273, IMG submission 205753) | Sediment microbial communities from Yellowstone Lake, YNP, Wyoming, USA - YL17G02_0 | ecosystem: Environmental > Aquatic > Freshwater > Lake > Sediment | place: USA: Wyoming | collected...
CCACAGAACGGCGTTTCTTCGCGTCCGCACAGGATCTTGTAGGTAGAGGGATTCGACCTCCACAAGATCTGGTGTCAGCGCCCATGCGACGCGCCCCGATCGCCAATGCGTAAACAAAGCGAAAGCGACGCGCGGAAAAAAACTTTGCTCCAGCTGAAAAAAGATCTTGCTCGTGGGAAAAGAGTGGCGTATCAGTACGGTCGTGTGGGATACGGCGGGATAAAGTGGGATGACGACATCACCGGAGATCCAGAGACCCTTCGATGTTTCGCAGCCACTTCAAGCACACGCTCGATAACAAAGGCCGCGTGAGCATACCAGCGGAGTTTCGGGTGGAGATTCAGGCCGACAACGACAGGGCGCCCCTCATCACCAAGGGCGACGATTGTCTCTGCCTCTACCCGCAGGCGTACTGGGTTGGCTACGAGCGACGGATCATCGACGCCGCCTCGATCGACCCGGATGGCGAGGCCCTGCTGCGGCTGGTCGTCGCCGGGTCGCACCCCTGCCCTGTCGACCGCGCCGGGCGCATCTTGATCCCGCAGTCGCTGCGGGAGCACGCGAAGCTCGACCGCGAGGCGGTGTTCGCGGGAATGGGCGATTACATCCAGGTCTGGAACCCGTCGCTCTACGCCGAGGACGAGGCGCGGACCTGGGCGCGAAGCCGGGAGCTGCGGCGCTCGCTCGCGCGGAAGATGGCAACGAAGGTGCCTGCGCTGTTGGGGGGGCCGGAGGAGAACTCCTCCTCCGGCTAGAGGTTGGGGTGTCCCCGGGGTGCCTTGCCTGACGGGCGGGGCGTTTCTGGGGGGGGACAAACCGCACCGGCTGGTGCGAGGTGCCCCGGGGCACCCCAGGCTTCCACACGAAGACACGGCTCGGCGAAGGGGCGGACGCAGGTGCGCAGAGCGCGCGCGCAGCGATGCGCCGCCGAGCGTCGTGCGGGCGCCCGTAACAGGTGGGAGGGCGCCCCGCTCCCGTGGCCAGCTCTTTCACTCACGAGCCGGTGCTCCTGCGCGAGTCCCTCGACGAAATGGGTCTTTTCCCCAACGCACTCGTGGTGGACGCAACACTGGGCGGCGGCGGCCATGCCGCTGCGATCCTCGACCGGACCGCGCCGGAGGGTCGGCTGGTGGGGCTCGATCGCGACGAGGAGGCGCTCGCCGCCGCGGCGGCGCGCCTCGCCCGCTTCGGCGACCGCGTTCGCCTGGTCCACGCCTCCTTTGGGCACCTCGGCCGCGTGCTCGCTGATCTCGGCATCGGCGGCGTGGACGGCGTGCTCCTCGACCTCGGCGTCTCGTCGCCCCAGATCGACCGCCCGGAGCGCGGCTTCCGCTTCGCGACCGCCGATGCGGACGCGACGCCGCTCGACATGCGCATGGACCGCGGCGCGGCGCGCACCGCGGCCGATCTGCTTGCCGCCGCCTCGGTCGAGGAGCTCGAGCGCTGGCTGCGCGAGTACGGCGAGCTGCCGGGCGCGCGACGGCTCGCCCGCGCGCTCGTCGCGGCCCGCGACCGCGCCCCGCTGAAGACGGCCCGCGACCTGCTCGCCGTGATCGACGCCGCGCACGTCGGTCGCGGCCGGCGCCACCACCCGGCGACGCTCGTCTTCCAGGCGCTGCGCATCGCGACCAACGACGAGATCCACGCCCTCGACGAAGGGCTCGAGGCGGCGATCGCCGCGCTGCTTCCCGGTCGCCGCATCGCGGTGATCGCCTATCACTCGCTCGAGGACCGCGTGGTGAAACACCGCTTCCGCGACGAGCAGCGCGGCTGCGACTGCCCGCCGCGCACGCCCGTCTGCGTGTGCGGCCGCAAGCCGCGGCTGCGGATCGCGACCCGACGCGCCGTTCGCCCCGGCCCCGAGGAGCTGCGCGCGAACCCGCGATCCCGCTCGGCGCGTCTGCGCGTCGCAGAGCGAGTCCTCGAGGCCGCATGAGCGCACCCGCCACCCCGCGCCGCGCCGCCCCGCTCGGGCTCGTCGGCCGCGATCTCGCCGCCGACCCGCACGGCCGGCGCACCGGCTCGCGCGTCGTGCTGGGGGTCGTCGTAGCCGCCGCGGTGCTCGCCGGGCTCGCGGTCGTCGCCGTCCGCAACGGCCAGATCCGCATGCGCTACGAGCTGACCGAGGCCATGCAGCAGGAGCGCGAGCTGCTCCAGCAGCGCCGCGCGCTGACGGCGCGGGTCCTCGCCCTGCGCGACCCCGACCGCCTCGCGCGCCTCGCGCGCGAGCGCGGCTTCGTGCGTCCGGTGCACGTCCACGAGCTCCCGGCACCGCAGGACCCCCGGCGGTGAGACGCGCCGAACCGGGCCTCGCCCTGCATCGCGTCGCCGTGGCCCGCGGCTGCCTGCTGCTGGCCTTCGTCGCCCTCTCGGCGCGGGCGGCGCATCTCAGCGTCCTCGACGAGCGGGGCTGGAACCAGGGCATGCGGCAGATCCGCACCGCACTCTCGCTCCCGCCGGAGCGCGGCACGATCTTCGACCGCTCGGGCAACGAGCTCGCGCTGACGCTCGAGGCCCCTTCGGTCTACGCCCTTCCCAGCGAGGTCCGCGACGCCGGCGAGGCCGCGAAGCAGCTCGCGCCGGTGCTCGGCCTCGAGCGCAGCGATCTGGTGGCGCGGCTCTCCGGGCGGCGCTCGTTCCGCTACCTGAGCCGGTGGGTCACGCCCGAGCAGGCCGCGCGCGTCGAGGCCCTCGGCCTCCCCGGCGTGGGCATCCTCCACGAGCCCCGCCGGACCTACCCCTTCGGCGGCCTCGCGGCGCAGCTGCTCGGCTTCGCCAACATCGACGGACAGGGAGTGCGAGGCATCGAGCAGCAGGAGGACGCGTGGCTGCGCGGCGAGGGCCGGCGGCTGCCGGTCGAGCGCGACGGATCGGGGCACCTGCTGGTGTCGGAGGCCGAGGAGCCGTGGAGCACCGCGGGCGGCGACCTCGTGCTCACGCTCGACGCGGCGATGCAGGCCGACGCCGCCGCGATGCTGCGCGACGCGGTCCAGCAGACGGGCGCGCAGGGCGGGATCGTCATCTCGATGGACCCGGAGAACGGCGACGTCCTCGCGCTCGCCGAGGTGCCCGGCTTCGACCCGAACCAGTTCCGCGAGGTGCCCTACTCGACCACGCGCTCGCGCGCCTTCCTCGACGCGCTCGAGCCCGGATCCGCGATGAAGGCCTTCCTGGTGGCGTCCGCGCTCGAGCGCGGCGCGATCGACCCCGACACCTGGATCAACTGCGAGAACGGGAGCTTCCGCGTCCCCGGCAAGACGATCCGCGACGTGCACCCGAGCGGCTGGATGCACCCGGCCGACATCCTGCGCGTGTCGAGCAACATCGGCGCCGTCAAGATCGCGCTGGCGCTCGGCGCCCGCGATCAGTACGAGATGCTGCGCGGCTTCGGCTTCGGGGCGTCCACGGGCAGCGGGTTCCCGGAGGAGTCGGCCGGCCTGCTGCGACCGCGCCAGGCCTGGCGCCCGGTCGACCAGGCGACGATCGCGTTCGGCCAGGGCATCTCGGTGACGCCGATGCAGCTCGCCGCGGCGACCGCGGCGCTCGCGAACGGCGGCGAGTGGGTGCGACCGCGGCTGATCGCCGCGCGCCGCCCGCCGCGAGGCGAGTGGCAGCCGGTGCCGCTCGACGAGCCGCGGCGCGTGCTGAGCTCGGACACGACCCGGACCGTGCTCGCGATGCTCGAGGGCGTCGCCACCGCGCAGGGAACCGGCCGGCGCGCCGCGCTCCGCGAGGTGGCGGTCGCCGGCAAGACGGGGACCGCCCAGAAGCTCGATCGCGCGACCGGCCGCTACTCGGAGAGCCGCTTCGTCGCCTGGTTCATCGGCGTGGCTCCGGCCGACGCCCCGCGCCTCGCGATGGTGGTCGCCCTCGACGAGCCGCGGCGCCCCTCCCATACTGGCGGTGCGGCCGCGGCTCCCGTCTTCGCACGCGTGGCGGCGGCGCAGCTCGCCCGGCTCGGGATCCACACCGAGGCGCTGATCGACGCGCCGCCCACGGCCCCCCGAGCGCCTGTCGTCGCCGCGGTCGAGGCCGAGGGCCCGCCGACGCCGCCCCACTCGTTGCCGGTGGCGAGTCCGCCGCGGGCGCCGGCCCAGCGGACCCAGCGGCTCCCCGAGGTGGCGAGGATCGGCGATCGCGTCCTGCTCCCCGATCTCCGCGGGCTGAGCGTCGCGGAGGTGAGGCAGATCACAGCGAAACACGGTCTCGTTGTGGAATTCTCGGGCAACGGCCGGGCAATCGCCCAGGAGCCCCCCCCGGGAACCGTGGTCGCAGCGCGCGGAGCGCGGATCCGAGTGCGCTTTTCGGCGTCGGGGGGGGGTCGGATCTAGCCATGCGCCTGTCGGATCTCCTCGACGCGCTGCCGCTGGGATCCGTCCGCGAGCGGCCCGGCGAGGACCCGGTGATCCGGGGGCTCACCTACGACTCGCGCGCCGCCGCGGGCGGAGACCTCTTCTTCGCGCTTCCGGGCGCGACGGCGGACGGCCACGACTACGTCGCGGAGGCCGTGGCGCTCGGCGCAGTCGCGGTGGTGGCCGAGCGGGCGCCCGACCCGGCGGCGCTGCGCGGCCGCGGGCTCGTGCTCGTCGACGACAGCCGGCGCTGCCTCGCGCCGATCGCGCGGCGCTTCTACGGCGACCCGGCCGCCGAGCTCGAGCTCGTCGGCGTGACCGGCACCAACGGCAAGACGAGCACGACCTACCTGGTCGAGTCGATGCTCGCGCGGGCCGGGCGCCGCGTGGGACTGATCGGCACGGTCGAGGTGCGCCACCCCGGCGAGCGCCGCCGCTCGCTCAACACGACCCCCGAGAGCCTCGACCTGCAGCGCACGCTGCGCTCGATGCGCACGCACGGCGTCGAGTCGGTCGTGATGGAGGTGTCGTCGCACGGCCTCGAGCTCGGGCGCGTCGAGGGCTGCCGCTTCGACGTCGCGGCCTTCACCAACCTCACGCAGGACCACCTCGACTTCCACGGCACCATGGACGCCTACCGCAGGTCGAAGACGCTGCTCTTCGAGCGGCACCTGCGCCCGGGCGCCGGCGCGGTGGTGAACGCGGACGATCCCTCCGCGGCGGCCTTCGAGGCGGCGGCGCGCGCGGGGCGAGCGCGCCTGCTGCGCGTATCGCGCAGCGACCCGAGCGCCGAGGTGCGGCTCGAGCAGGCGCAGGTGCGCGCCGACGGAACGCGCGCGCGGCTGCGGCTCGCGTCGGGCCCGCTCGAGATCGAGCTCCCGCTGCTCGGCGACTTCAACCTCGAGAACCTCCTCGTCGCGACCGGGATCGCGGTGGCGCTGGGCCTGCCCCCCGAGGCGATCGCCGCCGGCGCCGCCGGCTGCCCGCAGGTTCCGGGGCGCGTCGAGCGGATCGACGAGGGCTCGGCGGACACGCCGAGCGTGCTCGTCGACTACGCCCACACTCCGGACGCGGTGGAGAAGGTCCTGCGCACGCTGCGCCCGCTCACGGGCGGGCGCCTGATCGCCGTCTTCGGCTGCGGCGGGGACCGCGACCGCACCAAGCGTCCCCTGATGGCGGAGGCGGTCGCGCGCTTTGCCGACCGCGTGATCGCGACCAGCGACAACCCGCGCAGCGAGGACCCGATCGCGATCCTCGCCGACGTGGAGCGCGGCCTCGCGAAGTTCGAGCGCGTCGCGCCCGAGTCGCTCGACTCGGCCGAGCGCGGCTACGTCGCGATCCCCGACCGCCGCGCCGCCATCGAGCTCGCGATCCGCATCGCCCGGCCGGGCGATACGGTCGTGATCGCCGGCAAGGGGCACGAGGACTACCAGATCATCGGGCGCGAGCACTTTCCCTTCAGCGACTGCGACGAGGCGCGCCGCGCGCTGGGCCGGAGGGCCACGCGATGAGCGTCCCCTTCCGCGCCGGAGACGCGGCGCGCTGGACCGGCGGCGCGCTCGTGCGCGGCGGAGCCGACGCACTGCTGCGCGGGGTCTCGATCGACTCGCGCACGCTCGCGGCCGGCGAGCTCTTCGTCGCGATCGCCGGCCCGCATCACGACGGCCACGAGCACCTCGCCGCCGCGATCGCGCGCGGCGCCGCCGGCGCGATGATCGTCCGCGGCCGCGAGCCCTCGCTCGGGCTCCCGGAGGGCTTCCCGCTGCTGACCGTGGACGACACGACGCAGGGCCTCGGGCGCCTCGCGGCCGGCCACCGCGCGGGCTTCCAGGGCCCCGTGGTGGCGATCACCGGGAGCAACGGCAAGACGACGACCAAGGAGATGTGCGCGGCGATCCTCGCCGCGGCGGGCCCGTGCCTGCGCACGCAGGGCAACCTCAACAACCACTACGGCCTCCCGCTCACGCTGCTGCGGCGCGCGGCGGAGGACCGCTTCGCGGTGGTCGAGATCGGGATGAACCACCGCGGCGAGATCGCGCCGCTGGCCGAGATCGCGCGGCCGACGGTCGGAGTCGTCACGAACGTCGGCACGGCGCACATCGAGCACCTCGGCTCGCGCGACGAGATCGCGCGCGAGAAGGGCGATTTGCTCGCCGCGCTCGACCGCGACGGCACCGGCGTGATCCCGGCCGACGACGCCTTCGCCGACGCGCTCGCGGCCCGCGTGCGCGGCCGCGTGCGGCGCTTCGGCCGCGGGCCGGGCGCGGATGTGCGCGCCGAGGACGTCGACGCCCTGCCGCAGGGCTTCCGCTTCACACTGCGCGCGCCGGAGGGCACGAGCCCGGTACGCGTCGCCGGGCTCGGCGAGACCGCAGTGGTAAACGCGCTCGCCGCGGCCGCGGCCGCGCTCGCCGCCGGAGCCACGCTGGCGCACGTCGCCGAGGGCCTCGCACGCGTGCGGCCGGTCGCGGGCCGGCTCGAGCCGCGCGCGCTCCCCTGCGGCGCGGTGCTGATCGACGACTCGTACAACGCCAATCCGCAGTCGATGGAGGTCGCGCTGCGCATGCTCGCGAGCCGCCCGGGGGCGGGCCGCCGCTTCGCGGTGCTCGGCGACATGGGCGAGCTCGGCCCGACCAGCGAGAAGGCGCATCGGGAGACCGGGCGCCTCGCGGCCCAGCTCGGGATCGACTCGCTCCACGCGCTCGGCGCCCACGCGGAGAGCGTTGCGGCCGGCGCGCTCGAGGGCGGGATGCAGGCCTTGCGGATCCACGTGGCGCGCAGCCACGCCGATCTCGCCGACGGCCTGCGCGCGGAGATCGTGGAAGGAGACTGGGTGCTCGTCAAGGGATCGCGTTCGATGCGGATGGAGCGCATCGCCGAGGCGCTCGGGGCACGGGAGCGGGCCTGAATGTTCTACCACCTCCTCTATCCGCTCGCCTCGGACGTGAGTGCCTTCAACGTCTTCCGCTACATCACCTTCCGCATCGGGGCCGCGACGCTCACGGCGCTCTTCATCTCCTTCCTGGTCGGCCCGTCGCTGATCCGCGCGCTCTCGCGCCTGCGCGTGGGCCAGCCGATCCGCGCAATCGGTCCGGCGCACCAGGGCAAGGCCGGAACGCCGACGATGGGCGGTCTCCTGATCCTGCTCTCCCTGCTCGTGTCGGTGCTCTTGTGGTCGAACCTCGACAGCCGCGCGGTGTGGACCGTCGTCGGCGTGACGGTGGGCTACGGGCTGCTGGGCTTCGTCGACGACTACCGCAAGGTGCGCCAGGGCCACAGCGCCGGGATCTCCGGGCGCACCAAACTCTTCTGGCAGACGCTGATCGCCTTCAGCGTCGCGCTGGCGATCTACCACGACCCCGGCTTCGACGCGCGCATCTCGGTGCCCTTCTTCAAGAACTTCAGCCCGCACCTCGGCTGGTTCTACGTGCCGGTGGCGACCTTCATCATCGTCGGCACGAGCAACGCCGTGAACCTGACCGACGGCCTCGACGGGCTCGCGATCGGCCCGATCATGGTCGCCGCCGGGACCTTCCTGCTGCTCTCGTACATCGCCGGGCATGCGGGGATCTCCGAGTACCTGGGCGTCAAGTTCGTGCCGGGGAGCGGCGTGCTCGCGATCTTTTGCGGGGCGCTGATCGGCGGAGGTCTCGGCTTCCTGTGGTTCAATGCCTCGCCCGCGCAGCTCTTCATGGGCGACGTCGGCTCGCTCGCGCTCGGCGGCGCGCTCGGCACGATCGCCGTCCTGATCCGCCAGGAGGTCCTGCTCGGCGTGGTCGGCGGGATCTTCGTGCTCGAGACGCTCTCGGTGATGATCCAGGTGCTCTCGTTCAAGCTGACCGGCCGCCGCGTCTTCCTGATGGCGCCGATCCACCACCACTTCGAGAAGCTGGGCTGGCCGGAGCAGAAGATCGTGGTCCGCTTCTGGATCATCTCGGCGATCCTGGGCCTCGTCGCCCTCTCGTCGCTGAAGCTGCGCTGATGCGGGAGCTCACCGGCAAGCGCGTGCTGGTGCTCGGGCTCGGCGTCTCCGGGCAGAGCGCCGCGCGCTTCGCCGTGAGCCGGGGGGCGCGGGTGGTTGCGGCCGACGAGCGGCCGGCGGAGCGCATCGCCGGCCTGGGCTCGCTTCCGGCCGAGATCGAGCTCATCACCGGGGCGCCCTTCCCCGACCCCGAGCCCTTCGACCTCGTGGTGCCGAGCCCGGGCGTGCCCGCCGCGCGCTGGGCGCCGCGCGCCCGCCTCGCGTGGGGCGACCTCGAGCTCGCCGCGCGCGCCCTCTCGGCGCCGATCCTCGCGATTACCGGCACCAACGGGAAGTCGACCACCACGCTGCTGGTCCTGGCCCTGCTGCGCGCGGCCGGGCTGCGCGCGCGCGCCGCGGGCAACCTCGGCACGCCGGCGCTCGACCTCGTGGGCGAGGCGCTCGACGCCGTGGTGCTCGAGGTGTCCTCGTTCCAGCTCGAGGCGGTCGACGCCTTCCGGCCGCGCGTCGCGGTGGTGCTGAACGTGACGCCCGACCACCTCGACCGGCACGGGAGCCTCGCCGCCTACGCCGCGGTCAAGGCGCGGCTCCTGCGCCGGCAGGAGCCCGGCGACGCCGCGGTGCTCTGCTTCGACGACCCGGTGGTCCGCGAGATGGCACGGGCGACGCGCGCGCGCGTCGTGCCGTTCTCGACGCGCGGCCCGCTCGAGCAGGGCGCCTGCCTCGATGCGGGCGCGGCGCTCCTGCGCGAGCCCGGCCGGCCGCCGCTGCGCATCCCGCTCGACTCCCTGCGCCTCGCAGGCGCCCACAACCGCGAGAACGCGCTCGCCGCGCTGGCGGCGGTCTGGGCCTTCGGCGCCGACGTGCCGCGCGCGGCCTTCGCGCTCGCAACCTTCGAGGGCCTGCCGCATCGCGCCGAGACCGTGGCCACGCGGCGCGGCGTGCGCTTCGTGAACGACTCCAAGGGCACGAACCCGGGCGCCGCCTGCCGTGCACTCGAGGGCTTCGCCGGGCCGCTCGTGTGGATCGCAGGCGGTCGCGACAAGGGCCTCGACTTCTCCGAGCTCGCCGCGTGCGCGCAGGGGCGCGTGCGCACCGCGATCCTGATCGGCGAGGCCGCCGAGAAGCTCGCCGCCGCGCTCGCCGGGCGCGTGGACGTGGAGCGCGCGCCGGGGATCGACGCGGCGGTGCGGCGCGCCGCCGAGCTCGCGCGCCCGGGCGAGGTGGTGTTGCTCTCGCCCGCCTGCGCGAGCCAGGACCAGTTCCGGGACTTCGAGGAGCGCGGCGAGCGCTTCCGCCAGGCGGTCGCCGCCCTCGGCACCGCGGAGGATCCGTCGTGACGCGCTGGGGACGAGGAGCGACCCCGTGGCGGGCCGCGGTCGTGACGCGCCGGAGCCCGCCGCGCGTCCCCGGCCGGCGCCACGCGGCGCCGCCGGCCGTGCACCGCGAAGCGGGGCGCGCGGGTTCGCCGCGCCCGGCGCTCGCGCTCGACGGCGGCGTGCTCACGAGCGTTGGCCTGCTCGCCGCGCTCGGCCTGGTCATGATCTACAGCGCGACGGCACCGCTCGCGATGGGCAAGGCCGTGCCGCCGCACTTCGTGCGCCACCTCGTCGCGCTCGCGCTCGCGATCGCGGCCGGCGCCGCCGCGCTGCGCGTGCCGCTCGGCGTCTGGCGGCGCCTCGCCCTGCCCCTGTGGTGGGCCTGCGTGGCGCTGCTCGCGCTCACGCTCGTCTTCGGCGTCCACGTGAACGGCGCGCGCTGCTGGCTGCGCCTCGGCGGCATCAACCTCCAGGCCGCGGAGCTCGCCAAGTGGACGGGCGTGCTCGCCGCCGCCGTGACGCTCGCGCGCTCGGGGCCGGGAGCGCCGCGACTGCGCCCGCTCATCGCCTGCCTCGGCCTGCTCGCGCTGCCGGTCTTCCTGCTCCTGCTCCAGCCCGACCTCGGGAGCGCGGCGATCCTGGTGGCGCTGATGGCCGTGCTGCTCTTCGTCGCGGGCACGCCGCTGCGCTTCTTCGTCGCGCCGGCCGGGGCGGCGCTCTGCGGCCTGGCGGCTTACGTCGCCCTGCGCCCCTACGCGCTCGCGCGCTGGCGCGGCTTCCTCGCGCCCTGGCAGACTGCGCGCGACGAGGGCTTCCAGTTGGTGCAGTCCTTCGTCGCCTTCGGCCGCGGGGGGCTCTTCGGCGCCGGGCTCGGCGACGGCCGCCAGAAGCTCTTCTACCTGCCGGAGGCGCACACCGACTTCATCCTCTCCGTGGTGGCCGAGGAGCTCGGCCTCGCGGGCGTGCTGCTCGTGCTCGGCGCCTTCGCCGCCTTCGTGCTGGCGGGGCTGCGCATCGCCGCGCGCGCGCGGGATCCGTTCTCGCTGCTGGTGGCGGTCGGGATGACCTCGCTGATCGCCGTGCCGGCCGCGGTGAACGCAGCGGTCGTGATGGGCCTGCTCCCCACCACGGGCTTCACCCTGCCCTTCCTCTCCTTCGGCTCGAACTCGCTGCTCGTCTGCGGGCTCGCGGTGGGCGTGCTGATGCGCGTCGGGGCGCGCGAGGACGCGGCGCCCCCGGTCGTCCGCGCGGTCGGCGGGCGCCCGCGCGCGGTGGTCTCGCGATGAGCGCCGCGTCGCCGCGCTGCTGGGTCGTCGCCGGCGGCGGAACGGGCGGCCACGTGACGCCCGCCCTCGCGCTGGCCGAGCGCATCGCGGCGCGCGGCGACCGGGTCGTGATCCTCGGCGGGCGCCGCGGCCTCGAGACGCGGCTCGTCCCGCGCGCGGGCTTCGAGCTCGTCGCACTCCCCGCGCGGCCGCTGATGGGGCGCGGCGCGCTCGGCGCGCTGCTCGCGCTGCCTGCGATCGGCGCCGCGTGCGCGAGCGCGTGGCGGACGCTCGGGCGGCTTCGCGCGGCGATCGTGATCTCGGTCGGCGGCTACGCCGCCGTCCCCGCGGTGGTCGCGGCGACCGCCCGCGGGATCCCCGTGGCGCTGGTCGAGCCGAACGCCGTGCCGGGGCGCGCCAACCGCGCGACCGCGCGGCGCGCGCGCGTCGCGTTCGCGGGCTTCGAGGCCACGGCCCGCGCCCTCGCTCCCGTGGCCCGGCGCGTGGTCGTCACCGGCATTCCGCTGCGTCGGGACCTCGTCGCCGCCTTCGCGGGCGGCACCGCGCGCCGCGTCCCGAGCCCTCCCCATCGCGTGCTCGTCTTCGGCGGCAGCCAGGGCGCGCACCAGATCAACACGGCGATGACGGAGGTCGCGCGCGGCCTCGGAGCAGGCCGGATCGAGCTCTTCCACCAGACGGGCGAGGCCGACCGCGAGGCGGTTGCCGCGGCCTACGCCGCAGCCGGCATCCCGGCCGAGGTGGTGGCCTTCGAGCCCGACATGCCGCGCCGCTACCGCTGGGCCGACCTCGCCGTGTGCCGCTCCGGCGCGCTCACGGTGGCGGAGCTCGCGATGGCGGGGCTCCCGGCGCTACTCGTGCCGTTCCCGCACGCTGCGGACGACCACCAACGCGCCAATGCCAAGGCGCTGGCCGAGGCGGGCGCGGCGCGCGTGCTCGAATCGCGGCCGCTCGAGGCCGCCGAGCTCGCGCGCACCCTCTCCGAGCTGCTCGAGAAGCCGGACGAGCTCGGCGCGATGGGCCGCGCGGCGGCGCGCCTGGCGCGGCCGGACGCGGCGGAGCGGATCGTCGAGGAGTGCGCCGCGCTCCTCACGGCCGGGAGATAGGGCATGCGCCGCCGGATCAAGCACGTGCACTTCGTCGGGGCCGGCGGCATCGGCATGTGCGGCCTCGCCGAGCTGCTCCACAACCAGGGCTACCGGGTGAGCGGCTCCGACCTCCGCGACGGCCCGACCCTCGAGCGCCTGCGCTCGCTCGGCATCGAGGTGCAGCTCGGACACTCCGCCGAGAACCTCGGCAGTGTCGACGTAGTCGTGTACTCTTCGGCCGTCCCCCCCCACAACCCGGAGCTCCGCGAGGCCGAGCGCCGCGGGATCCCCGTGATCCCGCGCGCCGAGATGCTCGCGGAGTCGATGCGCTTGAAGGAAGGCATCGCGGTCGCCGGCAGCCACGGCAAGACGACGACGACCTCGCTGATCGCCCACGTGCTCTCGGCCGCCGGGCTCGACCCGACCGCGGTGATCGGCGGGCGCGTCTTCGCCCCGGACACCGCGCCCTCGACCACGCGGCTCGGAGCCGGGGACCTGCTCGTGGCGGAGGCCGACGAGAGCGACGGCTCGTTCCTGCGGCTCGCCCCGGTGGTGGCGGTGGTGACGAACATCGATCCCGAGCACCTCGACCACTACGGCTCCTACGAGGCGCTGCAGGACGCCTTCGCCTGCTTCGCGAACCGGGTGCCCTTCTGGGGCCTCTCGGTGCTCTGCCTCGACCACCCGGGCGTGCAGGCGATCGTGCCGCGCATGACCCGCCGCACGGCGACCTACGGCTTCGCCTCGCAGGCCGACTGGGTCGCGACGGGTGTCCGCATCGAGTCGCCCGGCACGCGCTTCGAGGTGCGGCGGCGCGCCGAGCGCCTGGGCGACGTGCGCCTGCGCCTGCCGGGCCGGCACAACGTGCTGAACGCGCTCGCCACGCTCGCGGTTGCGGACGAGCTCGGCGTGCCCTTCGCGACCTCGGCCGAGGCACTCGCGGGCTTCCTCGGCATCGAGCGCCGCTTCGAGACCAAGGGAGAGGTTGCCGGCATCCGCGTCGTGGACGACTACGGGCACCACCCGGCCGAGATCCGCGCGACGCTCGCCGCCGCGCGCGAGGTGCACGCCGGCCGGGTCGTCGTGGCCTTCCAGCCGCACCGCTACACGCGCACGCGCGACCTCTGGAACGAGTTCGTGACGGCCTTCAACGACGCCGATGTGCTGGTGCTGACCGACATCTACCCCGCGGGTGAGGCGAAGATCCCGGGGATCGAGGCGGCGCCGCTGGCCGAGGCGATCCGCGCCCACGGCCACCACGACGTGCGCTTCGCCGCCAACCTGGACGACGCCCTCGAGGCGCTCGTCGCGACCGCGACCGCAGGAGACCTCGTAGTGACGCTCGGCGCGGGCAGCATCTCGCAGCTGGGCGGGCGGCTGCTCGCCGCGCTCGGGAAGCGCCCGTGATCCCGGAGGCCGCGCGCAGCGCGCTCGTCTCGCTGCTCGGCGAGCGCGTGCGCTTCGACGCCCCGCTGGCGCGCTACACCTCGCTGCGCGTCGGCGGACCGGCCGACGCCCTGGTCGAGCCCGGCACTCGCGGTGAGCTCCTGGGCGTGCTGCGGCTGTGCGCGGCGCACCGACTGCCCCACACCCTGCTCGGCGCCGGCTTCAACACGCTCTGCCTCGACGGACGCCTCGCGGGCGTGGTGGTGCAGCTCGGGCGCCTGCGGCGGCTCGAGGAGCGCCCGGGGCGGGGGCTTCGTGCGGAGGCGGGCGTCTCGCACAGCCAGGTCGCGAACTTCTGCGCGAAGCGCGGCTTCGCCGGGCTCGAGTTCGCTGCCGGGATCCCCGGCACGCTGGGCGGCTGGGTCGCGATGAACGCCGGCGTCCCGGGCCGCGAGATCGCCGACGTGGTGCGCGAGATCGAGGTCGCGAGCCCCGCCGGAGCCGGGATCCGGCACCTGCCGCGCGAGGCGCTCCACTTCCGCTACCGCGCGCTGCGCGGGCTCGCGCCCGGCTCGGTGATCGTCTCGGCCCTGCTCACGGTCGAGCTCTCGACCCCGGACGCCGTCCGCGCCGAGGTCGAGCGGCTGCTCGAGCGGCGCGCCCGCACCCAGCCGCTCCACGTGCCCTCGTGCGGCTCGGTCTTCAAGAATCCGCCGGGCGACTTCGCTGGACGCCTGATCGAGTCGGTGGGTCTCAAGGGCCGCCGCATCGGCGGCGCCGAGATCTCGAAGATCCACGCGAACTTCATCGCGAACATCGACCGCGCCACCGCGGGTGACGTGGTCGCGCTGATGGCCGAGGCGCAGGGCGCAGTCGCGCGGGCGACCGGGCGCCGGCTCGAGCCGGAGGTGCGCATCGTGGGGAGCGCGCCGTGAGCCGGCTCTTCCGGGACCGGCGCGCTCGCAGCGAGCGGAAGCCGCAGCGGCGCGCGACGCGATCCGGCACCTCGCCGGCGGCGCGCAAACGCCGCGCGCGCCGTGCCGGCGCGCCGGCCGGCCGGCTGCGCACCGGGCGGATCGGCGCCGGCGTGCTCGCGATCGCACTCGCCGCCGGGGCGCTGCTCTCGGAGCGGGTGGTCCCCGTACCCCGCCTGCGCGCGGTGCACCTGCTGGGCGCGACGCGGCTCTCGGACGCCGAGATCGGAGCGGCCGCCGGGGTGGCGCGCGGCGACGCGATGCGCGAGATCGACGCCGGCCGGGTCGCGGAGCGGCTCGCGGCGAACGGCTGGGTGCGTCGGGCGCGCGCCGCGCGGCTCCCGATCGGAACGCTCGTGCTCGCGCTCGAGGAGCGCGAGCCGCGGGCGGTGCTGGCCGGCCCCGAGCCGCGCGCCGTGGACGCCGAGGGGACGCCCTTCGCGCCGGTCGCGAGCGAGGCCTTCCCGGAGCTGCCGCGCCTCGTGCTCGCGGCGCGGGTGGCGCCGAGCGAGCCCTCCGCGGCGCTCGCGGCCGCGATCGCGCTCGCCGACCGCCTCGCCAGCCTGGGCCTCCCTCCGGCCGAGGCGATCGAGATCGCGGCCGAGGGCGACCCCACGGGCAGCAGCCTGCGGCTTCGCGGTCTCGCGCCTCGCTTCGTGCTCGGACGCGACCCCGAGCCGGCGCTCGCGCGGCTCGCCGCGTTCGTCGACGCAGCGCCTCCCGAGGCGCTGCTCGCGGGCAGCATCGATCTTCGCTTCCAGGACCAGGCGGTCCTGCGAGAGCCGTCCCCGGAAGGGGCGGCGCAAGCGGCGGATCCGCGAAGGAATGCGGGTTCGTCCACAGCCCGCGGGTCCGGGTGATCCGGCCCGCGGTAGAGGGGGGAGACCAGTCATGGCGCGCAGGGATGGACTCATCGTCGGACTCGACATCGGCACGACCAAGATCTGCGTCGTCGTCGCGGAACGCAGCGAGACGGGCGTCGACATCGTCGGCATCGGCACGCACCCGTCGCGCGGCCTGCGCAAGGGCGTCGTGGTCGACATCGACGCCACCGTGGACTCGATCAAGCACGCGGTGGAAGAGGCGGAGCTGATGGCCGACTGCGAGATCAGCTCGGTCTACGCGGGGATCGCGGGCGGCCACATCCGCGGCTTCAACAGCCAGGGCATGGTGGCGGTGAAGGAGCGCGAGGTCAGCGAAGGCGACGTGAAGCGCGTGATCGACGCCGCCAAGGCGGTGGCGATCCCGATGGACCGCGAGGTGATCCACGTGATCCCGCAGGAGTTCATCGTGGACGATCAGGACGGCATCCGCGAGCCCGTCGGCATGAGCGGGGTGCGGCTCGAGGCGAAGATCCACATCGTCACCGCTGCCGTGACCAGCGCCCAGAACATCGTGAAGTGCGCCAACAAGGCCGGTCTCAACGTGATCGACATCGTGCTCGAGCCGCTCGCCTCCGCCGAGGCGACGCTCGGCCCGGACGAGCGCGACCTCGGCGTCTGCCTGGCCGACATCGGCGGCGGCACCACGGACATCGCGGTCTTCGGCGACGGCTCGATCAAGCACACCTCGGTGCTCGCGCTCGGCGGCTACCACATCTCGAACGACATCGCGGTGGGCCTGCGCACGCCGTTCGAGGAAGCCGAGCGCATCAAGAAGAAGTTCGGGGTGGCCTCGGCGCGCCAGCTCGCGAGCGACGACCTGATCAGCGTGCCGAGCGTGGGCGGGCGCAGGCCGCGCCAGATCTCGCGCAAGATCCTGTGCGAGATCATCGAGCCCCGGGTGGACGAGATCCTGACCCTGGCGCGCCAGATGCTGGTCAAGGCCGGCCTCGAGAACCAGATCCCGGGCGGCGTGGTGCTGACCGGGGGCTGCGCGGCGCTCGAGGGGCTCACCGAGCTCGCGGAGGAGATCTTCGAGGCGCCCGTGCGCCTCGGGACGCCCTCGCACATCGGCGGCCTCCAGGACGTGGTGCGCGGGCCCATGTACGCGACCGGCGTGGGCCTCGTGCTCTACGGCGCGTCCAACGCCCGGGGGCGGGCGACCACCCGCTTCCGGATCCGCGACGCCTCGATCTTCGGCCGGGTCAAGCAGCGCATGCGCGACTGGTTCTACGAGGGGCTCGAGTAGCCCGGCGCCGCGGGCGCGCGGAAAGTCCGTGCGGACCCGCACAAGATGCTGTATTTCATGTACGGTTCGGAGATCGAGCCTTGGGGGGTGAGAGATGTCGAAGCATCGCTACGAGCCGGGCAAGGGCGGCGCGCGCAGCACGGGGCGCGAGCACGAGGTCGAGAAGGACAGCGGCGAGATGCTCGCCTTCGACGGCGCGCCGCGGCTGCGCGCCTCGATCAAGGTCATGGGCGTGGGCGGCGGGGGCGGCAACGCCCTCAACAACATGATCCGCTCGGGTCTCCAGGGGGTCGAGTTCATCGCGGCCAATACGGACGCCCAGGCGCTCCAGCACAACCTCGCGCCCGTGAAGCTCCAGCTCGGGCCGGACGCGACCGGCGGGCTCGGCTGCGGCGCGACGCCGGACCTCGGCCGCCTCTCCGCGCTCGAGGTTCGCGAGCGGCTGCTGGCGACCCTCGCCGGCACGGACATGGTCTTCGTAACGGCGGGCCTCGGCGGCGGCACCGGCACCGGCGCCGCCCCGATCGTGGCGGAGATCGCGCGGGAGCTCGGGGCGCTCACGGTCGGCGTGGTGACGAAGCCCTTCCTCTTCGAGGGGAAGGTCCGCATGCGCAACGCCGAGCACGGGCTCGAGGAGCTCCACCGCGTGGTGGACACCGTGATCACGATCCCGAACCAGCGCCTGCTCGCGATCGCCGGGAAGAACACGGCCATCCGCGACGCCTTCCGGCTCGCCGACGACGTGCTCTTCAACGCCGTGCGGGGCATCTCCGACCTGATCACGATCCACGGCCTGATCAACCTCGACTTCGCGGACGTGCGCACGATCATGAACCAGATGGGCGTCGCGCTGATGGGCACGGGCGTCGCGCGCGGCGAGGACCGCGCGGTCGAGGCGGCCCGGGCCGCGATCTCGAGCCCGCTGCTCGAGGACCTGTCGATCGACGGCGCCCACGGCGTCCTGATCAACATCACGGGCGGCCCCGACCTGACGCTCTACGAGGTGAACGAGGCCTCCACGCTGATCCAGGAAGCGGCCCACGTCGACGCCAACATCATCTTCGGCGCGGTGATCGACGAGGGCATGCCCGAGGGCGAGATGCGGGTCACGGTGATCGCCACCGGACTCGACGACGGACGGGTGCGGCGCGGGCGCGACAGCGGGGTCGTCGCCGAGCCGCCCTCGAACGTGATGCCGCTGCGCCGCGAGGCGTCGCCGGCGCCCGCGGTTCTGGCTCCCGCACCCGCCCCGGCGGCCAGCGCCGAGCGGCCGCCCGCGCCGGCCGACCCGCAGCTCGAGCTAGGGGGGACGCTGCGGGATGCGCCGCGCGACGCCCGGCGGCGGGGGCCCGGGGACTTCGTCTCGCCCTTCGAGGACGAGCTCGACGTCCCGACCTTCATCCGCCGGGGCGGTCACCCCGACGCGGACGACGAGGCCGAGGAGCCGGCATTCCTGAGGCGCTCCGCGGATTGAGGAACGGGGAGCCGGCTCCGGGCCGGAGCCGGCTCCGCTCGCCCTGACGGGCGCTTGCCGGGCCGTTCGGAGCGGCTCGATTTGCCGTGGGGAGCGCTCTCGGGCAGGCTAGTCGGCCATGCCGGAGCCCCTCGTTCTCGTCTCGCACGACGGCGGCGTCGCCACGCTGGTCCTGAACGACCCCGAGCGGCGCAATGCCATGTCCCAGGCGATGGGCGAGGCGTTCTCCGCGCGGATCTCCGAGCTCGCGGTCGAGTCGACGCTGCGGGCGGTGATCTTGACGGGCGCGGGGAGCGCCTTCTCGGCGGGCGGCGACCTTGCGATGATCCAGGCGCGCGCGGACGAGGGCGCCGCCGGGGGCCGCGCCGCGCGGCGCGCGATCCGCGACGGCATGCGCTCCTTCTACCAGCTCTTCCTCTCGGTGCGCGACCTGCCCTGCCCCACGATCGCGGCCCTGAACGGCTCTGCCGTGGGCGCCGGCCTCTGCGTGGCGCTCGCCTGCGACGTGCGCATCGCGAGCTCGCAGGCGAGCCTCGGACTCAACTTCAGCGCGCTGGGCCTGCACCCGGGGATGGGCGCGACCTGGACGCTGCCGCGGCTGGTGGGCCCCGCCCGCGCGGCCGAGCTGCTCTTCTCGGCGCGGCTCCTCGACGG
>Ga0315273_10003627_pt1 | contig 18642 bp, 23 predicted proteins | sample YL17G02_0_MG_FD_205753 | JGI IMG/M metagenome (GOLD analysis project Ga0315273, IMG submission 205753) | Sediment microbial communities from Yellowstone Lake, YNP, Wyoming, USA - YL17G02_0 | ecosystem: Environmental > Aquatic > Freshwater > Lake > Sediment | place: USA: Wyoming | collected...
AATCAGGATGGGCGGGATCGCCAGAATGGTCAGTGCGATCAAGGCGGGGCGAAACCCGATGCCGATGAACGGGAGCATAACTGCCATGATAGCGAGGCTCGGAATGGCTCGCATGGCGCCGATGACGTTGGTGACCAGGATTGAGCTTTGCCGGTTCTGTGCTGCCAGAATCCCAAGGGTCACCCCGATGACAATCCCCATCACCAGCGCGAACACGCTCAGGCGAAGATGGACGCCCAGCTTCTCCCAGAAATCAGGCTGGTGCGTCAGGAAGTACTCCCATGCCTTGCCGAGCAATGGCTCTCTCCGGATCTTCGGCGCGGACAACGCCGCCATTATGGCATCCCAGGCCCGTCCTGGCCAGCTCCACACGTGGAGCCGCCGAGGCGCTTCCCGTACGATGATTCGGGTCAGGAGTTGGCTCGCCAGGAGTGGCGCGCTAATCTCCCAATTCAACGAACCGGATGCCCAGATAGCCAAGCGATTCGTCGCCGGGGTTCTCCCCCAGCGTGACTTTGATGATGCGTGTATCGCCGGCACGCCAGACCTCAAGCGCGATCGGGTCTCCCGGCGCGTGTTGCTTTACGATGTCCGCCAACCGTTGTTTGGAGCCGACCGGTGTATCATCCACCCTGGTGATCAAGTCACCGAACTTGATACCCGCCGCCGCCGCCGGGGAACCTGGCACCACTTCCTGCACCAGCGCCCCCGAGCTGACAGGGGCGCCGGGCGGTAGGACACCCGGCAGTCGCGGCGCGGGCGTAGCGCCGGGCGCCCAGCGGTAGAACCCAGGTGGCAAGAAGCGCGGGAGCGTCGATTCCTCGATGCGCGAGGTGGACCTTCTGCCCGCCAGGTAGCCGCCCGCCCCTCCCAACGCTGCCCCGGCACACAGCCCGAACAAGAGCGCTATGATGCCCGCAACAAGTGCGACAACGACCGCGCGATCCTTGTTGCGCCCGCTACTTTCGCTCTGCGCGCCTTGCTCCATCGCATCCTCCTCCCCATGGATTAGCCCGCGCGAATGTACTCCAGATCGCGCGCCCTGTCAACAGAACCGGCCGAAGCTGTTACCGGCCGAAGCCCGCTGGCGTGGCTTACAACCTCGACAAGATCTTACGGTCGGTCACTGGAAAGGGATAAGATGCCAGATGGGCAGCTTCTACCCAACGCACCGCGGAGCAAAGTAGGGGACTCGCGTCTCCTCCCAGCAATTCGCACCGATACGCATGGAGGGTGATGCGGAGGTGCGTGTATGCGTGATTGAGCCGGATAATCTCGGAGGTCGCAGCGACTGCCACACCGGTTTGTTCTCTGACAGTCCGAACCACGCAGGCATGCAGCGTTTCGCCAGGGTCCGCTCTGCCTCCGGGAAAACCCCACAGCCCGCCCAGAAGGCCGTCTGCAGGGCGCCGGATCAGCAGGTAGCGCCCGCCGGCATCCTGGACGGCGGCTGCTGTGACATCGTGGTGCGGTACTTCGCGCCGCGCGGCTCGCGCCGGCAGATCGCGCTCTCTGCCGCGGCGATGAGCAAGACACATCGCGGCAAGAGGACAGGCCTGGCAGTCAGGGCTTGCAGGCGTGCAGACGAGAGCCCCAATTTCCATCATGGCTTCGTTCAACTCCCCTGCCTCGGGGGCTGCCACTGACTCGACTAACTCCCTCGACAATCCCCACAGCACCGATTGGGTGGCCGTAGCTCGGGGGTCGCCTGTGACATCGAAGACCCGGCACAGGAGACGCCGCACGTTGCCGTCGAGGACCGGTTCTCGCTGCCCGAAAGCCAGGCTGAGGATGGCTCCCGCAGTATACCAGCCGATGCCCGGAAGGGCCAGCAACTCGCCTCTGTTGGCGGGAATTTGCCCGCCTTGGCGCTCGACAATCTGGCGAGCGGCGCGGTGCAGGTTGCGCGCCCGAGAGTAGTATCCCAGCCCCTCCCAGATCCGCAGCACGTCGTCCAGGGTGGCCGCCGCCAGCGTGCGTACATCGGGGAAGCGCCGCATCCATCGCTCGAAGTATGGGATGACGGTCGACACCTGCGTCTGCTGGAGCATTACTTCGGAAATCCACACCGCGTATGGGTCACGGCGCCGCCGCCAGGGCAAGTCGCGCCTGGCGCCCGGAATCCAGGCAAGCAGGGCGTCGGATAAGGCGCCGGCAAGTGGGGCTTCAGGCTCGGGCATGGGTGATGGGGAGGGGAGTTCAGCGAGCTGAGCGAGTGCGGCGATCAATTCGACCTGTCCGAAGCCGGCAGCCGGTGGCCTGACCATCCGGCGCCATCGCTACCGGCCGCGCAGCAGCGCCGGGCCTAAAAACTGCGAGGCGATCAGCATGGCCATCATCGCCACGACCATGATCCAAATCCAACTCGGTAGGCCGAGGAAGGCCGCGGGCCGGCGCTTTTTCACCTCGACAGGCTTGGGAAGCACGGTCTGGCAGCGCCAGCACACCTGTTTGTCGTCGGGATTCCACGTGCTGCAGTTTGGGCAGTCCATTTTGCCGATCTCTTCGAGTAACGCTTGCGATGTGACCACATCCTAGCACATGGCACGCACCTGGGCAAGCGACAATGGGTGACCGCTGACGCGCCAACGCTCTCGTCCGCGCCGCGCCAATTGTAGGTCCCCCCACTGCGCCTCGACGGTGCAAACGCTATGCTCTTCTCGCTGGACGTTTGCTCGTGCAAACGGAAGCGATATAGTCTTCGCCGAAGTTGGACGAGACTCGGGGGTAGGCCTGCGCCCCATGGCGGCCGGCTGGGAATGCACTATTGGGAGTTGGAATGAACCACACGCTGCTTGCGCTCTTTGCGCACCCTGATGATGAAGCCTTCGGGACAGGCGGAACGCTCGCCTGTTCTGCTGCCGGGGGCGCGGATGTGACCCTGGTGTGCGCGACGCGCGGCGAAGTCGGCGAGATCGCCGAGGGAACCGGCGCAACGCCCGAGACTCTCGGGCAGGTGCGCGAGGCCGAGCTGCGCTGCGCTGCCGAGACGGTTGGAGTGCGAGAGCTGATCTTCCTCGGCTATCGCGACTCGGGCATGGCGGGCACCCCGGAGAATGCGGACCCGCGCGCTTTCATCAACGCGCCGGCTGATGAAGTCGTGCCGCGGCTTGTGGAGGTTATCAGGCGGGTGCGCCCTCAAGTCGTGGTGACATTCGAACCCACCGGCGCGTACGGGCACCCGGACCATATTGCCATTCACCGGCATGCGGTTGCGGCCTTTAAGGCAGCAGCGGACCCTGGCGAAGAACCCGGGCATGGCTCGGCCTGGCAGGCCGGGCGACTCTTCTACACGGCGATTCCGCGCTCCTTCTTCGTCCGGATGCGGAGCGAGATGGTTGCTCGGGGCATCGACACGAGCCAATTCGACCGGATGGCGGCGGGCGGCGTACGCGGGTGGCCGGACGAGCAGGTGAACTGCACCATTGACGTTTCAGAGGCCGTGGACGCCAAATGGAATGCGCTCAACTGCCACCGAACACAATTCGGGCCGGGGAATCTCTTCCGGCAGCTGCCGGAAGAGATCGTCAAGGAGATGATGAGCTGCGAGTACTTCGCCCAGGTCTGGCCGCCTCCGCCGCCGGGCTTGCAGCTTGCCGATCTCTTCGAAGGACTGGAAGAAGCAATCCCTCCTTATCCCCTCGGAACGGGCACGCCGAGCAGCTCGTAGTCGAAGCGGCCGTCCCTCATGATCGTTTCGCCGTCAACGATGATCGTGCAGCGCAGCGGGACGACATCCACGTGAACGGAAGATTGCCATTGCGCCCCGGTCTCGGACGGGAATGGGCTGCCGAACGCGATGTGGATGCCTGGGATCTTCTCGTCTTGGAGCATGTTGCCGACGAGGCGGCGCAAACCGAAGTTCGTGCCGATGGCCAACTCGCCCACGCGCCGGCCGTTCTCGGCTGAGTCGAGGTAGTCCGTCAACTCGTGCAGCAAGGCGCTGTTTGTGCTGCGCACATCCACGACGAAGCCGTCACGGATATCAATTACTGCCGGCTCGGCGAGCACGCCGTACTTCTGGCTGAAGTGATCGCCGATTACGTGCGCCACGAGCGTCCCTTCTACCGTCTGAGGGCATGTAAAGGTCTCGCCCTCCGGCAGATTGCCCCACTGGCCGGCTCGGTGGTAGATCCCCGTGCAGGGAACCCAGCGGAGAGCGGGGTCCAGACGCGCGGTCAGGTCGGTGCCGTCTGGGGTGGTGACCTGGATGGATTCGGCCAATCGCGCTACGTCGTACACGGCATGGGTGACGGACGCGACCGCACGGTAATCGGTTCGCATTCCCTCCTGCATCAGCTGGGACGTGATTCCGGGCATGTGTGCGTGCCGCACGTGCATGTCGTTCAACAGAAAAACGCGCAGCCCGGTGCGAAAGGCTACCTCGCCGGGCTGGCTCGATGCGGCATAGAAGGTCACGGTAGGGCGAAACTGAATGACTTCCGCGCGCAGCGCCTCGGGCAGGGCCTTGATAGGCCTCTCAGCGTACTGCTCAAGATCGTGCAGCAGCACTTCGCCTCCCGCGTCGGAGGCCTCCTCGCTGAGCAGTCTTCCGATCCCGTGGGTAGACTTGTCGGTGAGGATGAAGACGCGATCGCCGGGTGCGATACCCATGCAAGTCCGCACAGCCACACGCGCGCCCGAGCGCATGGCTTCCATCTGGGCCAGGGTGAGATGAGCAGCGTCAGACGGCATCTTGACCTCCTCGGCCGGCAGAGCCCCGCTGGCTCAATCCCGGTTTCGCCGGCCGCTTTTTCGCCCATTCTACCACAAGTGCCCAAAGGCGCGCTATGAAGAGAAACTGTGCTGCGCGAATCACTCAAGCTCGATTGCCAGGGCGACGGCCTCACCTCCGCCGAGACAAAGGGTAGCGACGCCGGTGGAGAGACCGCGATCGCGAAGCGCATGGAGGAGGGTGACGAGGACGCGTGCTCCACTGGCGCCAATGGGATGGCCCAACGCAATCGCCCCGCCGTTGACATTGACCTTGCTCATGTCAAGCCCGAGCGCCCCCGTGTCGGCAACGGCCTGGGAAGCGAACGCCTCGTTCACTTCCACCAGGTCGAAGTCAGTGGGTTCCATTCCGAGTCGAGAGGCGAGTTTTCGCAGGGCGAAGATCGGCGCCGTGAATAGCTCAAGGGGTTTGACAGCGGCCTGGGCGTAACCGGTCACTCGAGCAATCGGCGTGAGACCCAGCGCCGACGCCGCGCCGCGCCGGGCGACAACCAACGCAGCGGCGCCGTCCGTGATGCCGGGCGCATTGCCGGCCGTCACGCTGCCGCCGTCCCGGAAGGCTGGCTTCAAGGCCCGGAGGGATTTCACTGACGTGTCACGCCGCGGGTTCTCGTCGGTTTCGAACATGAGCGGCGGGCCCTTCCGTTGGGGCAGCGCCACCGGCACGATCTCCGCCCTGAACTTGCCGGCGTCGATCGCTGCCAATGCCCGCTGGTGACTTGCGCAGGCGAACTCGTCCTGCGCTTGCCGGCTCACCCCGTAGGCCTCGGCGACCCATTCCGCGGCGATCCCCATGTGCTGATGCTCGAACGGGCACCAGAGCCCGTCGAGAACCACAGCATCCATCAGCTCGGCATTGCCGAGGCGATAGCCGAAGCGCGCCTTCGTCAGCAGGTAGGGGGCGAGGTTCATATTTTCCATCCCGCCGGCGGCGTAGAAATCACCGTCACCCGCGCGGATGGCGCTAGCGGCGAGCATCACTGCCTTCAACCCGGAACCGCACACCTTGTTGATGGTCAGCGCGCCCACCGATTCGGCGGGGACGCCCGCCGCAATTGCCGCCTGGCGCGCCGGCGCCTGGCCCTCGCCTGCCGCGACCACGTTCCCCATTATGACTTCGGAAAGGAGGTGGGGGTCGAGTCCGGCGCGCTCCAGCGCTGCCCTGATGGCGACCGCCCCCAGCTGCGGCGCAGGAGTCCCGCTCAACGCACCCTGGAACTTGCCGATGGCCGTGCGAGCGGCGCTAAGGATCACGACATCGTTGTCGTATCGGGGAGACATAACAGGCGTTCCTCTCACTTGAGCAGAAAACCCTGCTTCTCGAGCACGGACCTCAGCTCCGTCCGGAGCGCTTGAGACACGCGGCGCGCCGAATGCTCGGTCCAGCCGTAGTCCTCGACCTCGCCCGGCTGTTCAGGCACGGCGACCTGGCGCCCGTCATAGATGCCCGTAGCGATCATGACGCGGTCGTATTCGCGCAGCGCTTCAACTTCACCGGCGCGGTCATCGTGTTCCCAGTGGAGCACTGCGCTCGTGCTAAGTCGTGGGCGGATATGCGGCTCGGCTGACGGCCAACCGAGCGTCATGCCAGTAACCGGGAAGACCAACCGCGGCAACCCCAGCAGATCAATCACCGCCTGCGTGTCGTTGCGGATGCTGCCGATGTAGCAGATGCCCAGGCCCAACGCCTCGGCGGCGAGGGCAGCGGTTTGGGCAGCAATTCCGACATCTAGGGCCGCTATCAGGAAATTCTCGACGTACTCCGTTACCTGGGCATACCCGCGCATCCGGCATGCCTGGTCCAACCGGGCCAGGTCGGCGCACCAGGCAAGAAACACTGGCGCCTGGCGGATGTGGGCCTGGTTTCCGCATAGCTCGGCGAGCCGGGCGCGAGTGGCCTCGTGAGTGACCGCGATGACGCTGCAAGGCTGAAGGTTAGAGGAAGTAGAGGACCGCTGGCCCGCTGCGACGATTGACTCAACCATCTCGGCCGGGATCGGGTCGGGTCTGTACGAACGAACAGAGCCGTGGCGGCGGATGAGATCGATGGTGGAAACTGTCACGGCCCTTCCTCGGGGCGCTATGCTGTGATCGCGCCGGCGTGAGGGCGCCAGCGGGTATCGGCCAGCAGATTGGCGGCCATCTCCCCGTGAAGCTGGGGGATCACGACAGCATGGATCAGCGCGCCTGTGCCGGCGATGACGTCGGTCCCGATCCGGATGCAGGCCTCGACATCGGCCACCAACCCATCGAAGAAGACCAGGCCGTGGCCTCCCAGGCCATCGGCCAGGCGCACCTCGAGCAGGTTTACCTGCGCGCCCTTGATCCCCGCATCGGCGGCAGCGATGGCTGCGGCGACGGTGCGCGTTTCGATGACACCCAGGGCGTCGATCGGCCGCGTGCGCCGCTGCCTGGCAAGGGCTTCGACCACATGAGGATGCACGCCGGGCAGATATACGCGGTCCAACACAGCACTTGCGCCGACGTGCAACCCGCTGGCGAGCGACTCCTCGACGTCGGCCACCTCGCCTGAGACGAGCACGAGGTATTTCCCGTTATGGACCGTCCCGGCGACGATGAGGGCGACCGGCGCCTTCTTGACCATGGCGTCCCCAGCTTCAATGCCGGCGGCGATGGAATCGAATTCGATGAGAGCTAGGGCTGGCTGCATATCACACAATTCTGAAATGATCGACGAGCGTGCATCTCCGGATGCGCGTGAAGGTCAGGGCAGTCGTCATGCCTTCGCCGGTCGGGCTGGCGATAGACATGCTACTGAAGCCTTCGCCACCATATCCGAGGCCGGCCAGGTTCGGGCCGTTCTTGGTGAAAAGACTGGTGTTGATCTCCCGGGCCATCCGGCTCAGCGCATCGATGTTCCGGCTGAACATGCTCGCCGTGTGGCCGAAGCCATGCTCGGCCTGTACGGCGAGGTCGATGCCTTCGTCGGCGGAACGAACGCGCACCAGAGGCACAACTGGCATGAGTTGTTCGGTCCAGACCAGGGGGTGCCCGGGCTCTACCTCGACCAGTACTAACCGAGCATCCGGCGCGCTCACGCCCAGCTCCTTCAGGATCTTGCCTGCGTTCTGGCCGATCCATTCCTTCCTCATGACGCCGTGCTCGCGCGGGCCGGGAAACTTCTCGAAGACCAGGTTCTCCAACGCCTTGAGGCGGTAACTGGGCAGCTCGACGGCGCCGTTGGCTTGCATCGCCGATTTCAGCTTGTCGGCGACGGCAGCGACGGCAAAGACCTCTTTCTCGTCTACGCAGATGATATTGTTGTCGAAGGCGGCCCCGAACACGATTTGCTTGCCGGCGAGGTCAATGTCGGCTGTCTCATCCACCACCACAGGCGGGTTTCCTGGCCCCGCGCAGATCGCGCGCTTGCCCGATGTCATGGCGAGCTTCACGACCGCGCCCCCTCCCGTCACCAGCAGGATGCGAACCCCGGGGTGTTTCATGAGGGCCTGAGCGCTCTCGACGGTTGGCTCCGACGGCGCGGTCAGAAGGTCGCGAGGGCCTCCCACTCCTGCAATCGCCCGGTTGAGCAGCTGCAGCTGGTAGGACGACACGTTCTTGGCGCTGGGGTGCACGTTGAACACCGCCGCGTTCCCGGCAGAGATGAGTCCGATCGAGTTGTTGATGATGGTCGAGGTGGGATTGGTCGTGGGTGTGATCACCCCGAACACGCCGAAGGGCGCTCGCTCAACCAGCGTGAGCCCGCGGTCGCCGGTCCAGGCCGCCGTTTGCAGGATCTCGGGGCCGGGGGTCTTGTCGATGACGAGGAGGTTCTTCTGGATCTTGTCCTCAACGCGGCCCAAATGCGTTTCTTCAACCGCCATTCGGGCGAGTAGCTCGGCGTTGGACCGCATCGCAGCACGCATCGCGGCCACGATCGTGTGACGCATCTCGAGCGACATGCCGTCGAGCTCGACGAAGGCCCTGCGCGCGGCTGCGACTGCGCTGTCGAGGTCCGGGTAGATGCCATCGTTGCCGGGCTGAGCCGGCCCCGCGGCCGACCGGCCTTGCCTGCCCACATACGACAGGTGCGGAGGCGGGCCGACGGCAGCGGCCTGGGGACTTGGCGGCTGGGCGGCGTCTTTGCCGAGCTTCCCTGTCACCCGTTGGACAATCGCGTCGATCTGCGCGTCAGTCAACTTGTCGGCCATTCTCTAATCCGGATCCCTTGCGCTATGACTCGTACTCGCCCTGCACCTTGCGGTACTTCACCTCGCCACCGACCTCCCACTGGTCGATGATGGCCATGATGACCGCGTCGCAAGGACGCTTGTCGGTGACTATCGTCTGCCGCGCGGAGGAACCGCTGGCGTAGAGCACGTATTCGCCCAACCCCGCGCCCATCGCATCCACCGCCACCACATAGCCGCTGCCTTCCCGCGCTTCGACGTCAATCTGCTTAACCACCAGGAACTTCAGCCCCTGCATCTTCTCTTCTTTGCGGGTGGCGATCACCGTGCCCACCACTTTGCCGATGAGCATTTCCTAGACTCCTATCTTCGACTCGATCCCAGGGTGCTGGGACTTCATAACCCGCTCGCGAACTGCCTGAGAGTGCTGCCCGCATGGTACAACGCAGGCCCGTGCCCGAAGACGATGACCTCCGGATCCAGTCCGGCCAGCTTGCGGATCGACCTCGCAGCCTCGTCGCTGTCCTCGGTGAAGAGCGCCATTGGGGAGCGCAGCCGCCCATTGCGGTGGCGCCCAAGCGCATCTCCGGCCACGAGAACACCCGATGAAGGGTGCCAGTAAGACGCATGCCCGGGAGTATGTCCGGGCGTGTGGACGGCGATCCAGCCTCCGCCCACCGCTTCGCCATCGTCGACCGGCCTGTCAACCCGCACCGGATGGTGGGGCCAGCGAGAGCTCAGGTGCTCCAGTGCCCAGGCCGCGAGCCTCAAAGGGCCGGCCAGGTGCTGAGGTTCGCGCCAGCGATCGCGAGCCAACCGGTAGCCTTCCCACCTGTGGGCGATCACCGCGGCCCCGCTTACCGCTTGGAGCGATGCCAGACGTCCGGCGTGGTCGATGTCGTCGTGCGTAATGGCGATACCACGGACATCGACCGGCTTGCATCCCAGTTCCGCCAGGCTGGCGACCAATCCGGCCCCCGACCAGGGCATCCCGCAGTCAAAGAGCAGCGGCCCCTCATCTCCGGGCGAACCGGGGCGCGGGAGCCAGAGAAAGCAGTTCACGCCCGGGCCGACCCCCGGCAAGGTGTGGAGGCCTGGCACAACTTCCATTATCACTCCCGGTCCGGCGACTTGCCCGCCTCACGAGGCGCGCAGCCCGGGCCAGAGCCGACTCACAGCCCCGGGAGGCCGAAGCGGTCGTCAAACAGCTTGATCGACCGCATGATCTCCTCCTTGGCTGCCGCCGCATCTTCCCATCCTAGCGGCTTGGTGCGCATGCCTTCGAGGTCCTTGTAGACCTCGAAGAAATGCGCCACTTCGTTCAGGAAATGAGGCGGAACATCCTTGAGATCGCTATACTCGGAAAAGAGCGGGTCTGTCGCCGGCACGGCCAGTACCTTGTCGTCGTTCAGGCCGCGATCCAGCATCCTGAAGATGCCGATAGGCCGGGCCTGGATGATGCAGCCTGGGAAGGTGGGCTCGTTGGTCATCAACAGGATGTCCAACGGGTCACCATCGTCGTAGTACGTGCGCGGGATCAGCCCATAATCTCCCGGATAGTGCAGCGAAGAGAAGAGGACGCGGTCCAGCACGATCACGCCGTTTTCTTTGTTATACTCGTACTTGTTGCGCGACCCTTTGGGGATCTCCACGATGGCGTACACCACATCGGGCACCCTTGGCCCCGGGCGCAGCTCGCGCCACAGGTTCTGCATGGGCTGGCCTCCTCACAGGCGCCGCGCCGGAGACCTATTCGGCGGCGGATTGGCGGCCCAAGGGCAGGGCTTTGTCGACGTTTTCGTGGGGCCGCGGGATCACGTGGACCGACACGACTTCGCCGACCTTCTCGGCCCCCCGCACGCCGGCCTCTACGGCCGCCTTGACCGCGGCGACGTCTCCGCGCACGATGGCGGTCACATACCCGCCGCCCGTCTTCTCGTAGCCGATCAACTCGACCTTGGCGGCCTTGACCATCGCGTCCGACGCCTCAACCATCGCCGCGAAACCTTTGGTCTCAATCATTCCGAGTGCTTCTGCCATTGGGATGTCTCCTTACCTTATGATGAACTATTCCCGCTTGCCTTGTTCCTCTGACCGTCCGCTGACGCCTTCAATGGCGGCCACGGCAGCGCCGTAACCGGCCATGATGTCCCGTTCCTCGCCGCCAAGGTAGACACGGCCGAAGGAGATGACCTCAAGGATGTTGATCTCAGCAGCTTTCTCTGCCTCGTTCGCCGCCAAAGCGGCATAGCCTGCCGGCTCCACCTCCAGAACATAGAGGGTCTGCCCGGCCAGCAGCATATGGCCGTGGCGCATGCGGTTGATCAACTGAACCTGGTGCGCATCGACGGCGCGAATGATCTGGCTCGAGATGATGCGCGGCTTTCGGCGTTCCTCTTCTTTGACCCCGAGCGCTGCGAGGATGGCGGCTCCGGCGGCGCGAGTCTCAGCCTGGCTCTCGGAGTGGACCTCGAGCAGGCCGTAGAGGCGCTCGACAATCTGCATGCCGGGGCGCACGTGGGTGGCTTTGAGCGCGACATCCGTGATGCGGTTGATCTCGATCCCTGGGGAGATCTCAACCCAGAGCGACGCGTCGCTCGGCAGCGGCAGGAAGCCTCGGGCTACCGTGCCCAGAAACGCCGCATGCTGCGGCTGCAAGCTGTCCAGGAAGACGTAGGAACGAAGGTCAACACTCATGATTTGCTCCCATAGGTGATCAGAAGTGGCGCAGACGGGCGACTGGGTGATCGGCGTAGACCCTCAGCTCTTCTACGGAACAGTGCATCGCGCGCGCCAGCAACTCAGGGGTGATGAAGTCATCCGAGGCCAAGCCGGTCAGAGACTTCTTCTCGTCGCCGCTGAGGCTACGGCCCACACAGACATCAGCCGGTGCTGCGATCAGGCGCTGCCGGCAGGATGGGCAGAGCTGGGCATGTGCCAGGACCAGCATGACCTCACGTTGAGACATCAGCCCCTGCCTTTGAGTTCCGCGACGATCTTGACACCTGCGCTGGCGCCAATACGCGTCGCGCCGGCGGCAATCATCGCCTTCACTTCTTCGGCATTCTTGACTCCGCCAGCGGCCTTGACGCCCATCTCGGGCCCGACAACCCGGCGCATCAGGGCGACGTCCTCGACAGTGGCGCCGCTGGGGCCAAACCCCGTCGACGTCTTGACATAGTCGGCGCTGGCCGCCTTGGCCAGGGCGCACGCCTCAACCTTCTCTTCTTCGGTCAGATAGGCGGCTTCGATGATGACCTTGACGGTTGCCCCTTGCGGATGGGCGGCGTTGACGACCGCCGCAATGTCATCCTCCACCACGCCGTACTGTCTGGACTTCAGCGCCCCGATATTGATGACCATGTCCAGTTCTTGCGCCCCGAAGGCCATGCAGCGCTGCGACTCGAAGGCTTTGACCTCGGACAGCGTGGCGCCCAAGGGAAAGCCGATCACCGTGCATACCTTCACCGGGCTGCCGCGCAGCAAAGTCGCGCAGAGCGGCACCCAGGCTGGATTGACGCAAACCGTGGCGAACCGGAACTCCTTGGCCTCGGCACACAACTGGCGGATCTGCTCTTCGGTGCCCTGGGGCTTGAGAAGCGTGTGGTCGATCATCCCGGCGAGATCGGTTGCGACGTTCTTGACGCCCAGGCGGGTGCTCAGCCGGTCTGCGCCGGCGCCGACGACCTGGCGCACCCCTTCCGGATTGGTCTGGACACACTGGCCGTCGCACCCGCGCTGGCAAACCCCGCAGGGTCTGCTGTCGTCCGGTCCGTAGGCCGCCAGCACCTCACGGGTGATCAGATCGACCAACTGGTCGAATGTGTAGTTGCCCAGGCTCACGGTCATCGTTTCTACTCAGCCTTTGGAGAATCGTTTTTCGATCGCGACGATCTTCTCCACGCGCTTGGCGTGTCGCCCGGCGCCATAGGGAGTCGCCAGCCAGTCGGTCACGATCTGTTTGGCCAGGCTGGCGCCGATCAGCCCGGCGCCTAACGTCAGGACGTTTGCATGGTTATGCTCGCGGCTGTTGACCGCGGTCGCGTGATCGTAGCACAATGCGGCCCTCACGCCCGGGACCTTGTTTGCGACCATGCAGGAGCCGATCCCCGCGCCATCGATGATGACCCCGCCGGCGCACTTGCCGTTTGCGACGAGCTGAGCGACGGCCAGGGCAATATCCGGGTAGTCGACCGCGTCCGTGCTGTGCGTTCCGCAATCGATCACTTCGTACCCGAGAGACTGGAGGTGCGGTTTGAGGGCTTCCTTCAGCGGATAACCGCCGTGATCGGCGCCAACGGCGATCCGACGCTGGACCGGAGCCCTGCTTTCTGCATAGGCCGGCGTGTTTGCCTCGACGAGCGTGATGCGCAGATCCAGCGCTGCCTGGCGCGCGAGCGGGGTGACGAGCGCTCCTCTCGGGACGGCGAAGGCTGTGCCGGCGGGCTGGGCGCGCATCACCGCCTCGTCAACCAGCACCGGCCGGTTGTCCCGTGGGGGTCGCGAAGCGACCGTCATACTCTCGGAAGCTCGGTCGGGCCGAGACGGAACGTTCTGCTGTGTGTTCTGGTCTGTGCCGGCCACACGGGCTAGCACGCGTCGGACGACCTGGCGGACCTCTTCGTCGGATGGCGGCATGCGGGACTCCTTACGTCACTCGCTGCCGGAGACCGGCCCGGGGAGATTGTAGCTGGGGACGAGGGCCCAGTTGCTCGGGGGCCAGTACGAGAGGAACGCCTTGCCGATGATGTTTTCGATGGGCAACGATCCCCAAACGTGCGAATCCGCCGAGTTGTTGCGGTTGTCGCCCATGACGTAGTACTCGTCGGGAGCGATCGTTATGGGGCCGGCGCTGTAACTGCCCGGATTGGGCCCATAGGGCTCCGCGATTGGCTCGCCGTTGACGTAAACCCTCCCTGACCTGACCTCCACCACGTCGCCGGGCAGGCCGATGACCCGCTTAATGAAATCCCTGCTGATGTCCCGAGGGTACTCAAAGACGACGACATCACCGCGCTTGGGCTGCCATATGCACCAGGCCTTGTTGACGTGAACGTTCAGTGGGTTGATGTCGAGATGGAACCCCGGGCAATAGGAGAATCGATTGACGATGAGAAACTCCCGGTTATGGAAGTTAGGCTCCATACTGATCCCATCGATGCGGAAATTGGCTATAACATTGCGGATGAGCAAGAAGATCACCAGCGCCAATACCACCGTCTGGACCAGCTCCCAGACCACACCGAGAGCGGAGTTGTCAGCCATGCCCTGTTGTGCGGCAGACGCCGCCGGAGGGGCCGGTTGAGGAGAGGGTGTGATGGGTTCGGTCACGGCGTATCCTTGTCTCCAGGCAGGTGAGTGAGGATATTATAGCACCTGGCATAGGGCGTGGCAACTTGACGACAGCAACCGTTCGAAGAAGTCGTGCGGCAGAGAGTCGAGGCTGTCAACTGCGCAGTCCGCCGCCAGTGTCCCGCCCGTCGAAGAAACGCCGATCGAGCATATTCCGGCCCGTCGTGCCGCCTCGATGCCTGCCGGCGAATCTTCGATCACGATGCAGCGCTCCCGGGCCACGCCCAGCCGCTGCGCGGCCAGGATGAAGACCTCAGGGTCGGGCTTTCCCTGGCTGACGTCTTCCGCCAGAACCATCGCGTCGAAAAACCGGTCCATGCCGAGTTTGCGCATGAGAACATCCACGTTCGGGCGCGGAGCCGAAGTCGCTAACGCCTGGCGCCAACCTTCCGATCGCAGGCGCTCCAGCCAACGCTCGACCCCCGGCAGAAACTGGATCGAGCCGGCAAGCACCAGATCGCGGAAGCACGCTTCCTTGGCGGCGCTGATCCGCTCCACCTCTGGCTGCGGCAGGTCGACGCCCACCAGCGCCCGCAGCGAAGCCTCGCTCACCACGCCCAGGGTGCGCATGAACCGCTCGCGCGTCAACGAGTAACCCTCGTCCGTCAGCACCTTCTGCCAGGCTTGCCAGTGATAGGGGGTGGAATCGAAGAGTGTTCCATCCATGTCCCAGAGCACCGCGCGGGGCGCTACGAGGGACGCCGCCGTGAGGTCGGATAGGCCGGTCATAGTTCTCCGTGCTCGTCGATGGCCTCAAAGAAGGCGAGAAGGTTCTCGAATGGGACGAAATCGATATCGTAGGCAGGCGAGAGGAGCAGGCCGGCCGGGCCCAGCGTCTCAATGCGGCGCCTGACCTCCTGCCGGATCTGGTCGGGCGTGCCGTGGTTCCAGAGCCAGGCGCTGCCGGCGGTGCCCCAGAGGGCCAACCGGTCGCCGAACTCCCGCTTGATGGCCAGGGCGTCCATGCAATCCGGCTGGAGCGGGTTGATCACATCGACCCCGATCTCGACGAGGTCGGGCACCAGCCGGGTAAAATCACCGTCGCTGTGATAGAAAACGATCAGGCCGGGCGCGGCCTGGCGGGCCTGGCGGATGATGGCCGCCAGCCTGGGCTTGAAGAACTCGCGCCACACAGCGGGGCTCAGGAGGAGCCCGGTGGGCATCGCGACGTCGTCGTCAAGGAGCAGGATATCGATCCCGGCCTGCGCCAGAATCAGTGCGTTGTGGAGCGCCAGGGCAGCCAACTGATCCAGCAGGTAGCCGGCCAGCGGCTTGTTCAGCACCAGGTCGGTCAGGAACGTGTCGAACCCGCGCAAACGGTAGGCCGTCTCGAAGAGCTCGCCGCCCAGGTGGGGAGGAGAGCCGGCGACCGCCAGGCCGCGGGCGTGCCAGGCCTCGACGTCAGCGCGGAGGCCGGCGTACCGGCGGGGATCGGCGAGATCCGGCAGCAGGTAATCCGTTAGCTCCTCTGGGGTCCGCGCATGCCGGAGCGGATTGGCGCCCGATGTTTCGGGGTGGTAGCCCCACTCGTGGTAAGTCCGGAGCTGGGCGAGGCTGCCGACGTGGACGTCCGGCGGAAGGCCCTCAAGGTAGCTGAGAAAGCCGTCCTGACCGCTCGGCGGCTCGAAGTCGACGAAGCGCACGTCAAGGCCGAAGTAGTCGGAGGGTGACGCCGGGGCGATCCGGGGGATCGACTCTTCCCAGAACGCCAGAGTCTTCGGGATGCGATCCGGCCGCCGGCAGGTGAGCGCCTGCCGCACGCGCTCGCGCGAGTTCATGCCGAAGGCACACAGATCGGATAGCCCGCGTACAGTCCCATGTCACTTCTTCTGGCCGGAGATCCCGGACGTGGCGAACCTGCGGAGCGCCTGGGCGAACTCCATGGCGTCCATGCGCTCAAGCCCGTCCATGGCAGCGAAAAGCACCAGGTGAGGCTGGCGATCGCGGAGCGAGAGGCGCCGAATGTGTGCGCCGTACCGCCCGGTGAAGGCTTCGGCGGCCGCGATGATGGCGTCATTTCCAGCGCCGTGCGTCGCCAGGCCCAACCCGGCCGGGCCCACGCGCCACTCCCACGGCTCGCTGCGGACTTCGTCGCCGCGTAGTACTTCGGGCGGATTCAGGTCCAGGGTCCTCCGAAGCTCACTATTGAGAGGCACCACCTCAATATTGTAGCGCGGCGGATCTCGCAGGTCAGCCCGTATTGCCAGCGTATCGCGCTTGCCGCGCAACCGTTCGACGCCCCAAAGCGGCATGACTTCCCGGGTCAACATGAAGTAGTTCGCCGTCACATGGCGGAAGGGCCGTCCCGGGTCGGCGACCGTGATCTCGGCGCCGGCCGTCATGCTGCGCAACCAGCGCCACGACAGCTTACCGCTCCAGGCAGCCAGACCGGCCTGCAGCCAGGCGCCGATGGCCTTGCTGCGCCGTCGATTGAGCCAGGTGCCGGCTGCGTAGCTCACAACCAGGGCCAGGACGACAGCCCACAAGATCCTCTCGATGGGTCCCGAGAAGAGCAAAGCCCCCTCCTCCACATGTTGTGCCGAAAACTGAATTATCTGGCAGTATACCATCGGCGGGGCCGTTCTTCCAACGTTGTAGAGTCACACCGTAGAGGGGGCGTGTGAATGACAGAAGGTGGTCGGAGAAAGCCCGTGCCCTTGGGCAAGGAGGCCCGGAGAATGGTGCAGAGCCTGACGGCTGCCCTGGCCCTGGGGCTGCTCTTTGCCCTGAGCGTGACTCGCGCCGGGGAAATCCCCTCGTTGGCTGGGGCTCCTGTAGGCACCTATGATCGGCTTTCGCCGGGCGGCCATCCCCTGACCCCTGTCACCGAGACCCAGCCCGGGCTGCCGGCTTTCGACCCGCTCGTTCAACAGATGATGGATCAAGTCGTGAGCCCGACCCTCTACGCCTACGAGGCCCAGCTCAGCGGCCAGGTCTCGGTCACGGTGGGGGGCGCGGCGTACACTATCACGACGCGCAACACCCGCAGCGGCATTCCCATCGAGACGGCGACGCAGTTCATCCAGGAAGAACTGGCCGGCGACGGGTACGCCGCCGCTTACCACAATTGGACGCTGAGCGGCGACAGCGGCCGCAATGTCATCGCCGAGCTGCCGGGCCAGGTGGACCCGAGCCGGATCTACATGCTCACGGCGCACCTCGACGACATGCCGGTCAGCGGAACGGCGCCGGGAGCCGACGACAATGCCAGCGGGACGGCCGCCGTGCTCGCGGCCGCCGAGATCATGAGCCACACCTACTGGGGCTGCACGCTCCGGTTTGCGCTGTTCACCGGCGAGGAACAGGGACTCAAAGGCAGCAACCGGTATGCCTTCGACGCCAGAGGCCGGAACGAGAACATCCTCGGCGTTCTGAACCTCGATATGCTGGGGTACAACGGCGCCCCGCCCCGTGCCCTGAACCTCTACTACAAGCCGACGGTCGCCGGCTCGCAGCAGATCGCCGACCTGTTCGTGAACACGGTCGGCGAGTACGGGCTGGGCCTCGCCCCGGTGACCTACAACGTCGTGACCTACACCGTGGGCAATCAAAGCGATAACGCCTCGTTCTGGACCCAGGGCTACCCGGCGATACTGGCCATCGAAGATTACCAGGGCCACGACTTCACGCCATACTATCACACCATCTCAGACACGCTCTCCAGTCTCGACCTGGACTACTATACGACCATGGTCAAGGCTGCGATCGGCACGTTCGCCAAGATGACGGGCTGCCTGATCCAGGACCCGCCGATTGCGGTGAGCATTCGCCGCCAGGGAGACAGCGGGGCTGCCCTCTCCTGGTTCCACACCGCCCCGAACGCCCAATACCAGGTGTGGCGCGATACCAAACCCTATCTCCAGCCCGGCGACGCCGCTCTCGTCGAGACGCTGCCGGCGCCCAAACTCGGGGTAGCTTCGACCTACACGGACGCTGACGCGACGACAAGCCCGGGTGCCGGAGTCTATTACCTGGTCCGCGGCGTGGACTCCATGGCGAATCCGGCGGATACGTCGCAGCGCGTCGGGGTCGTGTCATACGCGCTCGATGTGCCGTAGGGTGGAGGGATTTGGAACACGAAGCCACCCTTGCTCGCTGACACTCGCGAGGGCAGGCGAAGCGACGCGAAGCGACGCGAAGCGCTCGACGCACGAAGAACGCGAAGGAAGAGGAGCGCTTAGGAGGTCTCAGAATGGGTCACGCGTTTGAACCGCTCTCATACGCCGTGTGGGGCGCGTGCATCGAGGTGCAACGCCAGCTCGGCCCACATTGCATGGAAGTCGACTATTAGCGCGCGTTGGAACTGGCGCTGGCCAAGCGGGGGCTAGAGTTTATCCGCGAGGCAGAGATCCCCATCACGTTTGACGGCATCGAGGTCACTCGCCGCCGGGTGGACTTCGATGCC
>Ga0315273_10003628_pt1 | contig 18640 bp, 14 predicted proteins | sample YL17G02_0_MG_FD_205753 | JGI IMG/M metagenome (GOLD analysis project Ga0315273, IMG submission 205753) | Sediment microbial communities from Yellowstone Lake, YNP, Wyoming, USA - YL17G02_0 | ecosystem: Environmental > Aquatic > Freshwater > Lake > Sediment | place: USA: Wyoming | collected...
ACTTCAGACGTTCCTCGGTCACACGGCTCTCCTTCCACGGCACAGCGCACCTCCTCTCTGGTGCGTGCCAAGAAAGTGTCAACCATGTCCCCGGTCTATTCTGTCAACCATGTGCCCGGCTTGTACCCGCGGCGAACGCAGGCGAGGGCGCCTGCGCCACATTAAAACGGAATCCCCACCCCGCGTCCTTCGACACGGGGCGGGGTCGTTCCCCCTTGTATGGTCCCGCAAAGCCCTACTTTAGCAGGACCATTTTCTTCGATTCGGTGTAACGACCGGCCGTCAGGCGGTAAAAGTACACTCCGGAGGGCACTGAACGACCGTTGGCATCCGTACCGTCCCACGAAACGCCCTTCACGCCCGGTTCCAGATCCTGATCCACCAAGCGTGTGATCTCTCTGCCAAGGACATCGTAAACGGTGAGAATCACTCGACCCGAAGCCGGAAGAGCAAAGCGGATTTCTGTCCCGGAGTTGAAAGGGTTGGGATAGTTTTGCGAGAGTGCATAGGTGTGCGGTCGAGTACTCGAGGGGACGTCCCCAACATCTGTCCCCGGAGTAACCTTTACCCAGACGGTGTCGCTCGCTGGACCAGCGCCGCACGTGTTCAACGCTCTAACTACATAAGAAAAGCTGTCTGGAACGGGCTTTCTATAGCACATCTGAGTATCGCTGCCGACAGTACTCCATGATCCAGCGTCTTCCCGAATCTCGTATTGCAGTGCACCCGACACTCGATTCCACCTGATACAGTATTGACTGTCGATAGGGACATTCCCCTCGAGATTGACCGCGGTCGGCGCCGAAGTCGGCGCGGTCAGCCCCGTCCCCGGGTCGGTGTTGGAGGGCGGTCCATCGCCGCAGGCGTTGTAGGCCTTCACAGTGTACGTGTGCGGCCCCGTGATCAATTCCCACCACGTCCGTTCACTCGGAACGGTGCCCGTGTATATCGGTGTCAGCGACCCGTCGCGGAACACCTTGAAACCCGTCTGACCACTGCCGCTCCACTGCCAACTCACGCGTATCGTGTCGCACAGATTGTCCGAAGCGGCCACACTGGCCGGCGCCGAAGTCGGCGGCGTCAGTCCCGTCCCTTGATCGGGAGGAGAGGATGTCGGCCCATCACCGCAGGCATTGTAGGCCACCACGGTGTACGTATGCGGCCCGGTGATCAACTCCCACCACGACCGTTCACCCGGAACCGCGCCCGTGTATACCGGCGACCCCGACCCGTCCCGGAACACCTGGAACCCGGCCTGACCACTGCCCGACCATGACCAACTCACTCGTATCGTGTCGCACAGATTGTCCGAAGCCGCCACACTCGTGGGGGCAGAAGCCGGCTTGGCCAGCCCCGTACCCGGATCGGTGTTGGAGGGCGGTCCATCGCCGCAGGCATTGTAGGCCACCACGGTGTACGTATGCGGCCCCGTGATCAACTCCCACCACGACCGCTGACCCGGATCAGCCAACGTGGCCGTCGGCGACCCCGACCCGTCCCGGAACACCTTGAACCCGGCCTGACCACTGCCCGACCATTGCCAGCTCACACGTATCGTGTCGCATAGATTGTCTGTGCCGGCCACACTGGTCGGCGCGGAAGTCGGCGCGGTCAGTCCTGTCCCCGGATCGGTGTTGGATGGCGGCCCATCACCGCAAGTGTTGTAGGCCACCACGTAGTAGGAGTGCGTTCCGGTGATCGGATCGCACCACGACCGTTCGTTGGGATCCGTCCCCGTGTGCACCGGCGAGCCGTCCCGGTACACCTTGAACCCACTCTGACCACTCCCCGACCATGACCAACTCACACAGATTTCATTGCACCGATTGTCCGAGGCCGAAACGCTCCCCGGCGTCGCGGTCGGTGGTGTCAGCCCCGTCCCCGGATCGGTGTTGGAGGGTGGTCCATTGCCGCAGGCGTTGTAGGCCACCACGTAGTAGGAATGCGTCCCGGTGATCGGATCGCACCACGACCGTTCGTTGGGATTCGTCCCCGTGTGCGTCGGCGCGCCGTCCCGGTACACTTTGAACCCGGTCTGGTCACTCCCGAACCATTGCCAGCTCACACAGATCTGGTTGCATTGATCGTCCGAAGAGGCCACACTCGTTGGCGCGGAACTTGGTGGCGGACAGGCGGTGCTAAACGTCCACGGGCTGGTCCAGTTGCCATATCCGCAACTGCTGTTGGCCCGCACCCGCCAGTGGTAGAGCGTCCCCGGCAGCAACCCCGAAGCACTGTAGCTCGATGGCACCGGCGACTGGTCAATCGCCGGACTCGAGAAATCCGCGTTGTCGTCCACCTGGACTTGGTAGCCGCTCACCCCTGCCACGACGCTCCAATCCAATCCGACCGGCTGAGCCACGTTCGTTGCCCCATTCGATGGACTCGCCAAAGACGGCGTCCCCGGCGTCGGACACGCGGTGGTAAACGTCCACGGGCTGGTCCAATTGCCGTATCCGCAACTGCTGTTGGCCCGCACCCGCCAGTGGTAGAGCGTCCCCGGCAGCAACCCCGAAGCACTGTAGCTCGATGGTACCGGCGACTGGTCAATCGCCGGACTCGAGAAGTTCGCGTTGTCGTCCACCTGGACTTGGTAGCCGCTCACCCCTGGCACATCGCTCCAATCCAACCCCACCGGCTGAACCACGTTCGTTGCCCCGTTCGATGGGCTCGCCAAGACGACGTCACCGGCGTCGCCGCGAGTGGGCCATACAACATCCTGAACAGATACCTGCTTCAGACTAGACGGCGGGTAACCAGCCCAATCGTTCCCGCACCAATTGTTGATGATCAACGTACCGGAGACTTGTGGAACGTTCGTGTATGCAATGGCCTGGACATTGGTCTGTTGAACAATGTCTGGCGCCATCGTGCCACCGGGATTCACTCGATCCCCTACTGCCGGCTGACCATCCAAGTAGAACTTGACGGATGTGCTGGTCCATTCAAAACCATACTCATGGAACTGCGTTGCCTGATCGGGAACGGCAACACGAAATTTCTCCCCCCCCTGTACGATGAAGTAGACGTACCCAGGCTTCGCTGTCAGTATCTCAACATCAATCTCCTCTAGGTCGGAGCGCCCATAGTAGAAAAACCCATGACAAACACCTTCCGGAGCCAGAGTAGCTGGTGCGCTCTTGATCATGGCGCTATAGAACCCGAATCCATGACCAGCGTTCTCTACTTGAGATCCAATACCCGTCGTTGGTTCCACTGACAGGACAAGGGAGCCGCCCTGAGTTATGTTGCGCGCCGCAAGTCCATTCTGCCACCCCCAGTCAATCTTATTCCAGATAAGAGCGCCTGCGCAGGGGAAATCTAGAGTCCCATTGACTGTATGCGGCTTGTCTTGTTCCGGCAGTTCCATTCCCAGATTCGAGATGTCCGCATCCACGTCGTACCAGCGGTTCGTGATATACCGCGTTGGGTCATAGAGTTCCCACGCAAAGTCATAGATGGCCTTTGAGGGAACTGTGGCTGTAATCCCTTGCCAGTCGACACCGGCACTACTCGTGGTGTAGTCACCAGTGTTTCCGATGGTGCCGCCGCCATCGCCGACCGCACTCACACGACGGTAAGCGATCATTCTGACAGTGCGCGAACTCACCGATGTATTGGCATCGGCTTCAATGCGGACTGAGCTGTACCACCCGTCTCCGTCATCGTCCACCAGAGTTGTCTTGCGAGCGTCGGCGATAACCAGGTTGTTGTCGTAGATGCCGTTCCAGTCGTTCGTGCGATGTGTGCTGCCAAGGTTTCCCTTGTCCAGACTCCATGCCTCAAAATCGACGTTCGTACTCGGCGTCCACGTGCTCTTCATCTGAAAGCTCCAAGTCACGCGGTAGCCGTTGGTGATCGCAGACTTGGTGGCACTGAAATTGTAAAGGTGATCACCCTCTCCAGCCCACTGCTGCACGATCGTAAGATTGAAGTACATCAGCGTCTGAGCTGTGCCGCTCCCGGTCAATTGGAGATAGACATGCTGCAGATCGCTGGCCCCGTTTGGATCTGTGTAGTCGACCGTCACTACGTACGGGCCATTGATGTCGTCCGGCGAGTTTGGGTAGGTGTACGGGTAGAGTTTGGCGAGAGAGGGAACATCATAAAACGCGGGCTGGCTGGGCGGCGCGTTCGCCACATCCTCGCCGGCGGGCTCCATCTGTATGTTCGAGATATCCCCGTCGACGTCGTACCATCGGTTCGTGATATACCGCGTTGGGTCATACAGTTCCCACGCAAAGTCATAGACGGCTTTTGAGGGAACTGTGGCCGTGATCCCTCGCCAGTCGACACCGCCACCACTCGTGGTGTAGTCACCAGTGTTTCCGATCGTGCCGCCGCCATCACCGGCCGCACTCACGCGGCGGTAAGCGATCATTCTGATGGTGCGCGACGCTACAGACGTGTTGGCGTCTGCCTCGATGCGAACGGAGCTGTACCAGCCGTCCCCGTCGTTGTCCACCAATGTCGTCTTGCGTGCATCGGCGATGACGAGGTTGTTGTCGTAGATGCCGTTCCAGTCGTTCGTGCGATGTGTGCTGCCAAGGTTTCCCTTGTCCAGACTCCATGCCTCAAAATCGACGTTCGTACTCGGCGTCCACGTGCTCTTGATCTGAAAGCTCCAAGTCACGCGGTAGCCGTTGGTGATCGCAGACTTACTGGCGCTGAAGTTATAGAGGTGATTGCCCTCCCCAGACCACTGCTGCACAGTGGTAAGATTGAAGTACATCAACGTTTGAGCTGTGCCGCTGCCGGTCAACTGGAGATAGGCATGCTGCAGGTCAGCAGCGCCATCCGGATCCGTGCAGTCAACCGTCACCAAATACGGGCCATTGACGTCATCCGGGGAGTTCGAGTATGTGTAGGGGTAGATCTTGGCGGGTGTGGGCACTGAGTAAAACGTCGGCTGATTCGGCGCGGCTGCCGGAGACAGTACCGTCTGCCCGGTCGCCTCAAAGGGGCTTGGGCTGAAACCAACGCTCATTAGAGCAAGAAGCCAAAGAGAACTTCTGAAAGGAGTCAGCCACATGGCAGCCACGTGCCCTGCGAGACTTGTGTGTACCCGGGAATGATGATTCATCCTTGACTTCTCAAATGAACACGTCAATCCGCGATGGCCAACCGCGGTGGGTTGGCAATATTTGGTTCCCGATCCACTCATTCGGTATCCTGACGCGACGCTTAGTTGTCGTACTTCAACATCTCCCGCGAGTAGGGCTCGCGCGTCGGACTCAATCTTGAGTAGGGCCGGGTGCTAAGTCAAGCAGAAAATAATTCAGAAAGCGCGAAAGATTGGGATTGCGACTTCCGGTGGAAGGCAGATGATAACTATCATGTTTGTGTACGCACTGAAACGCCGCCATGTGACGTAACCTGCTGCCATACAGCGACATGGCCGCTTCCGCGGCGGAACCGCGCCTCACCCCAGCGTCAATTTCCCCGAGCGCCGGTTGATCCGCGTGGGGTACTTGCCGCTGAAACAGGCCGTGCAGAAGGATTCCTTGGGGTGCTTGGAGAGTGTGAGCATTCCTTCGAGCGAAAGATACCCGAGCGAATCGACGCCGAGGTACCGTTTGACCAGCAGGTGGACGATCCGGGTCTTCTCCTGCGGGTAGAGCACATCCCAGAGTTCGTTGAACTCGGCCAGAGTGGTGGCCAGGTGGCCGGGACAGCGGACCAATTCTACGGTCAGGCAGCCAAGACAAACGAGAAGTGGAAAGTTCTTAATTCAGGATGGTTCGGGGAGCAGGGCGAGATCCGATCCGAGTGTCTGTCCCCCGCAGCCGCTCTTTCGTCCCAAGTTCAATTCCGCTTGCGATCTGAACCGTGACGCGGGCCGTCGCGGGTACCCCTGTGCGATTGGTCCCCGAGATTTGCTCTGGCGCTTTGTTCGCTTTTCTTGTTTCTCCACGCTTGAGCAGCCGGGTTCGTTGCGTGCCATTTGGAGCATGTCGAATCCTGGCAGGATCGTTTCGGATCGGGGGTGAAGAATGAGATGGTGCAGATTAGAAGTGTCTATCGCGGAATCCGGCGCCGTAGCCGTACCCAAGACCTCTAAGATTATTGGGAATCCGTCGAACGCCGCAAGCCGACCCTCTCTCGTCATTCCCGCGAAAGGGCGTGTTGAAAGAGGCCGGACAAGAGTGTCCGGCCTACCGATATCCCATTCCTTGTCAAAGGCCTCGCGCACGCGGGGCTGGATTCCCGCTTTCGCGGGAATGACGTTGCTGAAATTGCCCACACTCTCGCGTGGGCTCTTCATGCTGTGCACAGTTGCTGTCGCGAGCGTGCTGCTATCGGCTCAGGCGATGGCCGGAGCGGATCGTTTCCCGCGTGATCGGATTGTGTTTCCGTTTGTTCCCGCTGCGGCGGTTGAGGGACCAGCGGCACTTCGTTTCAACCCGGCGGGGTTGTCGTTCGATCCGACATTTGGCGCCAATTACTACCACACGTTCACCGATTCATCCCTGAATGGCAATGATGCCGTGTATCTCTCGATGCGAGGTGCCGGGTTCGGCATTGAGTGGCTGGGCGCCGACACCACCGCCAAGGGGCGGTCGTACACCATTGGACTCTCGACCAACCAGGATCAGCAGTTCTCGATAGGGTCTTCGTACCAATGGCGCACGTCGGATGATACAGTGCAGAACAAGTCGCATTTCTGGTCGCACGGATTCATCTGGCGTCCCAGCAGCACCCTGTCCCTGGCGGCATTGATTGACAACTACAACAAGATGAAAGCGTCAGGGGTGCGCACCGCGCGAGAGATTGTCTATTCGGGGGCCCTCAATCTTCTCGGTGGACGTTTGATGGCCGGTGGCGACTGGTATCAATCGACCAGCCAGAATCTCTGGCAGGGGAGCTGGCGGCTAGGCGCGTCGTTCGAAGTGCGAACAGGCCTGACATTGTTCGCCGATCTGGACAAGGAGAAGAACTACTTCCTGGGTGGGAGGGTAGACTTCACGAATCTCTTCGCGGGCACGCACTCCCGATTCCAGAACAAGGGCGGGTATCAGGGGGGTGTCTTCTATCTGGGGTTGAATGAAGCACGGCGCAAACCGGTCGTGGCTGTTCCGCGCGAGGTGGTTCATCTGAGATTGTCCGGTCCCATGCCTGACCGGAAACCGCCACGCCGTCTCTTCGGTGAGTCGCCTAGAACGCTCTATGAATGGATTGGTCTGCTCGACAAAGCGGCCACAGATCCGAATGTCAAAGCCGTGGTACTGACGATTGATGACCCGGGGTTGGGCTGGGCCCGGATAGAGGAGATCAGGCGCGCTCTGGAGCGTGTACGGAAAGGCGGGAAAGCCACACTGGCGTTTCTCGCCGGCACAATCAGCAACGGCGAATACTACCTGGCCACGGCCGTTGATCGCATTGTCGTGCCGCCGGTCTCCACGATCGACCTGGTCGGATTGCGCGCCGAAGTGACCTTCGTCAAGCGTCTGCTTGACAAAGTCGGTGTCAAGGCCGACATGGAGCATTCCGGTGAGTACAAGAACGCTTCCGATCTGCTGACACGAACCGGCATGTCCGAGGCGCATCGCCGCGCCCTCGACCGGCTCCTCGATGACATGGACAGTTGCTGGATCGCCGGCATGGCAGCCGCGCGCCGTGTCACGCCCGAGAAAATCCGTCAATGGATTGACCACGGGTCATTTGTGTCACTGGATGCGGAGGCTGCCGGCCTCGTCGATGCCGTGGCATACGCCGACCAGCTCGACAGCCTCGTACGAACCCAGATCGGCAATTTCGATCTCAAAGTCGATGCCCGGGCACTGGCGCGGCGCAAGTATCACACGGATGGCTGGGGTGAACCGCCGGCAGTCGCCGTTGTCTGCGCCGAGGGATCGATCATGGATGGAGAGGACCGTGAGGAGTTCCTCACGGGTACGATCATGGGGAGCTGGACCATCAGCCGGGCGATCGCGCAGGCACGTCAGGACCGCCATGTCCGTGCGGTCGTCCTCCGTGTGAATTCGGGCGGAGGATCGGTCTTTGCTTCTGACGAAATCTGGCGGGAGGTTTCCCTCACGTCCGGCCGAAAACCGATTGTCGTCTCGTTTGGCGACGAGGCCGCATCCGGGGGATACTACATCGCCTGCGCCGCCGACTCGATCTTCGCGCTGCCGAACACCGTCACCGGCTCGATCGGGGTGATTGTCGGCAAGCTGGATCTGTCCGGGCTCTACGACAAGATCGGACTGGACAAAGAGGTCCTGACCCGCGGCCGATTCGCCGACATGAATGGGAGTACGCGATCGTACGATGACCAGGAACGGACGGTTGTCCGCGACCAGATGACTCGTGCGTATCAGCATTTCGTCGATATCGTTGCAGCGGGACGGGGTTTGTCCGCGGATTCCGTGGATGCCATCGGGCAGGGACGGGTCTGGTCGGGAATCGCGGCGCAGAACCTCGGGCTGGTCGATCGTTTCGCGGATCTGCAAGAGTCGATATCGGCGGCCGCAAGAATGGCGGGGGTCAGACCGGGTCAGAAAGTGCAGGTGGAGGTCCTGCCCAAGCCGCGATGGAAGCTCTTTGATCTGCCGCTGGGCCCGCTCGGCGGCATCGAGGCGCTCGCAGCTAGCCTGATTCCAGTTCTGGGCCTGGATGGGCAGACTTCTGACGGTGACCCCTCGTACGGTTTGCCGTTCGCGATTACAGTCCGATAATCACTATAGCACGGACGGGAAGAAGCCCAGCGTCCACCTGTCGCTCACGGGACGGTTGAGGCCTCATCCGCTTGCATCAGGCGGCTGGCGTGGGTATGTTGCGGCCTGACGTGCCAAGAGCACCTATCGAAAGGAACGCTATGAGAAACCCTGGTATCATGACCGACACGAGAATCAGCAAACTTACCATCCACGCGGTGCCTGACCGGCAGGGTATCGCAGCCGAGATTTTTGGGCGTCTCGGTGAGGCGGAACTGAATGTATCCATCCTGACTGTGTCCGGCGGCGCTGTGGGACGCTCCGATATTTCTTTCACAGTTGGCCGGGAGGATGTTGAAAGGACAGCCGCGCTGCTGGAAGCGATGCGAACTGAACTGGGCGCCGTCTCCATTTCCCGTCGTGACGACGTGGCGGCGGTCAGTCTTGTGGCGGAGCAGATGCATCGCACGCCCGGGGTTGCGGGCCGGATGTTTCGCATACTGTCGGCAGCAGGGATCAACATCGACATGATCTCCGCCACAGCCGCCGCTGTCACCTGCGTTATCGATGCCCGCTTCCTGGATGCCGCTGTCGAGTCGCTCCGGCAGGAGTTTCATTCAGAACTGGCACGGAAATAGCCCGCCGCGGCGGGTCACGGCTGGTTGCCTTGAGAGGGAAAGCCTCCAATCGCTGCAACCAGTGCAAGTATGGGATCACGGTACAACCCGCCGCGGCGGGCCGACAACCCTTCTCAGATTACGGTCATGGACATCTCCCGGCTTCTGCGCCCCGATCTGATCAAGTTGCACATGGAGACAAGAATCGAGGCCGGCAACGACACCGATGAGGGGGCGGCTCGTTCAGCCCGTCAGAAACGGGAAGACCAGGAGAAGATCCTCGAGGAACTGGTCGATCTGCTGGATCGTTCGGGGAAAATCGGCAACCGTCGCAAGCTCCTGATCGATCTCGTCAATCGTGAACGCAAAGCCACGACGGCCATCGGCCATGGCATTGCAATTCCGCATGTCAGATCAATCCAAGCCAAAGAAATGCTGATCGGGGTCGCATTGGCCGATCCTGGCTATGACTTCGACGCGCCCGACGGCGAACAGGTCCGCATCTTCTTTGTCATGGCCGCCCCACCGTACGACGACAACCTCTACTTGAGATTGTTCAAGAGCCTGGCGGAGATGCTCCGCTTCGACTACTTCCGCGCACGGCTGCTGGAAGCAAAAGAAGAACGCGACATCGTCCGTGCATTCGAAGAAATGGAATGATCCGGCACTTTGATTCTCTCTTCCCGGACTGCTGCAGAAGCCGTGGTTCCCATGTCTGGATGGGCGGAGAAGAGAATCCGCGCTACCGTTGAGCTGAGCGTGTTAGCCCGGACATTACCACTGGGCCCTTTCCTACCCTTCCCTCCAGTCTTCTGCTTGATCTGAGTGTCGATCAGCGCCGCGGAAATAGGGCCGTCGCGAGCCCGCGATCTCTCTCGATAGCGACTTCCTCGCTGTCATGTATCGGGAACGCTCCTTGCTGTTACGTACTGGCAGGCGCATGCTAAAACTATCGCATTCGACCCCAGCGAGTTACGGAGAAGCACCAGTGGCGCAAATGCCACACGAGCGGTCCATTTGCAATACCCCGTTTCATATGCGCCAAGTCCCGCCGATATTGGAATCTATGGTTGCAGTGGAAAGGTCGTCGCACCATGAATGAAGCAGGAACACCTCCAACATTCGGCGCGGCCACGAGCGGCAGAGAGCAAGGTGCCGCATCGGCAGGCGTCGGCCCATGGGGCCGCACGACCATTCGGTGGGCCTCGCTGGTGCTGGCACTCATCCTTCTGTCAGTGGCTCATTTCATCACACCGCACGACCTCACATGGGCTCACGATTTTCTCTTCAAGGTCACGTACTTGCCGATCGTGCTTGCCGGTCTGTGGTTCGGTTTTCGGGGCGGCCTCTATTTGAGCCTGGGGACTTGCGCGATCTACGCCGTCCACATTCACCTGCAGTTGTCCGGGCATCACCAGCACGAGCAGACAGGCTTCTTCCTGGAGTTGGTTCTCTACCTGCTTATCGGAGCGGTGGTGGGCTGGTTGTCGGACCAGCAGCGCGCCGTGCGCGACCGGCTGGCATCGGCGAACGCACAATTGCAGCGTTCGCTCGGATCCCTGCGGGAGAAAACAGAGGCTCTTCTGGCGGCGGAAGAATCGCTGCGCCGTGCGGACCGCCAGAGAGCGGCCGGACAGATCGCGTTGGGGCTGGCCCACGAGATACGCAATCCACTGGGGGGGATCGTCGGCGCCGCCGAGATCCTCGCGAACCCGGACACCGATGCCAAAGGAAGGGCGGAGTTTGTCGCCGTCTTGTCGCGCGAAGTCAAACGGCTGGACCGGGTGATCACCGACCTGCTGAACTTCGCACGCCCAGCAGCGGACAAAACGGGAGTCTCGAATCTCAGACAGGAACTTGATTTCGTCGAAAAACTCACTGCCGGTCCGCGTGGGAAGAAGAATGTCGTGTTTGATGACACCAGCTTGGCGGCAGACATGATGGCGGCGATACCGGCCGATGCTTTTCGGCAGGTGGCATTGAACCTGACTCTCAATGCCCTTGCGGCCATTCCCCCGAATTCCGGCAGGATCGAGTGGCGGGCCCAATGTGTTGCCCGGCAGATAAAGCTTACGATCACCGATAACGGCTCCGGAGTCGATCCAAGTGTACGTGACCACCTCTTTGAACCGTTCGTGACAACGATGCCCGAAGGAACCGGACTGGGGTTGGCAATTGTCGCCCGACTCATCGGTGACGTTGGCGGCTCAATACACCTCGAGCAAACAGGCCCGTCGGGCACGACATTCACGCTGACGTTGCCCCTCGCCGGCGATGATCACCCTGGTCCGACCGTGTCTCAAGGATGATGCCATGGCAGAACCCGCAAGAGTCCTGTTTGTAGAGGACGATAACAGCCTTCGGCGCGTGGCCGAGTATAATTTGCAAAAAGCAGGCTACGCGGTCTCGGTCGCATCGGATGGGTTGGAGGGCTGGATAGCCTTCCAGCGGGACGGCGCGGATTTGGTTGTGACCGATCTGGCCATGCAGAAGCTCGATGGCAACGAGCTGTTGCGTCGAATAAAGGCCGCCTCCCCCGACACCGAAGTGATCATCATCACCGCCTTTGGCACGGTCGACAGGGCAGTGGAGGCGATGAAGGCCGGGGCGTTTGACTTTGTCACCAAGCCGTTTGAATTCGACGTCCTGCGGCTGACCATCGAACGCGCCCTGGAACGCCGCCATCTTCTGCAAGAGAACACGCGGCTGCAATCAGAACTGACGGAACGGTTTCGCCCCGAGGGCATCGTCGGCGTCTCCGCCGGCATGGAGCGGGTCTTCGATCTGATTCGTCGTGTCGCCCCGACCGACACGAACATCCTGATCCTCGGCGAAAGCGGAACCGGGAAGGAGTTGATCTCCCGCGCAATCCACTATCATGGGCGGCGCAAGAATGGTCCTTTCGTGGCCGTCAACTGCGGCGCCCTGCCGCGCGATCTGATCGAGAGTGAATTGTTCGGCGCGCAGCGAGGTGCTTACACGGGCGCCGACCACGACCGTCCCGGCCGTTTCGAACGGGCCAACGGGGGTACCTTGTTCCTCGATGAGATCACCGAACTGCCGAAGGACTTGCAGGTGAAACTGCTCCGCGCGCTCCAGGAGCGCCAGATCGAACGTCTGGGCGGACGGGAGCCGATCAGTGTCGATGTCCGTTTCATTTGTGCATCGAATGCCGATATCGGGCGGATGGTTGCGGAGAGTACGTTCCGCAGGGACCTGTACTTCCGCATCAACGTTGTCACCATCCAAGTTCCCCCGCTGCGGACGCGGCCTGAGGATATCGAGCCTTTGGTTCGGGCCTTTCTGGATCATTACAACGCCGGCGGTGTCGCGCTTGAACCTGCGGCGCTGGCTGCCCTGAAGCGCCACCAGTGGCCGGGGAACGTGCGGGAACTGGAGAATGCCATCGAACGCGCCGTCGTTCTGCGTCAGAATCCCGAGCGCATCACGCTTGGCGATCTGCCGTGGGAAATCTCCGCCCCTGATGCAGCGCCGATGGCGCCCGGCGGCGCCCCGTCCGAGGCAAGATCAATGTCCCCCGGCCTGCCGGATGGGGGTATCGACTTCTTCTCTGTTGAGAAATCGTTTCTGGAAGAGGCGCTACACAAGGCCGGGGGCAACCGCTCCCGTGCCGCCCGCCTTCTGGGGATGACTCGTCAGACTCTCCTGTACCGGTTGAAGAAATTCGGGATCGACAATCAATCACGTTCTTGGTAGAATATCGACAAATCTGGGCAGGGCCACAAAAGAACAGGTTTACATCGTCAAGTAACTTTTGGAAGTAATCTTTAGAAAGAACATCATTACAACAAATGGTGCATATCCTGTTTAGATATACGCGGCAAATCAAAAAATCCGTGTAATCCAATGCACCACAACAGGTTGCCATCGTTTGAGCGCGCTTAGCCGGGCCGACTCGAAAAAAAACCACATTAGGCATCTAATGCCGTGAAATTCTCTTGACAGAGCGGCAGGGGATTGTAAATTGGCAGCGTCCGTAGGCACTAATGGCCCGGATCTTGAAAGGCAATGGCGGTTATGAAAAAGACGACAGTTCTCATCGGGAATCTCAAGATCGAGGTCGAGGATATCGACACGCTTGACGAGTTGGTCAAACGGTACGGCAGCACTCCTGTGAATGGGACAAGTGCGAGTAAGGCCACTTCCGCGAAAGCGACAGAGGGGATCACATCAGATGCTCATCTCCTGCGTGCCCTCTTGGATGGAAAAGTCACTGGTTCTCAGATGGCGACCTTCCTCGGAACCATGGGGCGAGGAATCAAGAACAAGTTGGAAGTATGGGCACGTTCTGAGGGGATATGGAACGAATCCTACAGGGAAACCTTCAAGTTCGATGAGCGGAGCGGTCGAAGACTCTATTCATTGACTCCAGAGAGTAGACGGAGAGCCCTACTGAAATTGGGAGAGAACAAATGACAAGAGAAAAGGCCGGGCTGCAACCCGGCCTGATAGAAACCCGCAAACCTTCTGAGGGCACCCCGCGACGACGCGGGATAGGGGCTTCATGTCCAATATAGCTCTCCGACAAAATCTGTCAAGTGAAATCCGAGCATGGGTTGCGGAAGTGACCTGTGCGTCTACAAATGCAGCGCCCACACGGGTTTCCCCCTGTGGGCGACGTCCCCGTAGTTTAAGAAAAACACCCGGATCGAACTGGGAGATGCCGGTATCAAATCCGGTCGGGGTCCCCTTGAAATCAACGGCGGGAACAGTCGCACCAACGACTACCCCGCCCAAAACAGCACTCAACCGGAGTCGAGTGCCAAGCCGCTACTTCTATATACGCATGACGGCTCCCGGTTGGCAACACGGGAGTTCGCCATGTTCACCCTCACGGAAGTTACCACACGCTTCCGCACACAACAGCAATGCCTACATCATTTGGAGAGAATCCGCTGGCCCGATGGTGTTGCCTGTCTCCGCTGCGGCTCTACCAGAATCGCGCATCTTCAGTGCTCGTCAACTGTGAGCGGGGTTTTGATCCGCTAACACGGACTGCAACAATCTTGGCCCGGTGACTGGGGAAAGTCATAGGGGGTGAATCTAACCGATGACAATTAAGTCAGCGTGGCACTCGATCAAACAGCCGGTGCACCACAACAACACTGAGTGTAATACCGGCAACAACATCGAGACTGAAAACTGGCGCTCTGGCACTGGCGGGAAACCGTTGTGCAAAGAATGTGCTGGTCTGAAGAAGTAGTGCCCGGAACCTCACGGGGCCTGAAAGGAGAAGGTCAACTCCCAGTAAGGCCCCGTGGGTTCTTTATCTATTACTGGCCATACGCGCCGTAATTCTGAGACGGACAAACCTGCGCGAACCGCAACTGACAACGCTCTCATCCCCTCAGCAACATCACCATGGAACCGGATGGTTGGCTCAGGGTAGGCATGCCCTACACCACCCTCGCAGGATTCGAACGTTTCAATTCCATGTTCGGTAAGTACCAAAACAAAATGTCCTATCCCCGGATCAAGCGGTGGATCGAACTTCTTTTCTAAGATCGCATTCTCCATTTGTGTCTCCAAGTGCTTTTTCGGTTATGTCGGACAACGACTTAACATCAGGGGCTTCGATTTAACCTGCTTGTAGGTTACAATTCCCCTTCAATGCTGTGCTTGCACGGCTTTTTCAACACGCCCTGCGGGGAGGGGCGTGGCGATTCATGGATTCGTGTGGGCGGCGGTGGACTGTGTGCGCAGGGAGTGTGGCTTCGCATTCAACTGTGGCATGATCCGATCAAACGCCGCCTCCATCTGCGCCACCGAGATGGCGGATACCGGCAGCCCCTCTGGGGCCGGGACGACTGCAGACGGGATCTTCCACGGAGCCCAGGATATGACTTTCTCAGCCACGAAGAATGCGACCACCGGGACTCCGTACGCGGACGCGGCGTGGAGGAGAGAAGTATCGGGCGTGAACACAAGATCAACCCTGCCGGTCAGCTCAATGATGACACGGAAGTCAGACTGGGGCGGCAGCAGGACGACCTCGGGGCGATCCAGCGCCGCAGCCAGAGAGGCCGCTTTGGGACGGTCCTCGGGGACGGATGTCAGGATCCATCGGTAAACCCTGTCTGAGTACTTGGCGATCAGAAGCGTGAGAAGCCGGCGATAGGATTCCACAGGCCACGTGCGCTGAGGCTGACCGGCCGAGAGATTCACCAGAACGACCGCCTGCCTAGGCGGGTGGTCCGGCATCTGCGGCGTGGGAACCAGGCTCTGCCAAACGCTGCCGGCTTGTCGCCGGACAGATTCGGGCCAGTTGAACCATGGGATTTGATCGTGGACGGGGGCGTCGCCGATTGCGAACGACGCGATCCGTCGCAAGCGCTCCATGAAATGGATCGATGGACGCGGCGGCAGATCGACATGCTGGTGGTACATGCGGCGTAACTCAGCCTTGTCGCCGCCGACCCGGTGTGCGCCGGGGGCAGCGGCCAGTATCCAGAGCGCGAATGACAGCGATGGAGATGAGACGAGATCGATCACTACCTGATAGCGGCGCTGGCGCATGGCGCGAATCGTACCCACGGTACGCCGGAGGTTCGCTCCCTTCGAGTATAGCCTGTCGATCAGGGTGTTATCGGCAAGCAGTCCGGCAACTGGCTCACGGACGAGAACATCGATCGTGACATCCGGGCCAACCGATGCGCGTAACGCACGCAGGATTGGAAAAAGAAGGATGATGTCTCCGAATCCGCCCTCGCGAACCACGAGGATTCGCTCGACGTGCGATGGGTAGGCTTTCGGATCAACAGATGCCAGCCGGGCCAGCAGGGTCTTCAAAGGCCGTCGAAACCACCATCCCAATATGTCCTTCATCAGTTTGCCCGCCTGCCCCATGCGCTTCCGCTGCAATGAGGCGCAGTGTAAAGTAACACACTGGAGATGGGATGAACAAGACATGGTCGATTGGGAAAGAGCGGAAGGTTCTGTCAATCAAGTTGTGTAAATTGGCTTCAGGGCGTCTCCGGCTTTGGGTCTAGCGCATAGGCAAAGATTCTGTATGCGAGGCGTTCGGCGCCGGGCATGTTGACGAAGGTACGCATGAGAATCAGTCGTCGTCGGAACTCCTCTATAGACCCGCTCGACCGGGTTGTTGGTCTTCAGCCCGCCACGGCGGGCTGGACCAGGCGTGGATCACCTTTCGAACAGACGATGCCGCTCTGCCCAATCCGGCCGGTCTACATTGTCGCCCAAGACCAGGAATTCAGGAGAATAGCCGAAAGCGCTCCGTATAACGTAATGTGGTTCGATTATTGTGCGTCGAGGAGGCCCGCGCGCAGGTTGCCGCAGGCCCAGAAGAGCGAATCGCTACTCAGATCGGGAGGAGATCCAGATGAAGATATACGTGGGAAACCTGGGGGCAGGCGTCAGCGGGCAGGATTTGCGTGCGGCGTTCGGTGTTTATGGCCAGGTCACCTCGGCACAGGTCAGCACAGACTACTTGACGGGTGCTTCACGAGGATTTGGCTTCGTGGTGATGACAGTCCGGGGCCACGGCGAGGCGGCCATCACCGGACTGAATGGAAAAGAACCGCGTTGGCAGGTAATGCTGGTTCAGGAGGGACGGTCGTCTCAGCGGCTGCGCCAGAAGCAGATATCGAAGCGCTCACCTTCACACGCACGCCAGCCCGCCACGGCGGGCAAGAGCGCGACGAGCGCGCAACCACGTTGAGGTACCAATAGTCGGTATGCCGGCCCGCCGCGGCGGGTTCCGTCATCCGCCTGAGACGATAACGGGAGCGAGCGCCGCAATCCTCCACCTGCGAAGCGCTGTATCGGTGGTTTGCTCGCATGAGTCGGTTCCCATCGGGACTCGTTCTGTGGCGCTTGACGCTTACCACAATGACCTCGCCGCCTCTGCCCCAAACGGAGGTCAGCGGCTGACTGGCCACCTCCATCAGCCCAGGCGGGACAAGCCCCGGTCTGCGGTAGCGGGCCGGGGCTCTTTCTGGCCAGATCTGGGCGGCGGAGGGGATGTCCCATCACGTTTTCTTCAGCAGAGGGCCTTCGTTAGCACCTCATCGCTCACCCGTGCACAGATCTCCGTCGTCGTAATCTGTCTGTGCCCCAGCCCGCCGCGGCGGGTTGAGGCCTTTGTTGAGCGGCCGACAGACGCGTCCGCTACTGGGGCAAAAGCTGAATTCGGCGATCTTAGTCCCGCACGCACCGTTCCGCCAGTTCTCGATCTCATGGCGACCGTCAAAATCGGAACACGGAGGTCCGAATAATGACCCCGAGGCTTGAAGTCACGAAGGGCAGTGTGTAGCCTTCCACCAGGCCCGCCGCGGCGGGGTACGACGGGGAACGAACAGCCAAGGAGAGAACCATGAAGGGAAATGACCAAGTTCTGAAGACGCTTAATGCAATGCTGGCCGACGAACTAACCGCGATCAGCCAATACATGGTCCATTCGGAAATGTGCGCCAACTGGCGGTACGGCCGCTTGCACACGGCCATCGAAAAGCGCGCGATCCAGGAGATGAAGCACGCTGAGAAACTGATCGCCCGGATTCTCTTCCTCGAGGGGAATCCGAAGGTCAGCCAGCTCAACGAAATCCGCATCGGACCGGACGTCGCGGCTCAGTTCACCCTTGATCACAACGCTGAAGTGGGGGCGATCGCCGCCTACAATGCCGGCATCAAGCAAGCGGCTGAAATGGGGGACAATGGCACCCGGGAGTTGTTGGAGTCGATCCTCAAGGACGAAGAGGAGCACATCGACTGGATCGAAGCCCAGTTGGATCAAATCCGCCAGATGGGTATCCAGACGTACCTGACAGAGCAAGTCGGCGAATGAGGACCCGGGCATTCTTCCGCTGCAAGGGTGGCTGCACGTTCTATGCCCCGACCGCTCTGCGGAATGCCTGATCGCTCACTCTCGCATCGATTTCCGTGGTCGTGATCTGCCTATGCCCCAGCGTCCTCTGGACGGTCTTCCCAACCGTGAGCAGAAATAGGTTTCGTCTTGTGGCAACCGGTGACGGATGGTAAATTGGCTTTGTGAGCGACCCCGCCGCCTCTGCCCCAAACGGAGGTCAAGGGTTGATAGACCACACCTCCATCAGCCTGGGCGGGGTTTCTTTTTGTGGAGCTTGGTATCCTTAGCGCGCCCTGTGGAGTCCCACTCAGACAAGAGCCCGCCTCAGCGCGTCATCACTCACCCGTGCATAGATCTCGGTCGTCGTGATCTGCCGGTGACCCAGCGCCCGTTGCACGAGGTGAAGATCGGTCACCCACAAGCGCCGTTTACACAAAAGGTCCCGCGGATCGGAATTGACGGCTTTGTATACTATAGCTATCTTGAGAATTCGACAGCAGGCAGGCCGCACGAGGATT
>Ga0315273_10003629_pt1 | contig 18637 bp, 14 predicted proteins | sample YL17G02_0_MG_FD_205753 | JGI IMG/M metagenome (GOLD analysis project Ga0315273, IMG submission 205753) | Sediment microbial communities from Yellowstone Lake, YNP, Wyoming, USA - YL17G02_0 | ecosystem: Environmental > Aquatic > Freshwater > Lake > Sediment | place: USA: Wyoming | collected...
GTGGAAGCGTTTCGTTTTGAGATCGAAAGCATGATGGAGGAAAGCCGCGGAGGTGGTGGCCAGTGTCCGCACGCACTCCGGATCCTCGCCCAATTCACCGAGTAGCACCGCGAGGATGAAGGCACGAGCGTTATCGTCGGTGCAATAGCCTTCGGAAAAATTCGGAACACTGAAAATAGCGTGTTGGAAGACTCCGGTCGAGTCGGTCATCCGCGAGAGATGACTCAGATTCATTGTCGGCAGTTCCCGCGGCTTTTGGTCGAGCGTCTTGGAGGCGAGAGACTTTCGCGACTGTGCCGCCACTTCCAGCCGGGAAGACTCGAAGGAACGCATGTACATCTGTGCCACGTTGTTCCAAACCATCTCACGGCCGATCCTGTAAGCGTTCTTGCGAATGGCATGCCGGCGGGTGTCGTCCCGCAGCAAGCCGATCACCTCGCGTGCTATGGCCGGCGCGTCGCCGAATGGCACCAACACGCCGCGGTCTTCCGCCAGCAATTCCGCGGCGTGCCAGTACGGTGTGGAAACCACTGCTTTGCCGGCGCCAAACGCGAAGGCCAGCGTGCCCGACGTGATCTGCGCTTCGTTAAGGTAGGGCGTGATGTAGAGGTCCGCTGCGCCTATGAACTCCTTGAGATTCTCAAGGTCCACGAATTGGTTGTAGAAGATGACGTTCTTGTCGACCTTGTTCTTCTTAGCGAGAATTTCGAGGCTGAGCCGGTACGCTTCGCCGTGCTCCCGCAGTTCGTTAGGATGGGTGGCGCCGAGGACAATATAAACAACCTCGGGGAACTCCGCCAGAATTTGCGGCAGAGCATTGAGCGCATATTCGATGCCCTTGTTCGGCGAAAGCAGGCCAAACGTGAGCAGCACCATCCTTCCTTCCACCCCGAACTGGTCCTTGAAGTAAGTCGGATCGACGAAGCCCACGTCGGGAATGCCGTGCGGGATGAGATCGATCTTGGCCGCCGGGGCCTGGTAAATCCCCTGCAGCATCTGTCGTCCGCCCTCGGCCATGACCACGAGCCGGGTCGAGCGTGAGGTTAACCCCTCCATCACGCGGCGCTGGTCTGCTTTCGGCTCACGCAGAACGGTGTGAAGCGTTGTGACAACGGGCATTCTCAATTCGCGCAGGAGTGCCAGGATGTGACCACCGGCGGGCCCCCCGAAAATGCCGAACTCGTGCTGCAGGCAGACGATGTCCACGTTGCTGATGTTGAGGAAGTCCGCGGCACGCAGATAGGACGACAGGTCCTGCTCCTCAATCTCGAAGCGAACCACTTCCGGGTACTCGTAGCCACCCTGAATGTCGTTGACCGACACTGCGAGGCACTGGCTTTGGGGATGCGCGCTTGCGACGGCCGCAAGCAGGTCAGAGGTGAAGGTGGCAATGCCACACTTGCGCGGCAAGTGGCCGCCGACAAAAGCAATCTTGCGGATTCTAGAAGTTTCTTTCATGAGGCATTCTCCTTGCAACCATGCGCCCGTATTTCTGGATCAATCGAATGCTCTCGATTGCAGTTCGGGATACGTCGTTCTTGACCGATATCCTGCCTAGACCCGGCCGCCTCCGGAGCCAGGCAGCCCGCTGCTTGGCGATGCGCATCGTGGCCCAGTCGTATGCAAAGTGGCGTCCGCACTCCAAGTACACGACGCAAGTTTCCGCCTGCGTGCTTTGCTCTCCGTCCACACCTACGCTGGCCCGGGGCGTGATCGGGAAGGTCGTTCCGCGATGCGAACAACCATACAACCAGTCCGGAAGGCCCACTAAACGCACACGCACCGTATTCGCCACGACGTTGAAGCGATCCACGCTTGACCTCCTCCTAATGTCTTGCATGGCGGCTGAGTTCTCCCTTTTCCCGCGATCATCATGCCACCTGATCTATGCACATCGGCGGGGCCGAGTTGAGGCCGGCTGCGCGATGAACCATTTGGGGACCCCGTGAACATTATGATCACGCTCCTGTTTCGCAAGGCCATCCGACCCATTCCTGGGTTTGCATCCGGTCCCCCGCGCGGGAGTATTCCAAGGCGTCTACTCCGACGCCCGGCCCAGAGGGCGCCCCGCCGCCGCAGGCTGCGTCGCCGCTTCTGCCACCGTCGTCTTCAGCTCCCTGGCGGCGGTCTTCTTGGCCGTCTTCTTCGCTGCCACCTTCTTCGACGCGGCCTTCTTTGCCACGGCTGGCTCCTTGGCCTTCTGCGCCGCCTCCGCCTTCTTCCGGTGGTGCGCGGCCCACCGCTTCTTGGCCGCCTCCACGATGCGCCTGCGTCCTGCGGCGCTCAGCTTACGTTTGGGCCTCGGGGCCTCAGCCGGGGCCGCAGGTTGCTGGGGCTGGGTATCCAGCATGCGCCTGACCTCGGCGATGTGGGCGTCGAGCCGCGCCTGCTGGGCTTCGAGACCCTGTAGGGCGGCGGCCAGGATTTCGGGAGTGAGATTCGGGTTGAGCATGTCCGTCTGGGATCGCCGGTCGGACTCGACTCACGGGTCCAGGGACTATGTTATCCGAATCGGCGGAATCGTGCCGGTGCCCGCCGCCGTCCGGCCCGGTGACGCCGGAAGCAGTCGGTTGGCCCGTCTGGCGGACCCGGCGTCTGATCCACGAGAGCCATGGTCGGCCCCGGTACCACTCACCTCGCCAGCAAGGTGCGGCTTCGGAACCGGCTTCAGAACTCCTGGGGCGGCCGAGCGTCCCATCAGTACACGCGGGTGCGGCCCGCCACCGGCCGCCGGGCGTAAATATTGGAATCCAATATTCCGCGGTTGGCGCGATCCGGCCCACCGTCCACGGCCTCACGGTCCAACCGCACTCTGCCGAAAGGTCCTGGCGTTTTTGGCAGGGCGTGGCGGTGGCGCTCAGATCCGGTGCAGGCGGGGCTTTGGCGGCGATGAGACGGCGCACGTCGCGGCCGGCTTCCCGGTCACGAGGGGGAGGCTCTGTGTTGTCGGGTGAGCGCCGCACCGTTCGCGCAGGCAATGCGCAGTAACGAGATTTCTCAGACCGGGACTTCATGGAAGGGATCTCCCACAACGCCGGGTCGGGCCATCAGATCGGAATGACTGATCGACATCATCGGAATGCGCACGTTACGGTCGGAATGCCAACCCAGCGGGGCCGGGTACCCCTACCGGAAGCGCTTTTCCCGTTGAATTGAGGTGGAAGGGATTTCGCGGCAGTGCTTGGTATAGGACTGCCAAAAGGTGGTTTTCGTCGGTGCCTGCGCTTCCCGATTCCCAGTCGCGATTTTCCTGGCAGGATCAGTCAGATCACGTAGCGGCCCCCGACCTCCCGGGCCTGTCCAAGAGAGACCAGCGTTTTGAGGATCTCCTCGACGCGGTCCACGCGCGCGCGGGTGAATCGCCGGGCCAGGAATTCGGCGCCGACGATTCCCTGCTGCTCCGCCAAAGCGGCGCGGATGGCGCGAACCTGATCGGAAAGCGTTGCCGGCCATTGGTCCCGCTTCTGCTTGGACGCCGCGGCGGCGATTTCAACCTCCCCACCGGTTTCCAAAGCCGCCTGGCTGGGGCCCGCCGAGCGCTGGTATTCGGGGCGCAACCAGCGGATTACGCCGCTGCGCTCCTCCGCGGCCCGCTGCTGGTTCAGCGCCACAAGGCGATGCAGGATGTCGTCGCGGCCCAACGTGGACGGCCAAGCGTAGGCTTCGAATACCGCCTCATCGATGTCGTCGTACATGCGGCGAAGCACAGTTACCAGACCTTGCTCGTGAATCTCCCGCTCCCGGTCCGAAAGCGCTTCACCCGACCGCAGCTTCTCCAAGACGTTGTACATCTCGGTCATGGTCAGCGAGGGAAAAAGCGACTGCTGCCGCTTGCGGTGGGCATCGAGCGCTTCGGCCAGGTCCCGAATTCGGGATCTTGCCGTGGCGCTGCAATCCGGGAAGGGGAAGGTGTCGAAACAGCGCGTTTTGTTGTATCGTGGCCGATCCTCCAGGGTTCCGCCTTGAGCCAACGCCCAGGTGACGTGAATGCGGCTGGACAGCACGCCCAGGAAGTACGCATCCTCCAGCGCGATGTTTACCAGCATGTTATCGGGGAGGATCGCCCGGTCGAGAAAAACGAAGAAGCGATGCTTGGCTGTCTCCACTGTCGAGATGAACCGCCGCAATCCCTTGAGAGCGGGTCGGAATTCGCGGCGCGGCTCTCCGAAAATCCACCACTTTTCACGATACGTGGCTCGATTGTTATGATCCCGCTCGGGCTTGACCCGTTCGACGACCCATTGATAAACCTCCGGGAATCGGGCCTGGACTTCCTCTTCACCAAGTCCCAATAGATCAATCACCATGACCTCTCGAGGTCTACCGGTGATGTCGCGGCCATTTCTGTAGTGGCGAATGTGGTTTTCTAAACCAGCAATTCGGCCCAAGCCGAGTTTCGCCGCCTCCTCCGGGGTGACGATGAAACCAGCGCCGTGAAGAGAGACGCCTCGGGTGCTTAGGTCTGCATTTGCGCGTAGCGCAACGGAGCCCGCCACGTTTGCACCGATCGTTAGATCGGCCTGGATGATTCCCCGGGTTTGATCGAGCGCGACCGTGATCCCCTCGTTAGCTCCACTCTCTTCCACCACCACAATTCCCAATACACCATCTCGTGTTCCCGCTTCGGCTGCCGTCATCGAAATCCGGACGGCAGCGCCATCGCTCCCCTCCACCCAGGGATGGTCCGGAATTGCGAAAACCAGGGACAGCGGGTTCGTAGCCGAGAGGTGGTGCTGCAAGACGCGCCGGCTGAACGTTTGCCGCAGGCTATTAGTAGTGATTAACCCGAAGCGGCGGACCTTCCCCGCGCGGGCAAGCTCGGCGGCACGGTCCCACCAGTACATCACGTAGTCCACCGAGTCCGGCACTTCGGCATAGGTCTTTCGCAGCGCCTCCGCGTAACCGTCACCGAGTTCGGAGCGCATACGCCAGTTTCCGATAAAGGGCGGGTTGCCCACGACGAAGTCCGCTTCCGGCCACTCGGGCTTGTGCGGATTCGTGTAACGGTACACGGGAACCCGCGCGATCTCGTCGGGAATATCCTCGCCGGTCACCGGATGCTTCTTCTTGGTCTTCCCATCCCACTGCGTAACGGCCTTGCCGTGTGCATCGAGCGCCGGTTCCCTGCGATCCCACTCGAGCACCGCGTCGCGGCACTCAATGTTGTGAAACTTCGCAATCACCGGCTCGGGCGGGAGCGAACTCGCCCCGCGCGTTCGGAAGTACCACTGCAGATAACCGATCCAAAGCACCAGGTCCGTGATGGCGGCGGCCCGCGGGTTGACTTCCAAGCCGAGCAACTGGTGAGGATCGACGGTAAGCCCGGTTTCTTCCAAGGCGGCCTGTGTATCGCCGAGGCCTTCCAGCGTATCGAGGACCTCGCCCTCCAACCGCTTCATGTGCTCCAGCGTCACGTAGAGAAAGTTGCCGCTACCGCATGCCGGGTCGAGCACCCGCGTATTGCAGAGCCGCCGCCGAAACGCCTGCACCTCCACCATCGCCTCCGCCATCTTGCCGGCTTTGGCCAGCGTGAAGGCAGCCGCCTGAGCGATTTTCCAGTCGTCGCGCAGCGGCTCGACAATGGCCGGCATGACCAGCCGCTCCACATACGCCCGCGGGGTGTAATGAGCGCCCAAGCGGTGCCGTTCGCCGGGATCGAGTGCGCGCTCCAGCAACGTGCCGAAGATTGCCGGCTCTACGTCTCGCCAGTCGGCCTTGGCAGCCACAATCAGGAGTTCCAATTGCGGGGCGGTGACCGGCAGCGCCTCCACGCTTTCAAACAGGCCCCCATTGAAACGCAGGACATGCTCGCGCAAGATCGGGGAAAACCCGCCTTGGTTCATCGTTTCCCAGAGAGAACTTACCAGGTCGGGGAACTTGTGCACTTCCGATCGAAGGCTCTCCAGCAGCGAGGTCCATCCATTCCGCGGTAAGAGGTGGATGTCTTCCGCGAACGCTGTGAAGATGCAGCGCATCAGGAACTGAGCGACGCGTTCGGGCGAATGTTCCGGGCCTTCCAGAGACCGCGCGAGATCCGCCAGACGGGCGGCGACCATTTCCGTGACCTTTGCGCTGTACCGGCTTGGGTCGAGCGCCATCGGGTCCAGCCAAACCTGACGCAAACGGTCGCGCACTTCGGGCCGGAGCAGGTCTTCCAGAAGAATCCGGTGCGAGCGGGCGTCGGGAAATGGGATGTAGGTCTTCCCCATCCGGAAAAAGTCCGAATACAACTCGATGCTGTAACCCACGTCGACCACCACCAGGAAAGGCGGCCAACCTTCGTCGGGCGGCAGCGCGCGGGCATATTGTTCCGCCTGGCCTCGAGCGGACTCCATCGCTCCATCCCAGGCGCGGGTGCCTCGGATCGCCGTGCCTCGGCGTGGATGGGCCGGTTCGGGCAAGAGAGGAAACTGAGGCTCGCGCGTCTGAAAACTGCCCTGCTTGGCTTCCAGGACGAAGCACCCGCGCTTATAGAGGTCGATGCGGCCGAAAGAGGTAGTTCCGTCACCATTGTGAAACTGCACGGAACGCTCGAAGACGTAAGCATTCCGGCTCACGTCGGGCAGCGCTGGTTGGGGGCGCGGCGCCTCAAGGAAATCGCAGAGCTCACTCAGAAACAACTGGTAGTTCGCGCGCTCGGCGGCGCCGGAGTCTTTCCAGCGCTCGACGAACGCGGAATGAGAAGCGGTAGAGGTCTCGGAGTCGGTCAATTCTCTATCCTAATCCCGTCGCCACGAATTGCGCTGTCAAATTGCAAGTCTCAGAGAAGAAATGCGGGGACAAAACACGCGAGTCCAAGCCGCCGCAATAGGCTTCGGGGAACTTGTCCGGTGAAACCCCGATCCTTCCGTCGAACCGGCTCAACCCCCGCCTGCGGGAATCTCCATTGAGCTTCACATTTCCTGTCATGATGTTTCATCCTCTCCGCCCCCTGAAGGTCAGTAATTGCGGGCGGGGGAGGTGTCTCAGTCATGTTGGCACAGAGGGTTTCTGATCCAAGTGATTAAGTGATTTTCGTGCTTATGTCCTACCCTCTTCTTGGCCTCCGGCATTCGGTGGGATATAGCGCCGATTATTCCGGCCCCCTTCTTCTGTCGCGCTTGGGCTTCTGTCTTGCTTTGGCCGCGGAAATCTGTTTCGTCTGCTCGATGGCCTCTTCGAGGTGCACATCCACCGGCTGCGGTTTCGAATCCTCAATCGCCCGAAACTTGTCGTATTCGGTTTCTGCTTTCGCCAACGCTTCGTCGCGAGACATGGTACCGGCGTGGGTCAGGAGTTGGCGGTCGCTCAGCTTGAGGAAATCGTTCAGCTTGACGATCCAGTCGCGCATGGCCATGGGCTTGCGGTTGCGCGCCTGGAGTTCCGCGAAGTCGAGGTAGGCGGAGACGATCAGATTCAGGGTCTCGATCTCTTCCTGGGTCAGGTAGTTTTTCGCGACGCCGGCATCCGTCCGGCGCGGCCGGGTGCCGGTCCAGGTGGTCATCCCCATGTGGGGCTTCGTCGCGTCGGCGCGGCGGGCGATGACCTCGGCTGCAGTATGGCCGTGCGCGGCCCAGTGCATTTTGTTCTGGACGACGGCGAAGAACTTCTGGGAGGCCTCCGCGCTGGGATCGTAGTCGACACTGGTGGCATAAATATCCAGGACCTTGCGCCAGAAGACTCGTTCCGAGGAACGAATGTCGCGGATCCTGGCGAGCAGTTCGTCGAAGTAGCCGCCGCCGCCGGCCTGCTTCAGCCGCTCGTCGTCCATCGCAAAGCCCTTTACCAGGTACTCACGGAGTTGCGCGGTCGCCCACTGACGGAACTGGGTGCCACGCGCCGAACGGACCCGGTAGCCGACGGCGAGAATCACGTCCAAACGGTAGAACTCGATTTCCCTGGTGACGGACCGGGCGCCCTCGGTCTGAACTGTTGCAAGTTTTGCAACAGTTCGAGACGGATCAAGCTCCCCCTCGTCAAAGATGTTCCTGATGTGCTTGGAGATGACCGATTTGTCGCGCTGAAACAGGTCCGCGATCTGATTTAGGCTCAGCCAGGCGGAATCGCGGACCAACCTGACCTGAATACGAGTCTGGCCGTCTTCCGTCCGGTACAACACCAGTTGCCCGGTCTCCTCCGGCGAGATCGGTACAGGGGACTGACTGCTATCGTTCGACTCGGCGCTCACTTTGCCGCTCCTTCGAGGATTTCATCCAGCAGTCCCTCCGCCTCCTTCCGCACCGCCAGGATGACCTCGCGTTCGATCTCGTCGATGCGCGCCGCGTCGCAGGAGGCGTGCTGGCGCAGCAGGCGCGCGGCCTCGGCCAGCGCTTCGGCGGCGGCCAGCTCGACCTCGAGCCACTGCCGGAACTTGTTCTCCTCGCTCCAGATCCGGCCCATTTCGGGGCGTGTGTATCGCGCGATCATAGAAACCTACAGTTCGAAGAGTTCGGTCTGCCGGCGTGGCGGGGCGACCACCAGCCGGGTCCCCAGCGCCCGCCGCTTCAACGCCTGGTCGGCCACCAGGCGCGCCAGTTCGGGATGATTGTTGTGCTCACTCAGATGGGCCAGCACCAGGGTTCGCGTGTCATCTTTGAGGTCGCCCAGGATGAAGTCGCCCACCACGTCGTTGGACAGATGCCCGCGGCGGCCCATCACCCGCTGCTTCACGGCCCAGGGGTAGGGCCCGACTTTCAGCATTTCCAGGTCATGGTTGGATTCGAGGATCAAAAAGTCCGTGCCCCGAAGATGGACCCGGATGGAATCGGGAATGTAGCCCAGGTCGGTGACATGCCCGAGCTTGCGGCCCTGGACGCGAAAGGTGAATCCGACCGGATCAATCGCATCGTGAGGAATTGTAAAGCTGCCGACCGCGATGTCGCCGATGGTGAAACCCGTGCCCGCCTGGAAGGTCTCAACGCGCGGCTGGACGCCGCTCCATTCGATGGTGGGCGCGGTGAGGTGGGTCAGGAAGACCGGAATTTGGTAGTGCTTCAAGAGCACCGGAAGAGCGGAGACGTGGTCGCTGTGTTCGTGAGTGATGAGAATGGCGTCCAGCCGCTCCGGCGATTCGTCGAAAACCTTGAGGCGGGCCCTGAGTTCACGCAGGCACAGCCCGGCGTCGATGAGGATGCGCGTGGACGCGGTCCCGATGAAGGTCGAGTTGCCGGCGCTGGACGACGCGAGAACACAGATCCTGACGATGGGGGCCTCCGGAGCTTCCATTTTCGCAGGAACGCAGCGGGGCGGCAATGTGCGAAAATCTCCCCCATGAGCAGCGAAAAGCGGAGAGCGCAAAAGCTTCGGGAGCGAACAGAGCGAATCCGGCGGGAAAAGCACGAGCGGCGCAGCCAGCCGCCGGTCTTCACCGCTCCGGAAGACGATGACGATGCCCCGCCCCCGCCCGAGGCGGCGCTGGGGCCCCGCTTCGCCGCCGAGCGGGGACTGCACGACCTTCACAAGGTGATCGGCGACCGGGTGTTCGAGTCGGTCGAAGAGGCAAACAAATTCATCGAGAGCGCCATGCAGGGCGGCCGGTTGAAAGGGTTGGAAGACCTGCCCAAGGGGGACCAGGAAATCGCCCGCGACCTGGCGTATCAGGCCATGGAAGCCGGTGATCGGGACGAAGTCGAGCGCCTGGCGCGGCTGGCCCTGAGTCACGACCCCGAATGCGTGGACGCCCTGCGCATGCTGGCCTTCGTCACCGCGAAGTCCGCGGGGGACAGGATGGCCATGTTGCGCAACGCCATCCAGGCCGGAGAGCGCGCGCTGGGCCCCGAGTTCTTCGAAGAGAACCGGAGCCATTTCTGGCACGTTCTCGAGGCCCGCCCCTACATGCGCGCGCGTATGGATCTCACCGAGGCCCTGTTGAAGGCCGGCGAGACAGCGGAGGCCGTCAGTCACCTTGAGGCGCTCCTGGACCTGAACGAGGGCGACAACCAGGGGGTGCGCTACGTTTTGTTGCCGCTGTACCTGGAAGCCGGCAACCTGGACGCGGCGCGGAAGTTACTGGCCGCCTATCCGGACGACTACAGCGCCGTCTTCCACTGGTGCCGGCCGCTGGAGCGGCGGCTTGCGGGGGATCTCGCCGGCGCGGCCAAGGCGCTGGCCGAAGCGCGGAAGTTCAACCCCTACGTGGAGGCGTATCTCACCGGCGGCAGGTTGCCGCCCCGCGAGGTTCCGGACCAATACTCGCCGCGCAAGCCAAGCGAGGCGGCCTGCTTCGCCAAGGCGCTGAGAAGTTGCTGGCTGGTTCACCGCGAGGCGGTCGCATGGCTGAGGGAACAGAGAAGGCCGGCAAAATGACAGCGGCGATGCGGGACAGGCCGGGCCGGGGTGCCCCCTGGGCCGGGCGCCCCCCTGTCCTACACCAGGCGCGCGACTACCGACACCAGGGCGTACAGCAACGCCAGGCCCCCCAGCACCGCGGCGGCGGCGAAGACCATGAGCCACTGCTGGGTGCGGAAGCGGGGCGGCAGCGAATTGAAGAACGCCGGCAGATCGCCCGCCGGCTGGGGCGCGCGCGGCGGCGCGGGGCGGCGGGGAGCAACCGGGGCGGGGGGCCGGGCCGGCGCCGCCCGCGGGCCGGGCGCGGGGGCGGCGGCCGGCATCGGTTCGAGCTTTCCGGCTAAGGCCGTTTCGATCTCCTGGGCCACCAGCCGGAAGCCCTGGATGCGCTCGGCCGGGTCCTTGACCGTGCAGTGGGCCACCAGCTCGTAGATCCGCTGCGGCGCGCCGGCGCGGCGCAGCGGTTCCAGGTCCAGCGGTTCGTAAAGGATCTGGTTGAAGATCCGCTCGACCGTGTCGCCGGTAATCGGCTTAAGGCCCGACAGGAGCTCGAACAGCAGCACGCCGAAGGAGTAGACGTCCACCAGGTTGGTCACCTGCTGGCCGAGCACCTGCTCCGGCGCCATGTAGTAGGGCGTGCCGAGGGTGAAGCCGGCGCGGGTCAATTGCAGTCCCTCGCTCTTGGCAATGCCGAAATCCATCAGCTTCACCTTGCCCGAATTGTCGACCTGCACGTTTTCGGGCTTGATGTCGCGGTGAATGATCTTCTTCGAATGGATGTAGTCGAGCGCGCCCGCGATTTGCAGCGCGATGCCCAGCTTGCCGCGCAGGTCCGGCGGACGGTTGTTCTTGATGGCTTCCTTGAGGCTTTCGCCGCGCAGGAACTCCATCACGATGAAGGGGCGGCCCAGCTCGTCGCCGAAATCGTAGACGCTGATGATGTTCTCATGAACGATGTTGCCGGCCATGCGCGCCTCGGCCAGGAAGCGCGCCTTGGCTTCCCCGTCGGCGCAGCCGGTCTCGGTCAGGATCTTCAAGGCGACGGTGCGGCCCAGGACGGTGTCGATGGCGCGGTAGACATGCGACATGCCGCCGCCCACGAATTCCTCGAGCTGATACTTGCCGATCCGCGCCGGAAGCTGCAACGCCATGCGAACCTCTTTCCGCGCCGCTCAACGCGCCGCCTGTGAAATGCATTTCAACGATGCCAGGAAGTTCTTGTCGAACACCGCCGGGGCGCCGCCCATGTCCAGGAAGAAGCGATAGGTCAACTCCCGCCCTCCCACGCGCACCGCCTGCGCCTCGCGGCCCTGCCGCACCACCCAGGTCAGGTTGTAGCCCCCGCCCGCGGCTTCGAAGCGGTCGGCGTCGGCGAAGAACCGGAACGCCGACCACAAGCCCTGGCGGTCTTGCAGGCCCATTTCGGAACCTCCCGCCAGCTTGCCGTTCAGACGCAACTCGCGCGACGGCCAGACGTACTGCTTGGGCCCCGCCTGCCCGGTGAAAGTAGCCGACTGCCCGTCGATCACCAGGGTCATGCTGGTGAACTGATCCGACGGCATCGGCCGCAGCGAGTAGGTCAGCCGCGGCTCGGCGGCATTGCCCGGATACAGCGCCTCGGAGAACCTGGCGGCCTGGTTGAAGAAGTAGACAAACTGCGGGTTCAGCGAGAGGCCGCCGCCGGACACGGCCACGTAATCGGCGCCCTGTTTCGGGAGCACGGTGCGCAGCGAGCTGTCATAGAACACCCACAGCGCGCCCTCCTTGGGCTTGAAGATCGCGGCCACTTCCTGGAGCGTGGCTTCGGCCTGCGCCACCGGGTTGAAGGGGAATTTATTGATAAAGGTGAACCCGGCGCAGAGGGCCTTGGCCTTGGCGTTCAGTTCCGCCGGCCCGACGCCGCGCAGCAGGGCTTCGGCCCAGGTGATGGGGTCCTCCATCAGCTTCTGAGTGGTCTGGTGCAGGTTGGCCTCGGGATCGACGCGGAAGGTGTTGGCCACCTGCCGGGTCGAGATTTTGGCGGCCATCGCCTGCTGCAAGGTCTGGTTGGCGAGGTTCGGATCGGGGCCGGACGGCACATTGGCCGCCTGCTCGATGCCGGATTGCAGGGTCATGAGCGAGTTCATGTAGTTCTGGTTGGTCGATCCGATGAACTGCATGATGTCGCTCGGGGGGACGACCTTGTAGGTGGCGTCGAAGGACTCCTTGATTTTGGGCGAATCGACGTTGGTGTTTTTGGAAGCCAGCCAGAACAGCGCCAGCAAGGGCGACTGGTTGCCCGAGGTCTTCATGAGCTTGGCGGCCGCGTCGCGCAGGTTGGCGTAACGAACCACGATGCTGTTCTTGAAGTACCCGCGCCACTGGGTGATGAAGTCGGCGGTGTAGCGGTCCGAGAGGTCTTTCTCGACCTTGATCCGGTCGACGATCGGCGGCGCGTAGTCGCCCAGCACCCAACGCTCGCCGCCAAAGTACTGGTCGGCCTTCTTGATGGCGTTCTGCATCCAGGCGAAGCCCTGTTTGGTGAAAGCGCCCGGCACGTCGCGATTGTTGACGACCACCTCGGCCGAACCGGGGAACTCCTTGTTGAAGTTGACCGGCGGGTTGTTGCGGTTCCCCTCGGCCAGCATGAACTGGTAGACGCGCTCGATGCCGGAGAACTGGGCCAGGTAGCGCCGCGCGCGGTCCACCGCCGCGGCGTCGTTTTCCGACGAGTAGGGGTTGGCGATCTTGAGGTCTTCCGAGTAGAAATCCCACTGCTTCTGGGCCAGGCCGCGGCGCTCGGGATCGAGTTCGCGGCTGGCCAGCCATCTCCCCATCATGAAAGGCGAAAGGAAGAGCCGGGTGCTCTTGTCGTGATGCGAAGTCGTGATCAGGTACGCCTTGAGCGTGTCGTAGACCGGTCCGTATTCGTCGCTGGGTCCCGGCGACGCCGGCAGCCTTTGGATCGTGGCCAGCAGCGCGGCCTGGGTCTGGCCGAACATCAACTGGTGGAACTTGTTGTAGTAGATGCGCCGGACGTGCGGGTACATGTCGCTGCCGGCGTAGAGGAACCAGCGGTAGCCGAACGGCGCCCCCTCGCTCTCGTATTGGGTCAACTGCTCGAGCGTCGCCCGCAAGGTCTCCAGCCGTTTCAGCGCATCGATGGAGGGGAACTGTCCGCCGACGCCTTCGGCCACCTGCACCCCGCGCGCGGCCGCGAGGGCGCGCGACTCGAGCGCCCGGTTGTTGAAGAACGACCAGGTGAAGCCGATGGCGAACAGCAGACACAGCGCCGCGCCCGCGGCCAGCAGCGCCCGCCGCGCCCCGCTGGCCTTGGTGCTGGCGCCGCTGGCGCCCATGGCGGCGTGGTCCTGGAGCACCACGCTGTTAAAGAAGTGCGACAGAAACACCCACTGCGGCACTTTCTTGGTGACGCTGGCGGTGGGCTGCGCCATCGACTGCGGCGTGGGCATCTGCTGCTGCCCGGCGCCCACCTGGAACATGCTGGTGGCTCCGCCGCCCAGGTTTTGAAACGAGGAGCTGCCGGGCATCCGCGGCGTCGAGGGCAGCGAAGCCTGCTCGGTGACGAAGATGGCGCGCACGCCCGAGAAGTAGAAGCCGCGCAGGAACGGATTGGCGCGCAACTGGCTGGGCCGGCACAGATCGACCAGAAACTGGACCACCGCGTCGCGCACCTTGCGAAACTCGCGCGGGAACTCGTAGGCGAAGGGCAGCTTCTCGGGATCGTGCTCGCGCCCCAGAAACTCGATGCGCTTGTCGCACACCGAATGGAACAGTTCGTTGAAAACCCAGGCGAGGCGCTTGGTTTCTTCCTCCGCGTACACGCCTTGCCCCAACGCCGGGCGCACCGGGAGCGTGGCGCCGAACACCTGCGCGGCCTCTTCGTTGTTCAGCGTGCGAGCCCATTCGGCGAAGAACTGCAGCCGGTCCACCTTGGAGAACAGCACATAGACCGGGAAGTTGACGCCCAGGGTCTGGGAGATCTCTCCCAGCCGCGCTTGCAGGTTGCGCGCCATCACCGCGGCCTGGTCTCCGGCCTGCGAGAGCCGCTCGAGGTCGACGCAGACGATGGCCGCGCGCGGCGCCTGACCGCCCTTTCCAACCACCGAGCGCAGCTTGCCGGGCTGGAGTTTCTTGATCAGCTTCACCCAGCGGGCGGGATCGGCGACAAGCCTGCCGGCGGTGTCGAAGAAGATCGCCTGACGCGCGAACCAGATGTTGGCCGCGCGGGTCGGCATGACATTGTTGTCCTGGTAGACCTGTCCGGCCAGCAGCTCCGGCTCCGTGCCGGAGCGCACGATGCTGGTGGTCTTGGTGGCGCCGGGATCGCCCAGCAAAAGGATGACCGGCAGGCTCGAGAGCTTGGCTACGGTCGCCAGCTTGGAGGCGGCAAGTTTGGCTTCGGCGTCCTTTACCAGCAGGTCGACCTCTTCGACGCCTCCCGCGCCGGCGGCCGGAGCCTGCCCGCCGCCGGCGGCGGAGCTGGCCGCCTCCCGCTTCTTCGTCTCGCGTTTCTGGATAAAGAAGTAGAAGAGCGCGTAGGCGGAAATGCCCATCGAAGCCAGGCCGCTACGCAGTAACCAGAGGTCCGAACCGGTCAGCTTGGTCAGTCCGGTAAGCACATAGCCGGACATTATATAGATGACGAACAGGCCGCCACTCGCCCAATAGAGGTTCATCGCCGTCCCTCCACCGCTACGGTTTGAAGTGTCGAGATGCCGGATCTGAGCACGATCTTATAGATGGTGAACAGGACCAGGGTCAGTACCAGGCACGCCACCGCGCCGATCAGGAAGCGTCTGAGCATGGGGTCCTTGCCCGAGACCTGCACGGCCTCGGGCGGGATGCGCCAGCGCGGCGACAGATCGGGCGAGGTCTTGCGGATGCGCCGGATCTTCTCGGCGGTCTGCTCCATCAGCGACCGAAGTTCCGCCCGGCCGCCGATGGAATAGCGTCCGGCGAAACCGAGCAACATGCAGAGGTGGTAGATCTCGAGCACGTCGGCCGTGGTGTGGTTCTCGTTGGCGCCGAGCAGCTTCTGGAGGTGCTGGAAGAAGACTTCGCCGGCGATGTGGTGTCCGAAGAACTCCTCTTGCAGCGGCTGCCGCGGCCAGTCGGCGAAGATCGGGCTGCGCAGGTTGAAAATCGACTCGTCCAAAAACGCCACCACGGCGAAGATCGCCAGTTGAATGTCTTCGGCGGTGTAGCCGCGTTTTCGGGCCTCCGCGTCGGCCTGTTTGAGGGCCTCGCGGAACTGATAGCGGAAGGTGGCCGCGTCGGGGATCGGCTGGCGGTTCGAGCGCAGCCGCTCGACCACCGTCAGAATCTCCTGAAACGCCAATGCAAGGTTGTCGGGACGCCGTGTCTGCCCCGGAATTGAGGCGGCTGAATTCTCTGGCATATCTCGTCTCTTAGGATTCCACAACAGCGAGCAACTCGGGTTTCGGATCGGGCAGGTCGCCCGGAATATAAACGCCGGCGTGCTTGGTCTTGACCAGGTGATCCCAGCAGGGGCCGGCCTTGCTGATGCCGAAATACTGCGTATCGGCGCGGGTGGAGATGGCCGCCGGGGGCACGGGCAGGTGCGTCAGCGCCATCCCGGGCAGCGCGCGCTTGACCAGTTCCGGCGTGAACAACTTCGAGCAAACCTTCACCAACATCGGCGTCTTCGAGATCAGCTCGGCCTCGCCGATGGGAGACTGGATCGCGAAAACCCATCTGGAAGGGCCGAAACAGCGCTGGTCGGCGACCACGCCTTCGTAAAAGTACTCGCCGGTCTTGGTCAGCGGGATGGAGATGCAATTCGTGGGAACGATGGTCTCCAGGTGCGTGCGGATCATGTGGTCAATCGCTTCAAAACACTCGTCCAGTTGCTGGTGTTTATACAGCGGCACGCTGCGCGGGTGCGACTCGAGCGCGAACGTGCACAACCCGCCGGCCAGTCTCGACAGTTCAAAGTAGAGTTCTTCCGGGTGTCCGCGGCGGGCGTAGAACATGTGCCGGAGCGGCCCCAGCGCCGCGTTCACCGTGTGCAGCATCCAGAAACTGGCGATGTCGCGCGTCGAGTATTCGGCCCACGAGCGCCCGCCCGAGCGCTTGGCCGCGCCGAGGGTGGCGCTCTTCTCCTCCAGGATGTCGATCAGACGGCGGAGGATCATCATCAGCCGGTCGCTGGCGCGAATCGTGACGCACGGGGGAACGAACGCTTCGTCGAAGACGAACCGCCCGGCGCCGTCCCGGCGCACGCGCGCCAGCGGAAGGGTCACCAGGCCCTCGGCCGGTTCGACGTCGAGCAGGAACCGGATGTTCTTGCGGCCCAGGAAGACGGGCTTCTCGTCGCGCCCGGTGGTTTCATCGTGCAGAATGCGCTTCTCGGCAAGGTAGCGTGCAACCTCGGCCTGGGCCGGGTCCATGGCGCAGTTCAGGCCGTCCGGCTTCCGCGCCGGAACCGCCAGCGCCACGTTCACGTAGTCGCGCACGGGAGGGAACAAGTCGGCAACCGGCCGCGCCCCGGGCGGCTCGTCGCACTCCGGCATGTTGAAAGAGAGCCCGTCCGGGAAGATTCCCCGGGCGTGCACCAGCGAAAGCGTTCCGTTGCGCAGCGCCTCGGCGTCGAGTTCGCAACCGGCAAGGCCCCACGGCTCAAACCAAAGGTTGGAGACCGCGAAACCCAGCGAGTCCTCGAAATACCGGCTCTGCGCTTGGAACTGGTGGGGGCCCAGATACATCCCCTCGGACCAGACGACCCGGGATAGATGTCTCATAACGTCAATCCGTCCGGTGCTTGGGCGTTGTGCAAACCTCGGTCGAGCGGCGGCGCTCGACCCACCGAAGCGCTTCGTGCAAGAATATACTCTACCATAGGAAGTGAGCATCGCAGCCGATATTTCCGCCTGCCGTGGGCCAGGCAGGGCGAGAGACTGTCATGGACTTCTACAAGAAGTACGAATTATTGGAACTGCTCCGCGGAGACCGCGTCCGGGTCTTCAGCGGCCGGGAGATTGCCACCGGACGGGCGGTTCAGGTGCATTTGTTCACTTCCGGAAAGACGCCGGAGACCACCGCGCTCCTGGAGCGTGCGTGCCAGACGCCTCCGGGATACCGCAGCGTCCTGCTGGATATCGGGGAACACGAAGGCACACCCTACGTCGTCACCGTGCTGCCGGCGGGTTTTGAGACGCTTGAAGCCTGGCTTGACCGGGTCGTTCCGGCGGTTCGAAGGGAAGCGCCGGGACAGTCTAAGATCTGGAAGATCCCCATCGGGGCAACGCAGCAGCAGCCGGCCCCTCCGGCCCCTGCGGCGCGGCCACCAGCCGCGGCGCGCCCCTTGGCGCCAAGCGACGACGCGTTCGCGCAACTGTTCGGGGCCCTGGAACCGGGTCGGGCCGCGGCGCCGGCGCCGGCGCCGGCGCCGCCGGCTGAAGGGCCGACCCGCATGTTGCAGGCGGCGCCGCCGCCGCCGCCGCCGCCGCCCCGGGCCGCCGCTCCGCCGCCGGACCCGTTCGCGATGCTGTTCGAATCTCCCCCGGCGGCGCCGGTTCCGCCCGCTCCCGCGGCAGGCGGTGACTTCCGGAACCTGATCATTACTCCGGACCGGCCTACTGCGGGGGCGCCGCCTCCGCTACCCGCCCCGGTAGCCCCGCCGCCGCCTTCGGCCGGGGCTGGCGAGTTCACGCGGATGTTCCAGGCGCCCGCCGCGGGGCGACCCGGCGCGCCGGTTCCGCCCGCCCCGCCACGGCCGCAGCAGGCCGGTGAGTTTACGCGGATGTTCCAGGCGCCGTCGGGCGCTGCGCCGGCCCCGGCCCCGGCTCCCGCGCCACCGCCAGCCGAATCGGGCGAGTTCACACGCTTCTTCAAATCACCGCTCGAGCCGAAACCGCTCAGAGAGACCGGGCCCGGCACGGGTTCGTCCGGGGACCCATTTGCGGGCCGTCCAATGCCGCTGCCTCCGTCCAAGCCGCTGGATGCGCCGGGCGAGTTCACGCGGATGTTCGGAAAGGATGACATCCCGGGGCGGAAATCTCCCGCCGCCCCTCCCGGACCGCCAATGCCTCCGTCACCGTCCATGGGCAGCGTGACGCAGGCGTTCGCGGCGCCGGCGCCGCCACAGCCCGGCCCGATGCCCGGCGTGCCGCCGCCGGACATGCAGTCGGCCGGGCCCAGCGAGTACACGCGGTTGTTCAAGGCGCCCGCGGCCGCTCCCGAACCGGCGCCGGTCGCGCCTCAGGCCGCCGCGGCCCCGGCTCCGCCGAAGGCTTCCAAGCTGCCGCTCATCCTGGTGATTGCCGGACTCGTGGCGGTGATCGTGATTCTGGTGCTGTTCCTGGTGCTGAAGAAGTAAAAATGCGTCAGCCTGGTATGGCCCCTTTTT
>Ga0315273_10003630_pt1 | contig 18636 bp, 16 predicted proteins | sample YL17G02_0_MG_FD_205753 | JGI IMG/M metagenome (GOLD analysis project Ga0315273, IMG submission 205753) | Sediment microbial communities from Yellowstone Lake, YNP, Wyoming, USA - YL17G02_0 | ecosystem: Environmental > Aquatic > Freshwater > Lake > Sediment | place: USA: Wyoming | collected...
CTACGAGTACGCCAAGGACCAGTACGTCGTCATCACCGAGGACGACCTCGCCAGCGTGCCGCTCAAGACGGTTCGCTCGATCGAGATCGAGAAGTTCGTCCCGGCCCTCCCCCAGGAGGACGAGCCGACCCGGTTCGTGAAGCAGGCTTACCACGTGGAGCCCGAGCCGATCGGCAAGAAGGCCTACGCCCTGCTGCGCGAGGTGCTGGCCGAGCAGGGCCTCGCGGCGATCTGCAAGGTCGTGATCAAGGACCGCGAGGCCCTCGCCGCGCTCAACCCGCAGGGCAGCGCCATGGTCCTCGAGACCCTCCACTGGCCCGATGAGATCCGGGCCACCGAGGAGCTGGACCTCCCGGGCGAGGAGATCGAGCTGAAACCGGCCGAGCGGGCGATGGCGGCCCAGCTCATCGCCGCCATGACCGGCATCTTCGACCCGGCCGAGTACCGCGACGAGTACCGCGCGGCGCTCGAGGAGGTGATCGAGGCGAAGGTGCAGGGACGCGAGGTCGTCGAGCTCGAGGCGCCGGTGCTGGGTGGCCAGCTGGTCGACCTGATGGCGATCCTCGAGGCGAGCGTCAGCGCGGCCCGCACGGCCCGCTCGAACCGCGAGACGGAGGAGGCCGCCGCGGACGAGGTCGACCAGGGCGCCGGCGTCGACCGCGGCGCGGGCGGGCGGCCGGCGACGAAGCGCGCGAAGAAGGCAGTGGTCCCCGTCGAAGAGGCCGAGGAGCGCGACGTGCCGGCGCGCAAGGTCGCGCGGCGGAAGACCGCCTGATCGGCGTTCGGTCGCCCGTTGACCGTCGCCCCGCCGGCGGCCGGGTGATGCGAGCGGGCGAACAGGTGCCTCGAAGCGATGCCCCCGGCGGCATCACCGGCGCATCAAGGGCGTGGGGCCCTGGATCGCCGGAGCAGGCGGTCGCCGGTCGATCGACAACCCCCGCATGACGCGCATCCCGCCCGGCGAGACGCTTCCACTCGAGTTCGCGCCGGCTGCATCGCGCCTGCCGGAGCGGATCGTGCCGATGCGCCCGACCGATGGCGAGGGCCCCTTCGACGACCCTGCCTACTTCTTCGAGCCGTGGTGGCCGGGGATCCGCGCCTTCGTGCTCGTCGAGGACGGGGCCGTCCGCCTCCGCGCGGAGGCGCTCGCCGACCCGACCCCCGACTTTCCCGAGCTGGCCGGGGTGGCGGAGCTGGTCCGCGCCGACGGCGCGGCCCTCGACGCGACCCTGATGGTGCTCGACGCGCGCGGGCGGCCAAGCCGCACGCTGCTCGAGCGCCGTCTTCGCGGGGGCGGCGGCGGCTCGGCCGCACTTGTGGCGTCGGACCTGCTCTACCTGGGCGGGACCAGCCTCGCGGCGAGGCCGTTCGGGGAGCGGCGCGGGGAGCTGGCGGCCCTCATGGCGCCGTCGCCCTGGTGCCTTGCGGGACGGGGCTTCGTCGGGGACGGGACCACGGTCGCGGAGGCGCTTGGGGCGCTCGGCTTCCGGGCCCTCTCGGCGCGCCGGCTCGACGCGCGGCTGCGCCCGGGTCCTGCCGGCGACGCGTGGTACCGCGTGCCCGTGGTGGCCGCGCCCCGCGAGCTGCCGCCTTTGCTTGCCGTCTTTCGTCGTCTGCCGCTGTAAGCGCGAACGCACGGACTGGGCCGGAGGGAGGGGATGCCGCTCGACCGCTACCGCGCGAAACGTGACTTCACGCGCACGCCGGAGCCGGCGGCCGGGGACGAGCCCGGCGGACCCGGCGCACCCGACGCACTCGGCGGAGGCGCCGGACCCCTCGGGCTCGCGGTTCCCGGCGGCTGCGGCCGCTTCGTCGTCCACCGCCATCGCGCGGGGCGTCTCCACTACGACCTCCGCCTCGAGATCGACGGCGTCCTCTCCTCGTGGGCGCTCCCGAAAGGCCCGACGCGCGATCCCGACGAGCGCCGCTTCGCCGCTCGCACCGAGGACCACCCCGTGGAGTACCTCGACTTCGAGGGAGTGATCCCGAGGGGCGAGTACGGCGGCGGCGATTCGATCTGCTGGGACTGGGGCACGTTCGAGCCGGAACTGACCTGGGACCCCGGCGCGGCCGTCCGGTCGGGCGAGCTGAAGCTCCGCCTGCGCGGGGAGAAGCTGGCCGGGCGGTTCACGCTGGTCCGGACGGGCGGCGGCGAGCGGCGCGGGGGCGGGCAGGTGGCTACGGGCGGCGGAACGGCCGGCAACGGCAGCGCTCGCGCGGGCGGCCGCGAGAGCGAGGGCACGGCCTGGCTCCTCATCGCCAAGGCCGGCGCCGAGGCGATCCCCGCCTGGGATCCCGAGGACCACCCCGCCTCGGTGCGGACCGGCCGTACGAACGAGGAGGTCGCGGCCGGGGTCGCGCCGCGCGCCGACCACGCCGCGCCGGCCGCACTCCCGACGCTCGACCCGCCGGGGTCGCGCCCCCTCGCCCGGCCGGCCTTCGTGGAGCCGATGCTCGCGACGCCGGGAGCGGCGCCCTTCGACGGCGACGACTGGCTCTTCGAGCCGAAGTGGGACGGCTACCGTCTGCAGGCGATCGTGGCCGACGGGAAGGTGTCGCTCCGGACCCGCAACGGGCACGACGCCGGCCGCTCCTTCCCGGAGCTGATGGGCCCCCCGGCATGGCTCGCTGCACCCGAGGCGATCGTCGATGGGGAGGTCGTCGCCCTCGACCCGGAGGGCCGGCCCGACTTCGGCCTCCTCCAGGCCCGGCTCGGCGGCGGCTTCTCCGCGTCCGACCTTTCCGCCAGCCCCGAGGCGCGGGCAGCCGGCAGGGGCGCCCCGCTGGTCTTCATGGCCTTCGACCTGCCGTGGTGCGCGGGCCGATCCTACCTGGACGTGCCGCTCGAGGAACGGAAGGAGCTGCTCCGCCTGATCCTGCGCGAGCATCCCCGGGTCCGTTACGGCGGGCACGTGGAGCGGGACGGGGTCGCCTTCTTCGCGGCCGCCGCCGCCCAGGGACTCGAGGGCGCCATGGCGAAACACCGGCGCAGCCGCTACGAGGCCGGACGCCGCTCGGCGGCGTGGCTCAAGCTGAAGGTGCGGCCGACCCAGGAGCTGGTCGTCGGCGGCTACGTGCCCGGCCGCGGGAGTCACCGCGACCTCGGCGCGCTCCTGGTCGGCGTGAAGGAGGCCGGGCAGCTGCGGTATGCAGGCCGCGTGGGGAGCGGCATCGACGCGGCGACCCGGGCCCGCCTGCGCGCGGTTCTCGACGCCCGCTCCCGCCCGGAGCACCCATTCGATGACGCGCCGGCCGGCCTGGCCGCGACGCCCGGCGCCGCCTGGGCCGCCCCCGAGCTCGTGATCCGGGCGGAGATCGGGGGCTGGTCGCGCGACGGGATCGTCCGCCAGGCCACGTTCGTCGACGAGGCGCCCGAGGTCGACCCCGCCTCCGTCGAGCGCCAGGTGGTGATGGGGCCCGAAGCCGCGGCGCGCGCCCTGGCCAAGGCCGGGGTGGCGCAGGGGCGGCCGGCAATCGCCCGGTCGCCGGCGGGTGCGTCGGCGGCCGGACGCGGGTCGTCTTCGCCGGCGGCGCGGGCCGGGGTGGCCCGCTCGCGGGCCGGCGCGTCGGCGGCGCGCGCCGACCCGGCCGGCGGCGACCCGACCTTCGGGCCCCCGACCGCCGCCGAGATCGCCGCCCTCGACGCGCTGCCGGGCCGCGGCGGAACCTGGCGGGTCGGCGGCCGCGAGGTTGCCCTGACGAACCTCGACAAGGCGCTGGCCCCCGGCGCGACGCCCGACGAGCCGGCCGTGACGAAGCGCGACCTGGTGCGCTACATGACGCTGATCGCGCCCGTGATGCTCCCCCACCTCGCCGGCCGGGCGCTCAACCTCGCCCGCTACCCGGACGGGATCGCCGCCGACTTCTTCTGGCAGAAGGACGTGGCGAAGGGGACGCCCGACTGGGTGACCCGCTGGCGCGAGCCCGACCCTCCCGACCGGCGGCCCCACGCGTACGTCGTGGCCGACGGCACCGCGACGCTGGCGTGGCTCGGCAACCAGGCCGCCATCGAGCTCCATCCCTGGACCTCGCCGATCGACGCCCCGGCCGAGCCGCGCTGGGCGCTCATCGACATCGACCCGGGGCCGCGGACGACCTGGGAGGAGACGCTCGTGCTGGCCCGCCTCTATCGCCGCTCCCTGGAGCACCTCAGCGTCGCGGGCGTCCCCAAGGTGACCGGCAAGCGCGGACTCCAGGTCTTCATCCCGGTCAGGGCCGGGTACACGTTCGAGCAGACGCGAGCCTGGATCGAGCAGGTCTCGCGGGCAGTCGGCGGGGCCGTGCCGGACCTGGTCAGCTGGGAGTGGTCGAAGGAGCGCCGCGACGGGCGGGCGCGCCTCGACTTCACCCAGAACTGGCGCAACCGGACCCTGGTGGGGCCGTACTCCGCCCGCCCGGCGCCGGGCCTGCCGGTCTCGACGCCGATCGCCTGGGACGAGCTGGACGATCCCGCGCTGCGCCCCGACCGCTGGACGATCCGCACCATCCTCGCCCGGGTCGCGGCCGTGGGCGACCTCTTCGGAGCGGCGCTGGGCCCCGGCCAGGAGCTGCCGCGCCTGTAGAGCGCCCCGAGGGCGAGCCTCGACGGGGCTGATCGACGGGCGGGCGGTGCGCCCGTAGCCGGCGATCGCGCCGCAATCCACGCTCGGAACGGCGCGCCTTCGGCTCACCCGCGCGACTGGGGCCGCTGGCGCTTCGGATTGGGCGCCGACCCTGGGAACGGGCGGGGCCCGCGCGATCCGGGCCGGAGTGCCGGGCGGTCCGGTGACCGTCGGCCCGCCGCCAGTGGCCGACCGGCTCTATCGCCGGCGATGTCTCGGCCGTTCACTCGAACAGTGAACGTCCGGCCGTTCGGCCGGGTCCGAGCGTGCCCCCCGTCCCGGCCGGACGCCGCCTGGGACGCGCCTCGAGCGGAGAGGAGTCGGCATCCGGTCATCGGATGTGGCCCCGCGTTGAGCGGGCAGAAGGCGGCGATGGGACGGCAATTCGCGGTCGAGATGGACAACCGGCCCGGGGAGCCGGCTCATTCCGCGCCCACCCTGGTGCTGCGGGGTGTCAACACCCGGCCCATGGCCAGCGTCGGGGCGGGCCAGGTGGCGTGTGCCGTCATTTCCACCGAGGACGGGGACGCCACCCGTGAGGTCCTCCTCGCCTCCGACCTGCAGCGGGTGCGGGCGATGCCCACAGAGCACCTGGTGTTCCCGCTGTGAGCCGCTTCGTCAAGCTGATGGTCGCCTTCCTGACCATCATCATCCTGCTCAGCGCGACCTTCGCCGGAGTGGCGGTCTTCTTCATCGGCGAGCGGGTGGTGGCGGAGGCGCAGAACCGGGTGTCCTCCGATCTCAACTCGGCCGGGGAGATGTACGAGGCGTACTCGGACCGCCTCTACGACCTGATCAGGCTCCAGGCCGATCGCTTCTACCTCCGCGATGCCCTGCTCGCCGGCGACGTGACGGCGGCCGCCGGGGAGCTGACCGGCAAGATGGCCTCCGAGCAGCTTGACTTCCTGACCGTGACCGACGCAGCCGGCCTCGTCCTCCTTCGAGCTGCGAACCCCGGTGTCGTCGGCGACTCCCAGGCCGGGGTCAGCGTCGTGGCCGCCGCACTGGGCGAGGCGAAACCGGTAGCGGCCACGACGGTGTTCACGGCGGACATGCTGGGCCGGGAATCCCCCAGTCTGCCGGAGGTGGCCGAGCTCCAGCTGGTGGAGACGCAAGGGGCGCGGCCGCGGGACGACACGGTCGAGACCGACGGCCTGGTGCTCCTGGCCGCCGCCCCGGTGGTCGACGAGGCCGGTGACGTCATCGGTGCTCTCTACGGCGGGTGGCTCGTCACCCGGCGCAACGGGATCGTGGACGGGATCAAGGAGACCGTCTTCGGGGGTGCCCAGTACGAGGGCCGGGACATCGGCACCTCCACGATCTTCCTCGACGACGTGCGGATCGCCACCAATGTCCTCAACGAAGACGGCACGCGGGCCATCGGCACCCGGCTGTCGGAGGAGGTCTACAACCAGGTCGTCGTCGGCGGGGAGCGCTGGGTGGGCCGCGCGTACGTCGTCAACGACTGGTACATCACTGCCTACGATCCCCTCCGGGACCGCGATGGCAGCGTGGTGGGGATCCTGTACGTGGGCACGCTCGAGAAACCCTACGTCGATCTGAGGGTCAACACGAGCCTGTTGTTCCTGGCCATCACGCTGATCGCGGTGGTTGCCGCGATCGCGTTCTCCTATGTCTTCTCCCGCCGCCTCTCTGGGCCGGTCCGCGCCCTCGTCGAGGCCTCCCGCAGGGTGGCCGCGGGCGACCTGCAGGCGAAGGTCACCGTGACCTCGAACGACGAGATCGGGGAGCTGGCCAGCTCGTTCAACACGATGGCGGCCTCGCTCCAGGCGCGGGACGAGCAGCTCAAGGAGTTCGCTCGGAAGAGGATCATGGAGTCGGAGCGCCTGGCCGTGGTCGGCCAGCTCGCGGCCGACGTGGCTCACGAGCTGAACAACCCGCTCCAGGGGATCGTGACCTACTCGCACCTCCTGCTCGAGAAGATGACCCCCGACGACCCCAGGAGGTCGTCGGTCGAGAAGATCGCGAACCAGGCGAACCGCTGCGCCACCATCATCCGGGGGCTCCTCGACTTCTCCCGGCCGACGAAACCGCAGAAGAAGCTGACGGACGTGCGCACCTCGATCGACGAGTGCCTGTCGCTCGTGGAGGATCGGGTGCTCTTCCACAACATCGAGGTGGTCCGCGACTACCAGGAAGACCTGCCCGCGACGGTGATGGACCCGGCGCAGATGCAGCAGGTCTTCATGAACCTGATCATCAATGCCGCCGAAGCCATGGGCGGTGTGGGGTGGCTCACGGTGGCCACCCGGCTCGACGTGGAGCGAACGGTCATCCAGGCCAGCTTCCGGGACACCGGCCACGGCGTCAGCGAGGAGAACATGGGGCGGATCTTCGATCCCTTCTTCACCACCAAAGAGGTCGGGCACGGCACCGGCCTGGGCCTGGCCATCAGCTTCGGGATCGTCAAGGAGCACGGTGGAACGATCACCGTGGAGAGCGAAGAGGGCGCGGGGACGACGTTCACCATCGAGCTGCCCGTGCAGGCGTCCGAGGGGGAGGGGCAGTGACCGAGCGGCGGCGACGCATCCTGCTGATCGACGACGAACCGGTCGTGCTCGATTCCTGCCTCGCGATCCTCGAGGGCGGCGAGCACGACGTCGCGCTCGCTTCGAGCGGCGCGGAGGGGCTGGACAAGGCCCGGGCCTGGGCGCCCGACCTCGTCTTCGTCGACCTGAAGATGCCGGGCATGTCGGGGATGCAGGTGCTCGATGTGATCCGGTCGCTGGACCCGACCGTCGTGTGCATCGTGTTCACCGGGTTCGCCACGATCGGGTCGGCGGTCGAGGCGATGCAGCTTGGCGCCTATGACTTCCTCCCCAAGCCCTTCACCCCCGACGAGTTCCGGACGATGATTCGCCGGGGCCTGGAGCGACGGGCCCTGGTGGTGGAGAGGGCGGCGCTGCGTCGGGAGCGGGAGGCGCTCCGGGAGAACTTCGCCGCCATCGTGTCCCACGAGCTGCGTTCGCCCCTGGCGGCCGTCCAGCAGAATCTCTTCGTGACGATCATGGAGCTCGAAGGGGTCGTCTCGGAGGATCAGCGGCGGCGGCTGGAGCGGATGAGCAGTCGCATCGGGGACCTGCTCGCCCTGGTGAACCGGTGGCTGCGGGGCTTCTCGATCGATGTCGCCCCCCTCAAGGACGGCTTCCGCCCGGTCGCGATCTCGGCGCCGGTGGCGAACGCGGTGGAGAGCGCCGAGACGGAGGCGGTGCGCAAGGCCGTCGAGGTCGTGGCCGCGGTCGACCCGGCGGCCATGGTGCTGGGGGACGAGGGTGCCCTGACCGAGGCCCTGCTCAACGTGGTCGGCAACGCGGTCAAGTACTCCAGGGAAGGCGGCCGAGTGGGCGTGTCGGCGGTGTGTCGGGACGGGAAGGTCGTGATCTCGGTGACGGACACGGGAGTCGGCATCCCCGCGGCGGACCTGCCGCGGATCTTCGACGCCTTCTATCGCGGGCAGGCCGGGGAGAGCGGCGTCGCCGGCGCCGGCATCGGGCTGGCCCTGACGCGGCGCATCGTCGAGGCCCACGGCGGGTCGATCGCCGCGACCAGCGACCCGGGTCGGGGCAGTGTCTTCGTGATCACGTTGCCGGCGCACGGGACGCCGGTTCCGGTACTGGAGGGAGCGCCTCCGGAGCAGCTCTCGAAAGGAGAGACGGGATGAGCGAGCGCAAGAGGGTGCTCATCGTCGATGACGACCCCGACTTCGTGGCGGGGATCAGGGCCATCCTCGACAGCCAATACGACACGGTGGTGGCATACAACCCCAAGGATGGTTGGGATGCCCTGAAGAAGGACCGCTACGACCTGCTCTGCCTCGACATCATGATGGGGCGCGGCGCCGAAGGCGTGATGATGGCTCGGAAGCTCCGCAAGGACAAGGTGCTGCGGGAGATGCCCGTGCTCATCATCACCGGCCTGCGGGAGCAGATCGCCTTCCTCTTCCCGGGCCAGGCCATGCACCCGGGTTTCGTGCCGGTCGACGAGCTGGTGGAGAAGCCGGTCGAGCCGGAGCTGCTGCTCCAGAAGGCCGCGGCCCTCATCGCCGCCAGCGAAGCGCGACAGGACAGGTAGGGATCCCATGGTGGTCACGTCGACTGCGAGGACCATCTCCTTCCGGGAGGAGGTAGAGAACCTCCTCCATGCCGAGGAGGGAGTCTCGCTCGTCCGGTGCGTCCAGTGCGCCACGTGCTCTGCCGCGTGTCCGGCGGTGGAGTTCATGGACCACACGCCGCGCGAGCTGATCGGCCTTATCAACGCCGGAATGAAGGACGAGGTCATGGCGTCCAACACCTTCTGGACGTGCGCCTCGTGCTATGCGTGCTCCGAGAAGTGCCCGGAGGGGATCCGGCCCGCCGATCTGATGTACGCCCTCACGCGCTACTCGCTGTGGAAGGACACCTTCAACCGGGACTGGGTCGCGCCGGAGTTCTCGCGGCGCTTCACCCGGACCATCCTCCGGACGGGCAAGTCCTACGAGCCCGGCTACGCCCCAGCCTTCATCTTCGAGGGCGGCTTCCCCGGGATGGTCCGCGAGATGCGCATGGCGGTCCGCCTCCTCGGCAAGGGCCGGCTGCCCCTCATCCCCTCCCGCATCAAGCGGATCCGCAACCTGCGGGCGATGGTGGCCCGCGTCCTGCCACTGGACGGTATCGAATGACCCGCTACGCCTACTACCCGGGGTGCTCCCTGGAGACCATGGCCGCCAGCTACCACGTGTCGTCCATGGAGGTGGCCCGCAAGCTCGGCGTCGAGCTGGAGGAGCTCGAGGACTGGAACTGCTGCGGAGCGACCGCCTACTCGAAGGTCGACGAGCTGCTGGCCACGGTCCTGTGCGCCCGCAACCTCGCTATCGCCGAGAAGCGGGGCCTCGACATCGTGGCGCCCTGCAACGCCTGCTTCAAGAACCTGTGGACCACGAACGCCGCCATGAAGCGGGACGCGGACCTGGCGGATCACATGAACTACGCGCTCGAGGCCGACGACCTGCGCTACGACGGCAAGGTCGAGGTGAGCCACATCATGAACGTCTTCGTGACCGACGAGGCGCTGGCGTCGATTCGCCAGAAGGCCGGCGAGCGCATCAAGGGGCTCCGCGTGGCCCCCTACTACGGCTGCCAGATCGTGCGGCCCCGGCGCCCCGGGGTGGAGCTCGCCCAGGCCGACAACCCGACGTACTTCGAGGCGCTGCTGGAGGCGGCCGGGGCGGACCCCGTGGCCTACCCGTACAAGGTTCGCTGCTGCGGCGCCGCTCTCATGGTGACCAACCGTCGGGCGGCCGTGCAGATGCTGCGCGACCTGCTGCAGAGCGCGGTCGACGCCGGCGCCGAGGTCATCGCCACGGCCTGCCCGTTGTGCCAGATCAACCTGGAGTGCTACCAGCGCGAGGTGAATCGCGCCTACGGCACCAACTACGCCGTGCCCATCCTCTACTTCACGCAGCTTCTCGGCCTCGCCCTCGGGGTGGGGGTGAAGCGACTGGGGATCGGCAAGGAGCTGGTGTCGGCGGACGCCGTCCTCAAGCGACCATGTGCGGCAACGGCGCCCACAGGCGCCTGATGCGGGGCTCGCGCGCCCGGGGTCGGGATCGGGGCCAATGCGGCGTTGGGCCTGTGGTGGGCCGACGCGGTCGGCGCCCAGGCACCCCTGCCATCGGCACTGCGGGTGCGCGGCATTCGGCCCGGGCGGCCCGGGCCATCGGCACTGGCTCCCGGCACGTGGCGCGCGGGAGACTCGCCGGTGGAGCCCGGCGGTGGTCGGGATGTCCGGTCTCAGCGTCCCGGTCCTTGGAAGGTCGGTGGCATGGCGCACCAGATCGTTGTCCCAGCTCAAGAACAAGCCGGGTGAGCTTCTCCGCCTCGCCCGGGCTCTGGTCGCGCGCGGTATCGACACCCGGCACAGCGCCGGCGCCGGAGCCGGCGACCTCGGCTGCACGCTCGTGACGACCTCCGATGACGATGCCCACCCGAAGGCCCATGCCGCCCCGTGCTGGATTGAGGTCGGGAATGTTGGCGTCGCCGACTGAGCGGGTGCCGGATGCCGCCGGGCGACGCCCGCCCCCCCTTGGCGCTGACTCGACCACCCAGGCCATCCACGAGCCGGTCGCCGGCCTGGCCCTGACCCTGGCGACGTGATCGTCTACGAGAGGGAGTGACCGATGGCGACGGCGACCGTGCTGGAGATCTCAGACCTCACGCTCGATGGCCTGCTCGCCTCGCCTTTGGGGCGGCCGCTGCTCAGCTGCATCCAGTGCGGCACCTGTGCCGGCGCCTGCCCCCACGGGGAGCTGATGCGCTACACCCCTCGCCGCCTCATCGGCATGCTGCGGGAGGGCCTCATCGAGGAGGTGATCGCCGGCGACGACCTGCTGAGCTGTGTCAACTGCTACGACTGCTGGGCCAAGTGCCCCCGCGGGCTCCACCTCACCGACGTCCTGCTGCCCCTGGTCAAGGAGCAGGTCCTGCTCCGTCTTCCCGAGGTGCCCGCGGAGTTGCAGAGCGCGCTCTCCAACACGATGCGCTACGGCAACCCGATGGGTGAGTCGCCGCGCAAGCGGGCGGCCTGGGTCGAGGGCGCCGGGGTGCCGGTTCCCATCCTGCGCGACCTGGGTCGGCCCGTCGACGTGCTGTGGATCGTCGAGTGCTACTCGGCCTACTACCCGCGCGGCCGGGACAACGCCCGGGCGACGGCCCGGGTCCTGGCTGCCCTCGGGGTCGACTTCGCCATCCTGGGCACCGAGGAGAAGTGCGCCGGGGAGTGCGCTCGGCTCGCCGGGGAGAAGGGGCTGTTCGAAACCCTGCGGGAACAGAACATGGCCACCTTCGGGAAGTACGAGTACGCCTCGCTGCTCACCTCGGATCCCCACGCCTTCGATGCCTTCACCTACGTGTACCCGTCCCTTGGGCTCGATCGTCCGGTGGACCACACCACGCCGTTCCTGGCAGCCCGTCTCGACGCCCTCAGGCCGCGCCTCACCCGGGAGCTCGGGTACCGGGTCACCTACCACGATTCCTGCGTGCTCGGCCGGCACAACCACATGCATGACGAGCCGCGACGCATCCTGGAGGCCCTTCCCGGCGTGAGCCTCGTGGAGATGGCCCACAACCGCGACAACACGATCTGCTGCGGCGGGGGTGGGGGCGGGATGTGGCTCGACACGCACTACAAGGCCAGGGGGCTTCCTCGCCTCTCCGACCGCCGGGTCGAGGAGGCTGCCGCCACCGGCGCCGACGTGCTGGCGGTGTCGTGCCCCTACGAGGTGCCGCGATTCGAGGACTCGCTCAAGGTGCTCGGGTACGACGACCGCATGGTGGTCCGGGACGTGATGGAGCTGGTCGCCGAGGCGCTCGGTGAGTGAGCGGCCGCGGCAGGCGGCAGGATCGAGCGAGGAGGACGCGCTGGCGCCATGAAGATCCTGGTCCTGATGAAGATGGTGCCCGACATCGTGGAGGAGCTGGAGGTCGCCGGCGACGGCACGTCGCTGGACCAGGAGTACCTGCGTTTCATCGTCAACGAGCGCGACGACTACGCCCTCGAGCAGGCGCTGCTCCTGAAGGATCGCCTCCAGGCGGCCGTGATCGTGGTGGCGCCGGAGGCTCCCGAGGTCGACGACGTGCTCCACACCGCCCTGGCAAAGGGTGCCGACCGGGTGATAAGGGTGTCGGGGATCGCCGCGACCGCGGGCACTCGCTCCACGGTCTCCGCGCTGGCCGCCACGCTGCCCGGCATCCCCGGCGTGCTCCCCGCGGACCTGGTGCTCAGCGGGTGCCAGGCCATCGACGACCTTGACGGCTTCATGGCACCCCTCCTCGCCGGGGCGCTGGACCTCCCGTACCTGGGCCTGGTGAGCCGGATCACGGTCGATCCGGGCGCCGGGACGGCCGTCGTGGCCAAGGAGTACTCCGGCGGGGTGATGGGACGCTTCGAGGTCGCCCTTCCTGCCTTCCTCGGCGTCCAGGGCTGCGAGAAGCCGCCGCGCTACGTCCCCATCGCCAAGGTGCGAGCCGCCATGGCTTCGGGAGGTATCGAGGTGGTCGCGGCCGCGAGCGGACCGGCCACGACTCCGCTCGAGGTCACGGCGATGGCCAAGCCGGAGGCGACGGGGCACGCCGAGATGCTGGAGGGATCGGTGCGGGACGTGGCGGAGAAGGTGGCCGACATCCTGGCCGCCCGCGGACTGCTCTGAGGAGATGCCAATGGCAGGCAACGTCTGGGTGGTGGCGGATCACTGGAAGGGGACCATCTCGGAGGCCACCTACGAGGTGCTGGCGCTGGGACGGAGCCTGGCCGATTCGCTGGGGGTGCGCCTCGAGGCGGTGCTGCTCGGTCATGGGGTCCGGGGATTGACCGCGTCGCTGGGCACGGCTGATTCCGTCCTCTACGTCGACCATCCCGCCCTCGCCGATGCCACCGGAGAGCAGGCGAGCCGGGCGCTGGCCGCCCTCGCCTCGGCCCGCGTTCCCGCGGCGATCCTGGTGCCGACCACCAACGTCAGCTGGGATCTGCTGGGGCTGCTGCCCGGGCGCCTTGGTGTGCCCCTCATCAGCTTCTGCCGGGATGTCGAGGCGATCGACGGCGCGCTGCAGGTCTCGTGCCTGCTCTACGGCGGAAAGATGGCCGTGACGGTGGCGGCCGGGCCCGGGCCCGTGGTGTTGGCCGTCCTGCCGGGGACGAGGTCCCCCGATTCGGGCCGCAGCGCCGCGGTTCCCGCCGTCGAGGAGACGTCCGTCGACCTCGCCGACGACTCCCGCCTGCGCCTGCTCGAGTTCGAGGAGCCCGAGGCGGGCGACGTCGACATCACCAAGCAGGACGTGCTCGTCGCGGTGGGCCGGGGCATCACCGTCGAGGCCAATATCGAAGTGGCCGAGGAACTGGCCAGCGCGCTCGGCGGGGCCGTGTGCGGCTCGCGCCCCGTGATCGACCAGGGCTGGCTCCCGCTCGTGCGCCAGGTGGGCAAGTCGGGCGTGACCGTCAAACCCCGGCTGTACGTGGCAGCCGGGATCAGCGGGGCCCCCGAGCACGTCGAGGGCATGAAGGACTCCGAGGTGATCATCGCCGTCAACACCGACGCTGGCGCCCCCATCTTCTCGGTAGCCCACTACGGCATCGTCGACGACGCCACCGACGTCCTCGAGGCACTGGCCGAGGCCGTGAGGAAGCGGAAGGGGTAGCGCCGATGCCGGACCCGACCGCGTCGACCCTGCTGGGCATCCCCGGCTACGTCTACCTATGGGTGCTGACGGGGGCGGTCTTCGTCCTGTTCGGCCGGCGGGTCTACCTGCTGGTGGCGGCCCTGGCCCGGGGGCGGGCCGAGCCGCGCTGGGAGCGGCTGCCCCGGCGTCTCTGGAACGTCGTCGTCAACGTGGCGGGCCAGCGCCGGATGTTCGACATCCCCGGGATGGGCCTGGCCCACCTCGTCATCTTCTGGACCTTCCTGTTCTACGCCGCCGGCTTCGCCTGGAACCTGCTCCGGGGTCTTCTCCCGTTCCTGCCGATCCCGTATCCCGACGAGGTCGCCTGGATGACGGTCCCCATGGAGCTCCTGAGCGTGGCGACCCTGGTGGCGCTGGCCGGCGCGGCGATCCGCCGGTACGTGCTCAAGCCGCCGCGCCTCGCGCAGTCGCGGGACGCCGGGCTCATCCTCATGCTCATCACGCTCCTCGTGGTGACGTTCCTGGTCGGCCAGGGGGCGAAGGCCGCCGCGGAACCGGGCCCGGCGACAGGAAGCCCGGTCGGCGAAGTGATTGGCTCCTGGCTCGGCGGCCTCTCATCGTCCGCCGCCGAGTCCCTGTTCGTGGCCATGTGGTGGGTCCACATCGTGGCGGTCCTGGGCTTCCTGGCCTACGTGCCGTACTCCAAGCACCTCCACCTGCTGGCGTCGCCGTTCGGCGTCCTCACCGCCTCCCTCAGCCCCGGGGGGATGCCGCCGTCGTCGGAGGGCGCCGCGCGCCTGGAGGAGTTCACCTGGCGGGAGCTCTACAACGGCCTCGCCTGCGCCGAGTGCGGCCGCTGCGACCGGGCCTGCCCGGCGTACGCCGGCGGGCAGGCGCTGTCGCCGAAGGACCTCATCCACGAGGTGAAGGTGATGGTCCTGGGTGCGGCATCTCGCGGCGGCGGCAACGGCAACGGCCACGGGAGCCTCATCGATGCCGTGGGCGCCGAGGCCATCTGGGCGTGTACCACGTGCATGGCCTGCATGGATCGGTGCCCGGTGTTCAACGAGCACATCCCGCTCATCGTCCAGATGCGCAGGCACCTGATCGGCCAGGGAGAGGTCGGGGCGGGTGTCCAGGACATGCTGATGGGCATGACTCGGTATGGGAACTCGTTCGGCCAGTCTCCCCGCAACCGGGCGAAGTGGACGAGGGACCTCGGGTTCGAGGTCAAGGACGCCCGCCAGGAGCCGGTGGAGTACCTCTGGTTCGTAGGCGACTACGCCTCGTTCGATCCCCGGGTCCAGGAGATCACCCGGGCAGTGGCCCGGGTCTTCAACCGGGCCGGCCTCGATTTCGGGATCCTCCACGAGGGTGAGCAGAACGCCGGCAACGACGTGCGCCGCCTGGGGGAGGAAGGTCTCTTCGACATGCTGCGGGAGAAGAACCTGGCGGCCCTCGCATCCTCGCAATTCAAGGCCATCGTCACCACCGACCCCCACACCTACCACGTCCTGAAGAACGAGTACGGGCTGGACGGCAGGGTGAAGCACTACACCGAGGTCCTCGCGGGCTTGATCTCGTCGGGCCGCATGCCCGTTTCCACGAACGGCAGCGCCCCGGTCACGTACCACGATCCCTGCTACCTGGGCCGCTACGGCGGGGTGTACGAAGCTCCGCGCCGCGTGCTGCAGGGGCTGGGCCTGAGGCTGGTCGAGATGCCCCGGAACCGGTCGTCGGCATTCTGCTGCGGCGCCGGCGGCGGGCGGATCTGGATGGAGGATGCCGCCGGGAGCGGCGAGCGCCCGGCGGAGAGCCGGGTGCGGGAGGCAGCCGGCCTCCAGGGCGTGGGCACCATGGTGGTGGCCTGCCCCAAGGATCTGGTCATGTTCCGCGATGCCCTGAAGACCACGGGGCTGGAAGGGGAGCTCCGGGTGCGAGATATGGCTGAGCTTGTGGAAGACGCCATCGGTGCGACAGTGAGGAGCGACACATGAAACCGGCCGAAAGGAGCGGCAACGGCCAGCCGAAGATCGGGGTGTACGTCTGTCACTGCGGCACCAACATCTCCGCGACGGTCGACGTCGAGGCGGTGCGGAGCTACGCGGAGGGCCTCCCCGGGGTCAAGGTGTCCCGGGCGTACAAGTACATGTGCTCCGACCCCGGCCAGGAGATGATCAAGGAGGACATCCGGGCCAACGGCCTCGAGCGGGTGGTCGTTGCCTCCTGCTCTCCCACCCTGCACGAGGCCACGTTCCGCCGCGCCACCGCCGAGGGGGGCATCAACCCCTACTACTTCCAGATGGTGAACATCCGGGAGCAGGTCTCGTGGGTGCACACCGACATGGCCGAAGCAACCCGCAAGGCCAATGACCTCATGCGGGCGGCGGTGCACCGGGTGCGCTTTCACAAGCCGCTGGAGAAGTCGCGGGTCCCGGTCACGCCGGCCGTGCTGGTGGTGGGCGGGGGCATTGCGGGCATCCATGCCGCCCTGACCGCGGCCAACGCCGGCAAGCAGGTCTACCTGGTGGAGCGGGAGCCCTCCATCGGCGGGCACATGGCCCAGTTCGACAAGACCTTCCCCACCCTCGATTGCGCCGCCTGCATCCTCACCCCGAAGATGACCGAGGTGCGCTCCAACCCCAACATCACCCTGTGGACGATGGCCGAGGTCGACAGGGTCGATGGCTACGTCGGCAACTTCTCGGTGACGGTGCGCCACAAGCCACGCTTCATCGTCGAGGATGCCTGCGTCGGGTGCCTGGAGTGCATCGAGGCCTGCGTGTTCCAGCGGGGCAAGACCCCCGACGGGTTCAACCTGGGCCTGAACATGCGAAAGCCGATCTACATCCCCTTCCCCCAGGCGGTGCCGCCGCTGGTGGTCATCGACCAGGACGCCTGCATCGAGTTCAAGACCGGCCGCTGCAAGAAGACCTGCGTCGAAGTCTGCGCCGACCGCAATGCCATCGACTTCACCCAGACCGAGACCTTCGACACGGTCGAGGTGGGCGCGGTGATCGTCGCCACCGGCTTCAAGACCTTCGACCCGAAGCGGACCCCGTCGTACGGCTATGGGGTCTACCCGAACGTGTACACGGCCATGGAGCTGGAGCGGCTGGTGAACTCGTCGGGGCCCACCGAAGGGCACGTCACCATGCGCGACGGGAGTGTCCCCCAGTCGGTGGCGATCCTCCACTGCATCGGAAGCCGCGACGTCAACACCAACGAGCACTGCTCCCGGGTGTGCTGCATGTACTCCCTGAAGCTGGCCCACCTGGTCAAGGAGAAGACCGGGGCCGAGATCTACAACTTCTACATCGACATCCGGTCCGCCGGGAAGGGCATGGAGGAGTTCTACAACCGGGTCGCCGAGGAGGGGGTCCACTTCATCCGGGGCAAGGTGGCGGACGTCTATCCGGAAGCCGGCAACACCGGCAGGGTGATCCTCCAGGCCGAGGACACGCTGCTCGGCCGGGTGCGCAAGATCCCGGTGGACATGGTGGTCCTGGCCACCGGCCTGGAGCCCCAGGCCGACGCCGAAGCGGTGCGCCGCACCTTCAACATCACCTGCGCCGGGGGCGGGTTCTTCATGGAACGCCACCCCAAGCTGGCCCCGGTGAGCACGTTCACCGACGGCATCTTCCTGGCCGGCGCGTGCCAGGGTCCCAAGGACATCCCGGACACGGTGGCCCAGGCCGGGGCCGCCGCCGCCGAGGCGCTGGTCCTGGTCGATCGGGGCTACGTGGAGATGGAGCCCAACACCGCCTACGTGGTGAGTGAGGAGTGCTCGGGGTGCAAGACCTGCATCCCGCTCTGTCCCTACACCGCCATCACCCGGGTGGACGGGAAGGCCCAGATCAACCCAGTGCTCTGCAAGGGCTGCGGCACCTGCGTGGCCGCCTGCCCGTCCGGGTCCATCCGGCAGAACCTGTTCGAAGACGAAGAGATCTACGAGGAGATCCTGGGGGTGCTGGCCCATGCTTGACGTGACCGAGAAGCCGCAGGAGGTCGCCGCCGACGGCTGGGAGCCGGCGATCGTCGCCTTCTTCTGCAACTGGTGCACCTACCTGGCGGCCGACCTGGCCGGCACCTCCCGCATGAAGTACGCGCCGAATGCGCGGGTCATCCGGTTGATGTGCTCCGGCCGGGTCGATCCCCAGTTCGTCATGGAGGCTTTCGCCAAGGGCGCCGACGGGGTGCTCATCGGCGGCTGTCACTTCGGCGACTGCCACTACCAGTCGGGCAACCACAAGGCACTGCGCCGCTTCCGGCTGCTGCAGCGGGTGCTCATGGGCCTGGGCATCGAGGAGGAACGCATCCGCCTCGAGTGGATCTCGGCGGCCGAGGCCGACAAGCTGCGCGACGTGATGAACGACATGGTGGCGCACCTGAAGGCGCTGGGTCCGCTGCACCTCGAGGTGCCGGCCGAGGGTTTCCCCGAAGTCGCCGACCTGGCGGAGGTGACGGCATGAGCGACAAGCCGAAGGTCGCCTTCTACTGGTGCTCCTCCTGCGGGGGCTGCGAGGAGGCGGTGGTGGACCTCGCCGAGCAGATCCTCGACGTGGTGGCCGCAGTGGACATCGTGTTCTGGCCCGTGGCCCTGGACTTCAAGAAGGCCGACGTGGAGGCCATGGAGGACGGGTCCATCCTGGCCGCCTTCGTGAACGGGTCCATCCGCACCACCGAGCAGGAGGAGATGGCTCACCTGCTGCGGCGCAAGGCGAAGGTGCTGGTGGCATTTGGCTCGTGCGCCCACCTGGGCGGCATCCCCGCCCTGGCCAACCTGTGGGACCGGGAGGCCATCTTCCGGGCCGTCTACCTCGAGAACGTGTCGACCGACAACCCCGACGGCGTCCTGCCGTCGG
>Ga0315273_10003631_pt1 | contig 18635 bp, 8 predicted proteins | sample YL17G02_0_MG_FD_205753 | JGI IMG/M metagenome (GOLD analysis project Ga0315273, IMG submission 205753) | Sediment microbial communities from Yellowstone Lake, YNP, Wyoming, USA - YL17G02_0 | ecosystem: Environmental > Aquatic > Freshwater > Lake > Sediment | place: USA: Wyoming | collected...
TTCAACCTCTTCGATGGCGCGCTCCGGTGGGAGCGCTGGTTCTACAGGCTGTTCGACCAAGGATCGCGCGTCTCGATCCCGCTCCTCCTTCCTGGGGCCGTGCCCGGCGGCGCGGGTTCGATCACCGTCAGAATGTGGGGCAGGAGCGTCTCCATCGGGTCCATCGTCGCCGACCATTACCTGAACGTCTACTGGAACAAGGCGCTGGTCGGGACGGCGTTCTGGAATTTCAGGACGGCCCGCGATCTCACCGCCACCGGCTTCACGGTGAAGTCAGCCGATACGCTCGATATCGAGGTGCCCCGAGTGGCGGATCCGGCCGATCCCGATCGCTTCGATCAGAGCATGCTGGCGTGGTTCGAGATCACGTATCCGCGCTCGTTGGCCGCGATCAACGACACGCTCCGGTTCTCAGCCGACACCTCCGCTTTCGGACCGGTGCGATACGTCCTGAGCGGCATCTCGGACAGCAGTGCGGTCTGGCTCCTGGACCGCACCGATCCGGAGAATCCCGTCCGTCTCGTGAACGGGGTGGTCGGGGGCGCGTCGCCTCCATTCACGCTGACGGTCGAGGACAGCGTGGGCGGGGGATACGCGCCCCGCTATGACCTCGTCTCCACCGCGCGAGCGGCGCGGCCGCCCTCGATCGCGCGCTACGCGCCGGCGTCCGGCCCGCACGCCATCACGGATCTGCTCGATGCCGACAACGGCGCCGACTACGTGATCGTCGCCCCACCCGTCTTCCTGGCGGCGGCCGAATCGCTCGCGGCCTACCGTACCGAGCACCTCGCCGGAATCGTCGCGCCGCGGGTCGCGGTCGTCACGACCGATCGCATCTACACCCAGCTCGGCGGAGGCGTTGCGGATCACGCCGCGATCCGGAACTTGCTCGCGTACGCGCGGACGCACTGGTCGCCTCCAGCGCCCTCCTACGTCTGCCTCCTGGGGGACGCGACGCTGGATCCCAAGAACCACCTCGGCTTCGCGAGCCCCGACTGGGTGCCGTCCTACTCCAACTATTACGATCCCGCGCTCCTTGCCCAGTTCGTCTCGGACGACTGGTACGGCTTCCTCGACGGTCCGGGCGATGAGGTGCTCGACATCGCGGTGGGGCGACTGCCGGCGCGGACCACGCTCGAGGCTTCCGAGATGGTCCTGGGGAAGCTTCGGGCGTTCGAGCGTTCGGCCGAGCTGGATCCATGGCGGGCACGGGCGCTGCTCTCCGCGGACGATTCGTGGAAACGGGCAGATCTCGACCCGCTCGGGAATATTCACGTGGAGGAGATGGAGCGCAAGGACCGCCAATACCTTCCTTACGCGATCGAGCGAGCCAAGGTCTACCTCAACGAGTTCGCGTTTCCCGATACCACGCATCAGTCCAAGCCGGCTGCGCGGGAGGAGTTCATCGCGCGCATCAACGAGGGGAACATTCTCGTGGACTACATCGGGCACGGATCGGACGTGGTCCTGGCCGACGAGCAGCTCTTTCGCTCCCAGGATGCGGCGCGTCTCACGAACGCCTCGCGTCCGAGCGTCTTCGCGTTCATGAGCTGCACGGTGGGCAAGTTCGACGTCCTGGGGCAGGAGGGGCTGGCGGAGCAGCTCATGAAGTCGCCGACGGGCGGGGCGGTCGCCTCCGTGGCGGCGACCGAGCGCGTCTTCCCGACCCAGAGCACGCAGCTGAACGACGCCCTCGTGGACAGAATGTTTCCGCTCGATCCCCGCGTCGATTCCGTGGCGACCCTGGGTGCGGTGTGGGTGGGCGCCAAGAACGTGTGGATCAACAGGAACACGCGCAAGTACGTGCTCCTCGGGGATCCCGGCACCGTACCCCCTTTGCCGCGCGGCCGTGGGCTTTGGCAGAAAGCGCCGCTGGACTCCCTGCTGCGGGGAGAAGTCGCCGCTCTGCGCGGGCGCGCTCTCAACTCCGACGGAACTCCCGACACGCTCACGTCGGGAACCGCGCTCATCCAAGTCCTGGGGAAGCAATTCGACCGGGTCCAGACCGGATTGAATCAGTTCAACACGCTGGTCCCGTTCACCTACCACTTGCCGGGGCCGGTCATCTACCGCGGAACCGTGGCGCTGGATCGGGGGGCGTTCGAGGCGCGATTCGTCGTGCCGATGGACGGGAGGGCCGGGGGCGGCGTCGGCCAGCTGCGGGCGCTCCTGAGCGGCGCGGGTGGGCTTGGTGTGGGGCTCGCCGTGGATTCGATTCGGATCGGCCAAGGGGCCGTGTCCCGTGTCGACCAGGAACCGCCCCTGATCACGCTCCGTTACCCGGCCGGGTCGGACTCCACGGTCACCGCCGGGACGAATCTCACGATCGTTCTCGAGGACTCGAGTGGGATCGACCTGATGGGCCTCGACAATGCCCACACGATCTTCCTGATCCTGGACGACCGAGGCAGCCCGATCGAAATCACCAGCGGCTTCGCCTACGAGCCGGGAAGCTACACACTGGGCTCGGTGGAATACGTCGTGCCGGCGCTGTCCGAGGGGCTCCATACCATGGAGATCCATGCCTCGGACACCTATGGGAACATTGCCGTTCGAACGTTCGTCCTGGATTCGCATCCGCCAGTGGCGGCCGGAGATCCTGTTCAGCTCACGCAGATCTTCAATTACCCCAACCCCTTCGCCGGGACGACCTACTTCCACGTTCGGCTGAATCAGACGGCACGCGTCCGCGTCCAAGTGCTGACGGTCGCAGGGAGGCAGGTCAGGGATCTCTCGGCGGATGGTAGGGCGGGCGAGAACTACATTCCGTGGGATGGCACAGATTCCGTGGGAGGAAATGTGGCTATCGGGGTTTACATATACAAGGTTTCGGCCGAGGCTCCGTCCGGCAAGCGAGCATCGGCCGTGGGGAGAGCGCTTCGAACGAAGTGAGATCGGAGTTGGTTGACCGGGGCTAAACGCTTTGTTAGTATTGTCGTTGCCAGGCTGGGACGCGGAGGCGTCCCAATCGTTTTTCGTCTAAGGAGGCTTCTCATGGGTCGTATCTACACCGCCTGTTTCGGTCTTCTTTTCATTCTAGCCGGGTACGCCGGGTCGGCGAATGCCCAGGCCGAGGCGGGCGCTCAGTCGCTGCTGATTGCCCCAGGTGCTCGGGCGGACGGGATGGGTCGCGCCTATGTCGCGGTCGCCAGCGACGCCAACGCCATCTGGTGGAATCCCGGCGCCTTGGCCTTTGCCACCGCGAACGATGCCTCCTTTACCTACGGAAGATTGGTCCCCGATTTGGCCGACGACGTCTTCTTCTCCTACTTGTCCTTCGCGAAGCATCTCGAGGGCTGGGGGGGGATCGGCTTCAGCTTCGGGTACCTGAGCTACGGTTCCAGTGTCGCAACCGATCCGGACGGCAATGAGCTGGGCACGTTCACAAGCTACGAGTTCGCTCCGACGATCGCCTATGGAACCGAGTTCGGCGACCTCGGTTTCGGAATTGCGTTGAAGCTTGTCCACGTGGATCTCGCCCCCGAGAATTTGACTCAGGATCAGCAGGCCGGACGCGGAACGACGTTCGCCGCGGATCTCGGCGGGCTCTACAAGATCCCCAAATTCAAGTCATCGGTGGGCCTCGCGATCCAGAACATCGGGCCCAACATCGCCTACATCGACCAGGATCAGTCGGATCCGCTCGGCCGCAACGCAAAGCTGGGCGTTGCGGTCGCGCCCTTCGAGAACGAGCTGCACCGCGTCATGGTCACCGCCGACGTGAACAAGTCGCTCCTCCCGGATGGCGCCTGGATCGAAGACGTCGGCGCGGAGTACGAATTCAACCATCTGCTGGCGCTTCGTCTCGGATACATCAATGACGAGCGCGGGACCATTCAGGATCCGACGTACGGAATGGGACTGAACTTCAAGGGAATCCGGATCGATTTTGCCTCGGCGCCGCAGGCAAAACTCCTGGAGCGCGTAAACCGCTTCACGGCCAGCTACCGCTTCTAGGCATATAGATCGTGCCTATTGTCCGAACTCTCGCCCGTTCGGCCGCGATCATTCTTCTCGGGAGCCAGGCCCTTCTAACGGGCTTGGCTCCCGCTGCATTCGCCGCGGGCGAGGGCGGGCTGAAGGCCATGCGCTCACCGGGCCTCGCCGCCCGACCCAGCGATGCGGCGCGAGCGCTCGCCACCCGCCGGGCCGCGCTCTGGCGGGGCTTCCCGCACCGCGTGGGTCGCGATCCGTCCTCGCGACCCTATGTGAGCGGAGGCCGCGGACCACTCCTCTCGGTCTCCAATGGGAAGCTGGCTCGGACGATCGCATTCACCGGCACCCCCGACACAGTCCGCGTTCTCGGACTGCGGATCGATTTCGCCACCGACGAGCTGGGGTCTTTGACTTCGACTCCGGACGGCAGGTTCGACATGAGGGATGGGAAATCGCTCGGGATCGTCATCGACCCGCCCCCCCATGACCGGCGCTACTTCCTGTCGCACCTCGAAGCGCTCTCGCGCTACTGGAAGTTCACGTCACACGGGAACCTGGTCGTCCAGTACGACGTCTACCCCCACGCCGACGGCGCCGCCTATCGCCTGAGAGACACGGGGGAATACGGGCCCTGGACCTTGGGGCAGGCTTCGTACGACGAGGCGCAGCGCTTCTTCCGCGACGCGGTTTCCGCGGCCGATCAGACCGACTCCATTCCGTTCGGGAATTTCGACGTGGTGGCGCTCTTCCACGCGGGAGCCGATTACCAGTCCGACATCAACGGCGACAGCCCGCGCGATTTCCCGACGTTTCAGATCGACCTCCAGGACTCCGTTCCCGTAAACGGCGGCGCTCTCTCGGTGAACGGCGGCCTCGTGATGCCGGAGACGGAAAACCAGGACGGCTATTTCGGCGCCATCAACGGAACGCTGGCCCACGAATTCGGGCACACGCAGGGGCTCCTGGATCTCTACGACATCGAGACGTTCCTGCCCGGCGTGGGTGTCTGGAGCAACATGGATTCGGGATATCTCCTCGGAACGCAGGTGCAGGACCAGGTCAGCGGCGCTGTGGTAGACGCGACCGGCATCATCCCCGTGAGCCTCGATCCTTGGTCCAAGTCGCTCCTGTGGGCAGACCGGATCCAGTACGTCGATCCGGGCCGCTCGCTGGACACCTCGCTCAAGGCGATCGAACTGGACGACCGGACGCTCTTCGTCCCGCTGGGCGGAGAGGAGTACTACCTGATCGAAAACCGGGAGACCGATCTCAACGGGGACTACTCGCTCTACCTGGACCGGGACTCGACGAAACAGGTGATTCTCGGGCCGGGCCTCGCTTCCGGCGGGACCGACACGGTCGGCGACAAGGAGTGGGACTTCCTGCTTCCGGGTCAGGGGATCTTGATCTGGCACGTGGATGAGTCGGTGCTCTACGGGCGGCACCAAAACGCCGATCTTGGGGTCAATACCAACCCGGCAAGACGCGGGGTGCGCCTCCTCGAAGCGGACGCCACCGCCGATCTCGGGGACCCGACATCGCCGTACCTCTTCGGAAGTCCGTTCGATCCCTACTTTGTCGGCAACCACACGCTTCTCGGCCCCACGACGAATCCGCCCTCGACCACGAACGACGGGGGCGTGAGCCACATCACGGTGGAAGTGAAGAGCGTCGCGGGCGTGGATATGGACCTCACGGTTTCCGGGGATTGGCGGGTGAACGGCTGGCCCACCGCGTCGGGGATGAGCCAGTACGGAGCAAGGCCGACCTACGGGAGTCTGCTCCACGACGGGAATCGGCAGGTCGTGACCGCGATCGACAGCCTCGTCCTCGCCTACACGTCGAGCGGGGAGCCCTATTACACGAGTGGGCAGGACAGCGTGCTCTTCAAGCTGCCGTCCCGGGTGATCGGCCCCGCGCTCTTCGCCGACAGCCTCTTCCATCGCAACCCGGCGGCCGCGCACGGCGCGGCGGTCGTCGCGACGGATGAGAACGGAGACGTCCATGCCTTCCGCGCCGCGCCGCGCAATTCCGGCGCGTCGCTTCCGCTCTTCGGATGGCCTCCCGCTCTCGATGCCGCATCGCCCTTGGTGCATGCCACCACCGCGCCGGTGCTCGATCCAACGGGGTCCGTTCTGGTCGGCGCGAGCGACGGGCGGGTATTCGTCATCGTGCCCTCGGACTCCTTGAACGCGGCCCCTCGGGTTTCTGCGATGTCGGATACGCTGCTCGCCGGGGGGACAGCGATCGTCGAGCCCGTGACGGGAAACCTGGCGGTCGGCCGGTTCACGGGCGCCGGCGGCTATCAGGTGGTGTACGCGCTCCGAAACGGCTCCATCCGCGTCACCGACGGGGCCGGCAAGGGGCTCGGGCTCATCAATCGCTCGTGGTACGTCCCCAGTTCCAATTTCCGGCCGTACCTCCTGGGGGTGGACATGGATCGCGCCTCCGACCGCGATCTCGAGATCGTCGCTGCCGACCCGCTGGCGGGCCTGATCCATTGCTTCCGTCTCGACGGCATCGAGCTTTCGGGCTGGCCCGTCACGGTCGCGGGCACGCTCGCGGGTCCCATCGCCACCGGGGATCTGGACGGGGATGGCTATCCCGAGATATTTGCCCAGGACGCGGAAGGCCGGGTTCACCGCTACAACCGGAATGGCGCCGAGCCTCAGGGGTGGCCCGCTTCGATGACGACGCGTTACGGAATCGAGGCGGTGGGTGGAAGCGGCTCGCCCTTGGTGGCGGACGTGGACGGCAATGGTCTCGCCGAAGTCGTTGTGTCTCTCGACAACGGCCTCATCGTCGCGCTGGATGCCGCAGGAAGAACGATCGCGGGCTGGCCGTTGGCGATCCAGGGAGGCGCTTCTTCGACTCCGCTGATCCTGAGCCTGGATGATGCAGCGAATACTCCGACCCCACCAGGACCCGCCTGGACGCATCTCGTGATCGGAGGGGACGACGACGGCGCTCTCAACGCCTTTCAGCTTCCGGCTCGCGCCGACAGCGCGCTCTTCACGATCGATGGCGTCTCCGCGCGAACCCCCTGGGCCGAGTTTGGCGGCAATCGCCGGCACACATCGGTGCTCGAAGATGTATATCAGGGATCGGTGCGGTCGATCGCAGTCGCGCTGGACGAGAACTCGGTCTACTGCTTCCCGAATCCCAGCCGGGGCCCAGACGTTGGAGTGGCGTACACCCTGGGCCAGGGGGTGACGTCGGTGGAGATCCGCGTCCTCGATCCGATGGGAAACGAGGTGAGCCGGGTCGCGGGCCCCACGGGACCGGCGCAGAACGTGGTCCGAATTCCGGTGACTAACCTGGCCAGCGGTGTATACGTAGTGCGGGTGGAGGTCGTCGGGCCGGGGGGGGGAGTCGCGTTCCATAAATTCGCGGTTGTAAAGTGAGGCGTCCGCGCCTATAATTGATTATGTCGCAAGTAGCTTCTGCCCGGTGCAGGGGACCCATTCTTCTGATATCTCGCGGACTCTCAGTTCCCGTCGTGGCCGTTCTGGCCATCCTCGCCGTTTCTCCGGCGACGTCGAAGGCATCGCCCCTCGATTTTCAGTCCGACTCCCCCGTGGAAATCCTGCTCGCCCAGCGGGCGATCGCGGACTCTTCCAGTCAGCCCACAGCCGTCGCGACCGAGCCGATCAGCGAGCCCGACGCGGAGCCGCCCGCCGATAAGTCCATCGCGAAGGCGGTCCTTTTGGATCTCGCGGTGCCCGGGACAGGGCATCTCTACGCGGGCAAGAAACGCGGCTGGGTGTACTTGGGCCTGGAAGCTGTGGCGTGGGTCGCGTACGTCCACTACAACGACCTCGGAAGGCAGAAGGAAACGGAATTCGAGAACTATGCCGATGCGCACTGGACTTTTCAGGACTGGTACGTCAAAGATCCGGGGGCCCAAGGCTCTCCTGAAGACAGCCTCCTCCTCTACTTCCACGAGAACAACTCGCAGCAGTACTACGAGGACATCGGCAAGATCAGCACGTACTTTCCGGGCTGGGATAGCTACCCAACTCTGGAAACGAAGGACGTCTACACCGGCCTTCGCGCCGAGAGCAATAACTTCCTCCAGAATGCGAATTCCGCGATCGCCGGTGCCTTCCTGAACCGAATTATCAGTTCGGTCGACGTGTTTATCAGCATGAAGAAGCACGGCGCCTCGCTCGACGCGAACACGAAGCTCCGGTTCAAGGTCCACACTAAGCCGTTCTCCAGGGACAACGCGGTTGGCTTCGAGCTTGTTCGGCGCATCTAGGCAAACGATGTCCGCACGGCTCTGGATGGCGGCGTTCCTCCTCTGCGCGGCCCCTTCGGCGGCGTTGGGAGCGGGTGTCGTCAGTGCTGCCACCGCCTCGAACTCCGCCGCCGTGACCGAATCCTGGACCCCGCTCGCGGATCTCTACGCGGCCCGCTCTCTTCCCTCGGTCGATTTCGCCGTCTACGCCTCGGCCGATTCGGCCTCCTCCGATCCACAGATTTCAACGCCGCCGGGCGTCCAAGATCAGACCGGCCCCGAGGAGACGACTCCGGTGACGAAGAACCCCCGCAGGGCGCTCCTCTCCTCGCTTCTATTGCCGGGCTCCGGGGAGCTCTACCTGGGGCACAAGGGGCGCGCCACGGGCTTCTTCATTGCCGAGGGTCTGATCTGGGCGAACTACCTCGGGTGGCAGATCGCAGGCGGCCTCCGCCAAGACGACTACATCGAGCAGGCGCAGATCAACGCGGGCGTGGGCGTCGGTTCCGAGGCGGACGACTACTGGCATCTCGTGGGGACCTATGACCACTCCAGCGGGTCGGGTCCGGGCTCGTACGAGGAGGATCTTCGTCGCGAGGCTCGAAACGAGTTTCCGACCGATCCCGCCGCCCAGGATGCCTACGTCGCGGAACGGCTGCCGACGGGCGATCGCGCGTGGGACTGGAGCACCGCGGACCTGCAGCAGCGCTACGTGGACACGCGCCAGTACTCCAAGTACGCCTTCAACAAGCGGGATTGGTCGATCGGGCTTGCGATCTTGAATCGTCTCGTAAGCGCGATCGACACCCAGTTCCTGCACCGAAGGGATTTGACGTCACAGCGCTCGGCTCTCGACGAGGGCGGAACGCACTTGCTCGCAACCACGACCGCCGACGGGGGCGGAAGGGTGCTGCTCCGACACCGGTTTTAGCGATTCGCGTTCCGTAGCCGCTGCCGGCCGCGCCTCACGCCCTCGCGCTGCGAACCCATGAGCGGCCCGACGCGATACCTCACGCTCGTCACACTCGCGCTTCTGTGCACCGGCGCTCTCGGGCGCCCCTGCGCCGCCTCTCCCGTTCCTTCCGACTCCGTCGCGGCGTCCCGCAACATCAGCGCGCTTCGAACCGTATGGTCGTTCGACCGCGCGGCCCTGGAGGCGGCCGGCATCAGCCGTCCTTCGCGTCTCGCGTACGATCCGCAGGGCAACCTGTACGTCCTCGACTCCGAGACGCGCCGTGTCGTGAAGCTCGATCCCAAGGGGCGGCCGCTCTACGGCGTGGGCGGCTACGGCGATGACGACGCCTCGCTTCAAATGCCGGTGGACATCGTCGTGGACCACAACGAGTCGCTTCTGGTCCTGGATCGCTCGCGCGGTGCGCTCGTCGCCTTCGATCGTACCGGGCGGTTCCTCGGCTTGCGCCCGTTCCAGGGCGCGGCGCAGGAGGAGGCGCATGCCCGGGGCGCGCGGATCCTGCTCGATTCCTTCGGGACTCTGTGGCTCCTCGCCACGCAGGCGCACGATCTCTGGCCGCTGACCGGCCGCCTGGAGCCGGCCCGCAGCGCGCGCTTCCTGACCCCGGAAGAATCGGTCGGTGTCCCCTCGGCCGCGGCGCTCGATGCGGACGGGGCGGTCTGGCTCCACGACGCGGCGGGGGGGAGGCTTCGTCGCTTCACTTCCAGCGGGCGGTTCCAGCTCCTGGCCGCGTTCGCCGACTCTGCGGGTTCCATCGCTTCCGCCGATCTCTCCGTGGACGGAGCGGGCAATCTCTACGTCGCCGACGCGGCGGCCCAGCGCATCCTGATCTTCGGCCCTTCCGGTGCGCTGCGGTTCGCGCGGGTGATGGGTGGCGCGAGAATTCCATGGCGTCCGATGGCGCTCGCCCTCTCCTCCTCCGGCTCGCTCGCGGTGGCCGACGCGGAGCGGAACGAGATCCAGGTCCTGGCCGTGGAGCACGAGGCGGCGCCGTGACGAGCCGCGCGGGAGCGGTCATCGCGACGCTGGGGAGTGAGGCGCGAGCCGCGCGGATGGGTTGCGCCGCCCTGGCGCTCCTCCTCGCGATCTCCTCGGCGCCGCCGGCCCGCGCAAGACCGATTCCCGTATGCCGCCCTGGAGGCGGCGGCACTCCGCGCGACACCTCGACCGTCGACTTTCCAGTTTCGCGCGCGCCCTCGCTGCTCGCGCTCCGGGCGCCCTCGCTGTTCGACACCGACGCCTCCGCCTCCGCCGCGGCGTCCGAGAGTCCGCCCACGCTCGTGCGCCGCGCCGATCCGGCCCGTGCGGCCGGGTCGAGAGGGGCCGCGGTTCCCGGTCAGGACGCTCTCTCGTTCAACGGCTCCAAGACCGTGAGCGTCGAGATCGGGCGGAATCGCGACGCGGCTCTCCACCAGACCCTCGACCTCACGCTGCGCGGACGCGTTGCGGGAGACGTGGAGGTGGCGGCCACGGTCAGCGACCAGCAGCTGCCATTCACGCCCGACGGAAGTACGCGGGAGCTCGCGGATCTGGACCGGCTCTTCCTCTCGGTGCGCGCGCCGCAGGGTGAGGTGACCATGGGCGACTTCAGCCTGGATGCGTCCACCGGCGAGTTCGCCCGCGCCTCGCGCCAGCTCCAGGGAGTGCGCGGGCTGGCTCGTGCCGGCGGCGCGCAGTGGGACGTGGCCGCGGCCAGCGCGAAGGGGGAGCGGCGCACGCTGGAAGTGCGAGGCGAAGACGGAAAGCAGGGGCCGTACGATCTCAGCCCGCGCGTACAGGGAGAGTCCTCTCCCGGTGTCGTTGCGGGATCGGAGGTGGTCTGGCTCGATGGAATGAAGCTTCGGCGGGGCGCCGACGCCGATTACGTCCTCGACTACTCAGCCGGCATGATCACGTTCACGACGCGCCACCCGATCGGCGCGCAAAGCCGCATCGCGGTCGATTTCGAGCAAGCGATCAGCCGCTACCGGCGAAGCATCTACGCGGCGTCATCGCAGGGAGGGCTTGGCCGCGCGGGCCGCGCGGGCCGCTGGTTCGCGGGCTATCTCCGCGACGGCGACGACTCCAAGAACCCGCTCTCGACCATGCTCAACGCCGACGATGTCGCCGCGCTGAGCGGGCTGGGCGATTCGGCGATCGCTGCGTCGGGCGTTCGATACATCGGGTCGGGGCAGGGGGACTACGCGTGGGACGAATCGGATGCTGCGAACGCGCACTGGCTGCACCTCGGTCCCGGCCGCGGGGACTACCGCGTGGAGTTCGTGGCGGTGGGACCGGGGAGGGGCGCCTACGCCGACACGGTCGCGGGCGATGGGACGCGCTTCTACCGATTCATGGGTAAGACGATGGGCTCCTACAGCCCCGGCCGTCCGCTTCCGGCGCCCACCTCACACCAGATCTTCGATGTCGGCGGATCGGCCCGCGTGGGGTCGGTCGCGAGTCTCGAGGCCGAGGTCGCCCGTTCGGGGCTCGATCGAAACGAGCTTTCTTCGCTCGACGACGGCGACAACGCGGGAAGCGCGATTCGCGTCGGGATGTCGGTGGTTCCGCAAACGATTCGCGCCGGCGGACGCTCTCTCGGATCGTTACGCGCTTCGGCGACGTACCGCTCGATCGGCAGCCGGTTCGAACCAATGGATCGCGTGAACCCGTCGTTCGAGTACGAGCGTTGGAACCAGGCGGCGGGCACCTACGGCGAAGACCGGCGCGAGCTTGGCGTCCAGTACGATCCGCTCGCGGCGCTCTCGCTCCGCGGCGAGCTTGGAATGCGATCACTCGACGGCGGCTCGCGATCCCTGAGGCGCGCCTTCAGCGCCGAGAGCCGCGGGGTGCTGGTCGGTTCGATCCGGTGGGACGAGGCCGCAAACCGCCAGGGGCTCACCGACGGATCCCGGTCCCGGTTCGCGGCGAACCTCGCGCATGACCGCGGCGCGATCCGCCCGCGATTCTTCTGGTCGGACGAGCGGATCCGCGGTCAGGAGGGGGACTCAGTGCCCGCGCGGTCGAACCGGGAGTGGAGCGCCGGCCTGGGGCTCGTGCCGCGGCCGAAGGTGGAGTTCCGCGCTTCCTACGGAGAACGTCTGGACCGACGCGCCGATCCGCTCACGGGAATCACGGAGGTGACGGCGAGAACGTGGGAGACCGGTTTGAGCGCTCGGCCCCGCTCCGCCCTATCGCTCGACATGGGGTGGTCGCGGCGCCGCGTATCGGAAGCCGGGGCGCGGACCGATGCCGACCTGGCGCAGCTAGCGGTTCTGGCCGGGAATCCGGGCGCAGCCGTTACCTCGGAACTCCGCTACGACGCGACACAGCTTCGTCAACCCGACGTCGTGCGGCTCATCGTTCCCGTCACCGCTGGAAGCGGGAGCTACGACGCGTTCGGCAATCCGCGATTCCAGGGCGACTTCCAGGTCGTCACGGCCACGGGCGCGCCGACCGGCCGCACGCGCGCAAACGTTCAACTCCGTCTGGACGCCTTCCCCGGGCGATCCGCGGCGGCGCCTGCGCCGGGCAAGTCCTTCTGGAGAGGGTTCGGCGCGAGCACACTGCTCCGCGTGGAGACGCTGTCGCGGCTCCCGCTCGGCAACCCCGCGTATGCCATCCGGCCCGCAAACTATTTGGATGAGGCGGCCACGCTGCGCGGTTCGGTCAACGCACGCCAGACCGTGAGCTACGGTCTCCCCGGCGGTAGATCCGACCTCAGGGCGGAGTTGGGCGCACAGCGGGAGCAGAACGGAGAGTTCGCGAATCTCAGCATCCGCCGTTCCGGATTCGACACCCGTTTGCAGCTTCGTGCGCCGCTGTGGAGACGCGTGCGCATCACGACCGCGGGGAGTCTGGATCGCACCGCGCAGCGGGTTCACCGGACCGATGCCGTGGACCGGTACGAATCGGTCCTGGAGGGCCGCGGGTTCGAGCTCGAACTCGCGCGAGCCGTGGGGCGCGCCTGGACCCTCTCGGCCATCGGCCGCGGCCGCCAGGATCGGGACGCATCACGCGGAGGAGTTCAGGAGACCTGGACGGCGGGCCCCGCCGCGCGCTACGCCTCGGGCGGGCGGCTTCGCCTCGATGGACGCGCCCTCCTGGGAAGCACGAGCCGGCAGGGCGCCTACCAGCCGGCGGCGCTCTACACTCCGGTCCTTCCGGGGCGGCGCGTCGAATACGACTTCCTGGGCGAGTACCGGCTCCACCAGCAGGTATCCCTGAATTTCACGTGGAACGGCCAGAAGGCGCCGGGACGAGCGGTGTTCTACACCGGTCGTTTCGAGCTCCGGAGTTACTTCTGATGCGCCGCGCGCTCGCCGCTTGCCTGCTTCTGTGGACCGCCGCGGGCCGGGCGTACGGTTCGCCTCTCCGCGAGGACGCGCTCGCTGTGCGGACCGTTCCGCGCTATTCGCTCGTGGTCGCGGCCGAGGCCGATTCGCTCGTCGCCGACGGCGCCGATTCGCTCAGGGCGGAAGCGCGTCCTTCGGCTTCGGCCGGGTGGACCCGCGAAGCGCTGACCCAGCTCGCATCGCGGATCCGCGACCGGCTTCTGGCCCGCGGAGAGATCGAGGCGACCGTGCGGCTCTCGATCACGGAGAGCGCGGGCAATGGCGATGGCGTGGCGCGAATCACGATCGTACGTCCCGCAGGCGCGACGCGCGCGATCGCGGTCGTTTCCGGGGGCTCGGACGTTGTGCCCGACGCCGCGGGTGTTTTCGAGCGAGCGAGCGGAGGACACTGCGATCCGCGCAGCATCGCCGCCGGGCTGACCGCGCTCCGCGCCGAGGCTCAAGCCCGTGGCCGCTACGGGGCGGAGGCCTCGATCGACTCGATCGTCTCGCGGGCCGATCCCGCCCGAGTTCACGTCGGACTTCATCCCGGTCCCGAAGTGGCCGTGGACACCCTGGACCTGCCCGGCGCCACGACGAAGTTCTCGGTCGCCGCGTCGATCTCCGGGCTGACCAAAGGGCGCACGCTTACTCCCGCGGCTCTGGACGAGGCGCGCGCACGACTTCTGGAGAGCGATCTCTTCGTCTCAGTCGGGCCGCTCTCGGTCCAGCCCTCCTCCCCCGGGCGCGCGCGCGTCGTGGCGCGGGTCGTGGAAAACCGCTCGAGCCGGTTCGAGGGAGCGGTGGGCCTCCAGAGCGACGGATCTCCGACAGGGCTCATCGACCTGGCGCTGGGGAACATCGGTGGGAGCGGCCGCGACGCGGGAGCGCGCTGGGCGGGCTACGGCGGCGGACGCTCCGACTACGCCGCGAACTACCGGGAGCCCACGCTCTTCGGCAGCGGGGTCGACGCGGCGGTCGCGCTCGAGGCGCAGATGATGGATTCGCTCTACACGCAGACGCGCTGGTCTTTGGCGGCCGACGCGAGGCTCGCGTCGCGCGCTCGCGCCGGCGCGACGGTGCGGCACAGCGGCAGCGTCTATACCGGAGCGGCACAGGGATCGAGCGGGACCCTCTCGGTCGAAGGCAGATTCCAGCTCGACCGTCTCGAGCCGCGCTGGAATCCGGTCCGCGGCTTCGATTTCCGATTGGGTGTCGAGGCGGGACGCCGCTCGGAATCGGCCCCAGGGATCGAGCGCTGGTCCCGTCGCCTGTTTCGAGGGTCGCTTTTCTGCGAGGCGGCGCGGCCCACGGGCGCATCGCGCGCTCTCTATGCGTCGCTCCGCGCGGAGCGGGTCTCGTTGGGCGAGGGCCCCTTCCCGGTGGAGGAACTCCGCTACGTGGGAGGGAGCGAGGGGCTCCGCGGTCACGCCGATCGCGCCTACGCGGGGGATCGAATCGTCGCGATGTCGCTGGAGCATCGTTGGATTTCGCGGACGCCGGGAGCGCGGAGTTACCTGTTCCTCGACGCGGCGCGGCATTCGTTGGAGGGGCCCGTGCAGGCCGGGAGCGCCGGGAGCACCGCGTCGTCGTCGTCGCTGGCCCGAACCCAGTTGAGTCCGGGGTGGGAGTTCGGCTACGGTGCGGGGCTCAGGAGCCCGCTCGCGGCCGGCACGGTGGGTATCGAGCTAGGGTTCGCGCCCGGCGCATCCGTCCGCGAGGGCATGCTCCACCTCCATTTCGCGACGAACTGGTGACCGACAAGATCGCGCAGAAAATCGAGAGCCTGACCAAGCAGATCGAGCGCCACGACTATCTCTACTACGTGCTCGGCGAGCCGGAGATCTCGGATCTCGAGTACGACCGACTGCTGCGCGGGCTGGTGGAGCTCGAGGCGGCGCATCCAGAGTTGAAGGACCCGGATTCCCCCACACAACGCGTCGCGCACGGCCTCCTCCAGGGCTTTCCCACGATTCGGCACTCGGTTCCGATGCTGAGCCTGGGCAACACGTATTCGCTCGACGAGCTCGCCGACTTCGACGGGCGCGTGCGGAAGCTCCTGGAGCGCGATGGCGTGGACTACGTCGTCGAGCCCAAGGTGGATGGCGTTGCCGTGGGGCTGCGCTACGAGAAGGGGCGGCTTGTCCTGGGCCTCACGCGTGGGGACGGCGAGGAAGGGGACGACATCACCGCGAATTTGCGCACGCTCCGTTCCGTTCCGCTGAGACTTCGCGGGCGCGACGTGCCCGCGGCGCTCGAGGTTCGTGGGGAAGTGTTCATGGAGACGCGGCCGTTCATGCTGTTGAACGAGCGGCGGGTGAAGCTGGGCCACAAGCCCTTCATGAATCCGCGGAACGCGACGACCGGGAGTCTCAAGACCCTCGACGTGAGCGAGGTGGCGAGCCGCCCACTGCAGATCTTTCTCTTCATGGTCGTGCAGCCCGAGCGCCACGGCCTCAAGACCCAGTTCGAGGCGCTCGGCTGGATGCGAACCCTCGGCCTGCGGGTGAACGAGGACAACGCGCTCGGCCGCGGCTTCGACGAAGTTCGCCGGCTCTGCGAGCGGTGGGAGACCAAGCGCCAAAGGCTTCCCTACGCGACCGACGGTCTGGTCGTGAAGGTCGACTCCTTTCGCGATCAGGGCGCGCTGGGTGCAACCGCGAAGAGTCCGCGGTGGGGGATCGCCTACAAGTTCGGTTCGCAGGAGGAGGAGACCACCCTCGACGCGATCGAACTCCAGGTGGGGCGCACCGGCGCAGTGACTCCGGTGGCGGTCCTGACTCCGGTGACGCTCCTGGGCACTGTCGTGAGCCGCGCCACGCTGCACAACCCGGACGAGATCGAACGCAAGGACATCCGCGTCGGCGATCGCGTGATGGTGGAGAAGGGGGGCGAGGTCATCCCCAAGATCGTGCGCGTCGTCATGCACGGGGGAAGGCGCGGACCCAAATTTCGGATGCCGTCCGAGTGCCCCGTCTGCGGAATGCCGCTCACCAAGGATCCCGACGAGGCGGTCCCGCGCTGTGAAAACCTCTACTGCCCGGCCCAGATCCGGCGGCGCATCGAGCATTTCGCGAGTCGGGGCGCTCTGGACATCGAAGGACTGGGCGAGAAGACGGTGGATCAGCTCGTGGAGCAGGGGCTCGTTTCCGATCCCGCCGACCTCTACGAGCTCCAGGCGGAGCAACTCGTTCCGCTCGAGGGAATGGGCGAGAAGTCCGCCTCGAATTTGGTCCAAGCGATCGCGAAGAGCAGGGAGGCGTCGCTGGACCGGCTGCTGGTCGCGATCGGAATCCGTCACGTCGGCTCGCGGGTGGCCGAGCTCTTGGCCGAGCGCTTCCGGTCGCTCGCGGCGGTGGCCGACGTCGATGAAGAGACGCTCCTCGAGATTCCCATGATCGGTCCCGAGATCGCGTCGAGTGTTGTCGGCTTCTTCCGATCGAAGGTGGGAAAGGACCAGGTGCGCCGCCTGGCCGAGGCCGGTGTCAGGGGAAAGGCGGCGGGCCGGCGTGTGGCGACCGAGGGACCATTCGTGGGAAAGACGTTCGTCTTGACCGGAGCCCTCGACGGCGTCACGCGCGACGAGGCCTCGCGTCTCATCCTGAACGCGGGAGGTCGCGTGACATCCTCCGTCAGCGCGAAGACCGACGCGGTCGTCGCGGGCGCCGAGCCCGGCAGCAAGATCGACAAGGCGCGGGCGCTCGGGGTTTCTGTCTGGGACGAGGCCGAATTTCTCGCGGCGCTTCAAAAGGCCGGGATCAAGCTCTCGGCTCGTTGACTTATTGGTGTTCCTCCCGTAGGTTCGGGGGTAATCCGCGACCGGACCTATGACCACTACCGACCTGCACACCAAGAACTTGCTGGACTTGACGTTCGAGCGCCTGGGCCGCTTGCGGGAGGATTGGGAAGAGCGGCCCGGACAGCTCGAGATGGCCCATCTCTGGGCGGAGACTCTGGAACAGGGAGGCGTTCTGGCGGTCGAGGCTCCGACCGGCATCGGGAAATCACTCGCTTACCTCCTTCCCGCGATGCTGCGGCGGATCCGCGGGTCGGGCCCCGTCCTCGTGAGCACCTGCACCAAGGCGCTCCAGGAGCAGCTTCTGAGGCAGGACGTGCCGCTCGCGCTTCACGCGCTGGGGAAGCCGCTCCGGGTCACCACTCTCAAGGGACGGCAGAACTACCTCTGCCGCCGGCGTGCGGAGGCGCGGCTGGCACAGCGGCGCCTCTTCTCGGACGCGGGGCTGGACGACGAGGCGTTCGAAAGGCTGGCGACCTGGGTGGAGCGCACCACGACCGGCGAGCTGGACGAGCTCTCCCAGCTGGGCCTCGAGATACCGCTCCCGCTTCTCCTCGATCTCGCCTCCGATCCCCTCGTGTGCGCGAGCGCCGGTTGCGACGCCGCGACCGGCTGCTTCGCGAAACGCGCTCGGCGCGAAGCGCAGCGCGCCGATGTCGTGCTGGTCAACCACGCGCTCCTTCTGTCGGATCCGGGGCTTCGCGCGGGCCTGATCGCCGAGGCGGACTCGCTGATACTGGATGAAGCGCATCAGCTGGAACGTGTGGCGCGGGACCAGCTCGGTGTCACGGTCGGAATGCACGATCTTCTCCGTCTGGCGGGCCGCACCGACGGCCGCACCGGCGTCTTGCGGCTTCTGAAACGCGCGATTCGGAAAGGGCGCGGCGGGGCGGTCCTGGAGCGCATCCAGCGCGTCGAGGAGTCGCTTCCCCGTGTGCTGGCCCACGCGAAGGATTTCGCGCGCGACCTCGAGCGGCTGCTGCCCGCGGGAGCGGCCACCGCGCGGATCGCGCGCGACCTCGATCTCTCCCGCGTCAGTCCGACGGCGCTGGATCAGCTTCTCGCCTCGCTGGGGTCGCTCTCGCGGGATCTGGAGACACTTGCCGAGACGGCTGAAGAGAATGGGCTCGCGGCGCTCCGCCAGGAGGGCGCGGAAGCGCTCGACGAGGTGCGAGCGCGGGCGGCCGCCTGGACCGAGATCGCACGCGCGCTTCGCGCGGTCGTGGGAGTGGAGGAGAAGGGAAGCGCATTCTACTTGGATCGGGACGATCGCGGCACGCCGCGGCTGAACCGGCGTCCGGTGCGCGTGGGAGCCGCGCTGAGGCAAACTCTCTTCGGTCTGTGCGACCGCGTCCTCCTGACCTCGGCCACGCTCCG
>Ga0315273_10003633_pt1 | contig 18633 bp, 17 predicted proteins | sample YL17G02_0_MG_FD_205753 | JGI IMG/M metagenome (GOLD analysis project Ga0315273, IMG submission 205753) | Sediment microbial communities from Yellowstone Lake, YNP, Wyoming, USA - YL17G02_0 | ecosystem: Environmental > Aquatic > Freshwater > Lake > Sediment | place: USA: Wyoming | collected...
ATTCCGGTGATGAATCTCGACGGCTGGACGTGGGAAGAAGCCACCGCGCGTGCCTCGGTCGGCATTGCGTTCCGCCTGCCGCCGATGGCCGCCGCGCCTGTTGAAGGGGCGGCACCTGGGGCGCCTCCCGCCGAGCGCACGTTCGAAGACTTGAAGAAGGGACGTGACAAGAAACTTGACGAGATCGCGGCACTGTTCGAACGTGCGAAGGCGTACGACAAAGCCGGGCCCACCGGGCGCGTCGTCGACTGGACGCTCGATGCGCTTGTGCCCATCGTGTCGGGCAAGCTGCCGCTTTTCGTTTCGACGAGGACCGAAGCCGACATCCGCGACGCGATCGCGTTTGCGGAGCGCGTCCGGGTCAGACTCGTGATTACTGCGGGACCGGAAGCCGCGCTGGTTGCACCGCTGCTGGCCGAGAAGAACGTTCCAGTCATCCTCACCGGGATACTGACGCTGCCATCGCGCGATGACATGTTCCACGCCGCGAGTTATCAAGCACCGGGGCAACTCGCCCGGGCCGGCGTGATATTCGCGTTCTCGGATGGCGACGCCACCAATGTTCGCCTGCTGCCGTATCACGCGGCCATGGCCGTGGCGTGGGGCCTCGACCGGCAGGAGGCCATCAAGGCGCTGACAATCCGGGCGGCCGAAGTGCTCGGCGTGGCCGACCTGATGGGCAGCCTCGAACCCGGCAAACTGGCGAACGTGTTCATCGCCAGCGGTGACCCGCTCGAGGTCCGCACGACGGTGACCCACGTCTTCATCAACGGCCGCGATGTTGGCGTCCGCAACCGGCACGTTGAACTCTACGACAAGTGGATGGCGAGGCAGTGATGATGAACCGACTTCGACTCCCGATCCTCATTGTGTGCGCCACCATCGCGTTGGTCGCGGCACTTCGCGCCGAGGCTCCCCGGATCTTCGCCATCACCGGTGCCCGCCTCGTCACTGCTGCGGGACCCGCAATCGAAAGCGGCACCATCGTCGTCCGCAACGGCCTCATCGAATCGATCGGGGCCAATGTGAAGGCGCCGGGTGACGCCTGGGTGATCGACGGAAAGGGACTGACTGTGTATCCCGGCCTGATCGACATGGGCACGACGGTGCCGGTCGACGTGCCGAGGGCGACGCCACCGACTCCTGTCTTGTCGACCGAGCAAGTGGAGCGGTGGAAGCGCGGCGTGATTGTCCGGCCCGGGTTCGCTGCGGCCGAACACATCAAGACCGACTCGGCCGACGTGGCGGCATTCGCGGCGGCGGGCATCACCAGTGTGCTGGCCATCCCGGACGGCAATGTTCTGCCGGGCCGCAGTGCCCTGATCAACGCCAAGCCGCCCGACGACGAACCACAGATTGGCGCGCAGGCCGATGTGCGCGATGGCCTGCTCGTGGTGAAGGCGCCCGTCGCCCTGCACGTAGTGTTTTCCGGTTCAGCGCCTGGCGGCGGCTACCCGAACTCGCTGATGGGCATCATTGCGTATGTCCGGCAGGCGTTTGTCGACGCCCAACACGGTCGCGTCGCGGCGCAGGCGTACGCGCGCCACCCGGGCGGGCAGGAACGGCCGTTGCCCGACCCCGGCCTGGAGGCGCTTCTCCCCGCTCTCGACGGCACGTTGCCTGTTGCGTTCGCCGCGCAGGAGGATCGCGAGATCCGTCGCGCGCTGAAGATGGCCGCCGAGTTCAAGCTTGATCCGATCATTGTCGGCGGTCTCGAAGCCGATCAGGCAGCCGCCGAGATCAAGGCGGCGTCGGCCCGGGTGATCTACAGCTTGAACGTGCCAACCCGGCCGAAGACGCTGGCGCCTGATGCTGACGAGCCCATACGAGTGCTGCGGCAGCGGGCCGCCGCGCTCAAGACCCCGGCCGCCCTCGAACGGGCGGGCGTCGCGTTTGCGTTCCAGTCTGGGGGCCTGAAGGATCCGAAGGACTTTCTGAAGAACGCCTCGAAGGCCGTCAAGGAAGGGCTCCCGTCCGAGGCGGCGATCCGGGCGCTGACCATTGGAGCGGCACGCATCGCCGGAGCGGCTGACCGTCTCGGGTCGCTCGAGCCTGGCAAGATCGCGAATCTCATCGTGACCAGCGGCGACCTGTTCGCGGATTCGACGACGATCACGCACGTGTTGGTGGACGGCCGCCTCGTCCGCCGCTAGTTGCCGCCGATGCGGTCGGCGAGCAGTCCCACGCCGAGCGCGTAGGCGTGGGCGCAATTGTAGCCGAGCAGCGCCTCGTAGTTGCCGTAGACAAGAAACGTGCGTGACTCGATGCGGAGAAACGACGCGTCGATCGTCGTGCCAGGCAGCGGCTTGCCGTTGATCTGCTTCACGCCAAGCGTTCGCCACTCGCCGATTGGCCTCGACTCGGTCATCTGCCTGATGGCCTGACACGAGCCTGTCAGCCGGAGCGGGATCGTTCCCGCCAGTCGTGTGGCCGCGGCCTCGTCGACGCGGACCTCCCGGCCCCAGCGCACGCCCGGCGACCACCCGTGCTCCTTCAGGAAGTTGGCAATGGAGGCGAACACGTCGCCGGTTGAGGACCAGATGTTGCGCCGGCCGTCGCCATCAAAGTCCACCGCGTAGCGAAGGTAACTCGACGGCATGAACTGCGGCTGGCCCATGGCGCCTGCCCAGGAGCCCTTGAGCGCATCGAGCCGAACATCCTGCCGATCGAGAATCTCCAGCGCCGCGAACAACTCGTTCCGGAAGAGGCCTGGCCGATGCGGATCGTAGGCGAGCGTCGCAAGAGCGGCGATGGTCGGCCACGTGCCCGAGAAGCGGCCGTAGTTCGACTCCATGCCCCAGATGGCGACCAGCATCCCGCCGCCGACGCCGTATTTCGCCGTGACCTGACGCAAAAGCGCCGCGTGTGTATGGGCCATCTTGCGGCCCGTTGCGACAAACGTCGGGGTCAGCCGGCGCCTCACGTATTGATCGAAGGTGAGCGTCAGTTCGGCTTGCGTTCTGTCGCGCTCGACCACGACCGGCAGCGGCTCGATATGGGCGAGGGCGGTCTCGACCGTATTCGCCGAGATCCCTCGCGCCATTGCCTCCTGCCGCAGCGCAGCCAGCCACTCGGCAAACGGCTGCCGGGGCTCGGCGGCGGGCGGAACGGTCTGGCTCTGCGCGGGCGGAGCGACAACCGGCGCCTGCGGCGCTGCGCGAGGCGTCGCGGACACCATGAGCGCCGTGACAAGCGCGGCGCCAACCAGCCTTCCGGCCGACCCCCTCACGACACCACCTTGTCGAGCCGCGCGCACAGCGTCTTGATCACTTTCAGCCGGGCGTAGTTCTTGTCGTTGCTCTCAACGAGCGTCCACGGGGCTTCGCGTGTGCTCGTGCGCTCGATCATGTCGTTGACCGCCATTTCGTAGGCCTGCCATTTCGTCCGGTTCCGCCAGTCATCTTCGGTCAGTTTCCAATTCTTGTAGGGTGTCTTCTCGCGCTCCTTGAACCGGCGGAGCTGCTCGTCCTCGGTGATGTGCAGCCAGAACTTCAAGAGCACGATGCCGTGCTCGAACAACTGGTTCTCGAACTGGTTGATTTCCGAGTAGGCGCGCATCCATTCCTTGTCGGTCGCGAATCGCTCGACCCGTTCGACCAGCACTCTGCCGTACCAGCTGCGGTCGAAGATGGTGAGCCGCCCCGATCGCGGCAGATGGCGCCAGAAACGCCACAGGTAGTGATGAGCGCGTTCCTCGTCGGTCGGCGCGCCGATCGGAATCACCTGGTACTGACGCGCCTCGAGCGCGTCGGTCACGCGCCGGATCGCGCCGCCCTTCCCGGCGGCATCCCACCCTTCGAACACGAGAATAGTCGACAGCCCTTCGGTGCTGGCCTTCCGCTGCAGGACATTGAGCGTGCCCTGAGACCGCTCAAGGTCCCTGCCCGCCTTGTCCGTGGCGACCGCGCGGGTCATGTCCAGGCTCGACAGGATTGAGGCGGTCTTCCTGCCGGCCTTCGCGTCTGCCTTCCCGGCATTCGGCTGGAGCGCGGCTGGCCCGGCGACGACGGCTTTCGCCGCCGGCCGTTCCTGAAGGTGCCGCTGGATGGCGTCGCGGAGGGCGGCACCCACCGTCAGGCTGCGGTACCGCGGATCCTCGCCTTCGACGATCAGCCATGGCGCCGTGCCGCGGCTGGTCTGGCGAATCGTTCGTTCCGCGGCGCCGATGAACTTGTCGTACATCCGCCAGTGCTTCCAGTCGAGCTTCGACACCCGCCACCGCGTCAGCGGGTCCTTCTCAAGCGACTTGAGGCGCTTCTGCTGCGCGTCCTTGCCGAGGTGCATCCAGAACTTCAGGATGAGCGCCCCATCATCGGCCAGCATCTGTTCGAACTCGACGATGCGGTTGAGGCGTTCCTCGAAGCCGTCGCGATCAATGCGTCCGTGGACTCGGTCGAGGATGGGCCGTGAGTACCAACTGCTGAGAAACAGGCCGATGCGTCCGCTGGGCGACATCGCGCGCCAGTAGCGCCAGTACTCCGGGCGTTCCCGCTCCTCGTCTGACGGGTCACCGAACGCGGTGGTCACGATCCAGCGGGGGTCCATCCAGGTGTTCAGGAGGTTGACCGTCTCTCCTTTCCCGCCGCCGTCGACGCCGCCAAACACGATGATGGCGGGACACGACCCGTCGGCACGAAGCGCATTCTGGGCGGACAGCAGGTCCTCGCGCAGCGTGAGTTCCCGTGTTTTGTACTCGTCCCTGGAGACCTTCCGACCGAGTTCGGCCGCTTCGAACATAGGGTCCTCCCGACCGATTTGCCAGGCCCGAGCGTAAGGCGCGCGTCGGATCCACGTGAGTATACAGGCGCGAACAACCACTCCCGGAGTGATTGCGGCCACACAATCACCCCGGGAGAGGGTATTGTGATTACGTGCGCTATTCTGGAGACCCCGATCAGCCGACATACCAACGAGGCATGAATCGATCTGTGCGCGTCGCCGTGGGCGCTGATCACGGCGGGTTCGACTTGAAACAACAACTGGTGGCGTACCTGCAGTCGGCGGGACACCAGGTACAGGATTGCGGCACTTCGAGCACCGAGGCGGTCGATTATCCCGTCTTCGCCGAGGCCGTCGCCAGGACGGTTGCTTCGGGCCAATGCGAGGTCGGCATCATGGTCGACGGCGCGGGCATCGGATCGGCGATAACCGCCAACAAGGTGCCGGGCGTGCTGGCGGCAGCCTGCAACAACGAGGCGCTGGCCAGGAACAGCCGGGAGCATAATGACGCGAACGTCCTCACGCTCGGGGCCGGCCAGGTCAGCTTCGAGCAGGCGTGCGGCATCGTGGACGTCTTTCTGAATACGCTCTGCACAGCCAAGCGTCACCGGAACCGTGTCGAGATGATTCGCGCCATCGAGCGCAAGGCCTTGATGGCGGGGGCAGCGGGAGGCCACGTGGATTTGTCGTCGGACGATCTCCAGCGCATTGCGGACCGGGTGCGGCAGTTGATCGAGCAGGATCGACCGGCGGGAAACAGCGGTCCGGCGATTGCGCCGGAAGCGCTGGCCGGCATGATCGACCACACCCTGCTCAAACCGGAGGCCACAAAGGCGGATGTCGAGAAACTGTGCGACGAAGCCAGGCGGTTCCGTTTCTACTCGGTCTGCGTCAACCCGACCTACGTGCGTCACGCGAAGACACTGCTGCGTGGCACCCAGGTGAAGGTGTGCTGCGTCGTGGGCTTCCCGCTCGGGGCGCAACCACCGGAGAGCAAGGCCCTCGAGGCGAGACGCGCGATCCGCGAAGGCGCCAGCGAAATCGATATGGTGATCAACATCGGCGCGCTCAAGAGCGGCGATGATGGGCTGGTTCTGCGCGACATCCGCGCGGTCGTCGAATCCTGCAAGGACGGGCGTGCGCTTAGCAAGGTGATCTTCGAAACGGCGCTGATGACCGACGACGAGAAGATCCGAGCCTGCGAGCTGAGCATGAAGGCGGGAGCCGACTACGTCAAGACCTCCACTGGATTCTCGAGTGGCGGCGCCACGGCCGAGGACGTTCGCCTGATGGCGAAGACAGTCGCGCCGAAAAAGCTCGGCGTGAAAGCCGCCGGTGGCATCCGCACGTATGACGATGCGGTCAAGATGATTGCGGCCGGGGCGACGCGGATTGGCGCGAGCGCCAGTGTGAAGATCGTGGAAGACGCGCAGGCGCGCGCGGCGCGCAAGGGGTAAGCACAATGGCCGAACTTCGTTGCTACGTGTTTCTCGACAGCCTGCAACCGCAGTATGCGTCGTTTCTGGGCACGGTCGCACAGGGCTTTCTGCCGACGCCTGGTGAGGCGTCGCTGTTTGTCGAGATTGCACCGGGCATGGACATCATGCGGGTGACCGACGTGGCGCTCAAGGCGACCGACGTGAAGCCCGGAATGCTGATTATCGAGCGGCTGTACGGCATGCTCGAGCTGCACTCGACATCGCAGGCCGACGTCCGGGCTGCCGGCCGCGCCATTCTCGAGATGCTGAACTTGAAGGAAGAAGATCGCATCAAGCCCGAGTTGTTCTCGAGCCAGGTGATTCGCAATATCTCTCCGTACCACACGCAACTCATCAACCGGACCAGGCACGGCGACATGATCATGCCCGGGCAGTCGCTGTACGTGATGGAGGTGGCACCGGCCGGGTACGCTGCGCTCGCGGCCAACGAAGCCGAAAAGGCCGCGACCATCAACATCCTCGAGGTGCGGGCGTTCGGCAGTTTTGGGCGCGTGTACCTGGGCGGCGAAGAGCGCGACATCGACGTCGCCTATCGCGCCGCGGAGAAGGCCATCGAGAGCGTAAGTGGGAGGGCCGGGAAGTAGGCGACAGGACGTGCAGACTCGGGCCCCCGTGTCGGCGGGAGGACGGCTTCTGAAGCGGCCCCTCGAACCAAGCCGACAGCGAAGTCCTGAGCCCCTCGACCTTGCTCGGGGCTCCCTGAGCCTGTCGAAGGGAGCGAAGTCGAAGGGCGTCAGTCTGCAAGACGTGCCGTGAGGGTCAGTTCGGGCTGGGGGATAGGGCCCCCGGAACGTCAGGTCGGTTACGCGTCCCGGCAAGGCATGTCTTGCCGGCTTGTGTGAGCGGGGACGCGGAGGAACCGCCATTCCGCCGGCATAGGACAGCGTGCAGGGAGCAGGAGTCGGCGGCAGGTAACCCGGATCGGGGGTCGCGGATCCCGGATCCCGATTTCATGGAGCACAGCAATGACAGAGGCTCTTGGCATGATTGAGTGCCGGTCGTTCCCGGCGGTGGTGGAAGCGGCCGACGCGGCGGTGAAGGCCGCGAAGGTGGAACTGGTCTCCTACGAGAAGACCGGCGGCGGGTACGTCTCCGTCATCGTGCGCGGCGATGTTGCGGCGGTGAAGGCCGCCGTCGACGCCGGGCAGGTTGCCGCCGCCCGCGTGGGCGAAGTGGTGACGGTCCATGTGATCGCGCGGCCCCACGTCAACGTGGACGTCGTGATGCCACTTGGCCGGGCCGAACAGGCCAAGGACTGACGTCGGGACCGGGCGCTGGGGACCGGGGGCTGGGCTGGTGTGCCCGCTCAGACCCCTGAACTCCTTTCAGGCTCCGACTCCAGACGCTGACCCAACAGGCTCGCCCGGGGTGTCACGCGCGGCACCAGGGCGAAGCGGCTATCGAAGCGTGAGGCCAACATGCAACTGTGCAAGGTGGTAGGCACCGTCGTCGCGACGCGCAAGGAGCACACGCTCGAGGGACTGAAGATGCTGCTCGTGCGCCAGGTCGACACCGAAGGCCAGGAGGCGGGCGGCTTCCTGGTGGCGGCCGATGCGGTAGGTGCCGGCCCGGAGGAATACGTGCTGGTCGCCTCTGGCAGTTCTGCGCGCCAGACGCAGGCGACCAACAACCGGCCAGTCGACGCGGTCATCATGGCCATTGTCGACACGTGGGAAATCGGCCGCGAGACGAAATACAAGAAGTGACCGCGTGACGTCATGACACGACTGAGCGACCAGGACATCGAGACGATCGCGCAAACGATCGCGACCGGTCTTTCGCCTTCGCTCGTCGGACGAGCTTCGGCGGAACAAGTCTCGCCTTCGCTCGCTGAGCGAACTGCGGCGAGACTTGGCATCTTCGCCACGGTCGACGAGGCGGCACGCGCCGCGTGCGCCGCGCAGCCTGTGTTTGCGGCGCTGCCACTCACGACGCGGGCCGCCATCATTGCCGCCATCCGCGAGACGATGCGGGCCAGTGGCAACGCCCTGGCAAGATCCGCTCACGAGGAAACCGGTCTTGGGCGGTACGAAGACAAGATCGTCAAGAACCGCCTCGTGACCGAGCGCACCCCCGGGATCGAAGATCTCGCGCCCAGCGCCGTCACCGGCGATCACGGCCTGACACTGGTCGAACCGGCGCCGTTCGGTGTGATTGGCGCCATCACGCCATCCACCAATCCCACCTCCACGATCATCTGCAATGCGATCGGCATGCTGGCCGCCGGCAACAGCGTCGTCTTCTGCGTGCACCCGCTGGCGAAGCGGTGCTCGATGGAAACGGTGGCGCTCGTCAACGAGGCCATCACGCGCGCCGGCGGGCCGCCCAACGTCGTCACGTGCCTGTCGAATCCCTCGATCGAGACGGCCCAGGAGGTGATGCGTCATCCTCTGATTCGCCTGCTGGTCGTCACCGGCGGCGGGGCCGTGGTGAGGGCCGCGATGGCGAGCGGCAAACGCGCCATCTGCGCGGGTCCAGGCAATCCTCCGGCCATCGTCGATGAGACCGCGCACCTCGACAAGGCCGGGCGTGACATCGTGCTGGGCGCCTCGGCCGACAACAACATCATCTGCGTCGACGAGAAGGAAGTGCTGGTGGTCGATCGCGTCGCCGATGCGCTCATCACGCAGATGCAGGCGGCCGGCGCGGTGGTCATCGACCGCAGCCGTCTCACGGCGCTCGACAACCTCATCTTCGAGAAGCCGCCGGGGCCCCGCGGCCACGGAGTGATGAATCACAATCTGGTTGGCAAGAACGCGTCGGTGATTCTTTCCCGCCTCGGGATGAACGTTCCCGAGTCCACGCGGCTCGGCATTGTCGAGGTGGGCGAAGACCACCCCCTGCTCTGGAGCGAGCAGATGATGCCCATCCTGCCGGTGTGCCGGGTGCCCGACGCCGATCGCGCCATCACGATGGCGGTCGAGATGGAAGGCGGCAACCGGCATACCGCGGTGATGCACTCGACGCATCTCGACCGGCTGAGCCGCATGGCCAGAGCGTGCGACTGCAGCATCTTCGTCAAGAACGGGCGCTCGCAGGCAGGTCTCGGGCTCGATGGCGAAGGGTACTGCTCGTTCACCATTGCGAGCCCGACCGGCGAAGGGCTTACCGGGCCGCGATCGTTTTCGCGCTCGCGCCGGTGCGTGCTGGTCGATCACTTCAGGATCACGTGATGAAGAAACATCCAGCAATTGCCATTGTCGAGTTCAGCGACATCCCGACCGGGATGTTCGCGACCGATGCGATGCTGAAAGTCGCGCCGATCGCGTTCATCAAGTGCGGAACTGTCAGCCACGGCCGGTACCTCACGCTGGTGGGCGGCACGACGGCGTCGGTGGAGGAGTCGCTTCGAGAAGGGCTGTTCCACGGCGGGCCTAGCGTGATCGACCACCTGCTGCTCGCCGACATCCACCCGCGGGTCTACGAAGCCATGCTCGGGTGGAGAAAGCCGGGCGCCACAGGCGCGTTGGCGATTATCGAGACCGATACGGTGGCCACCAACGTGCGCGCGGCCGAAGCCGCCCTCAAGGGCACGCCGGTCGACCTGCTCGAGATCCGGCTGGCCGACACCGGGCTCTCCGGCAAGGGCATCAGCATCTACCAGGGATCACTGCCGGACATCGAGGCGGCCATCGACCTGGCCGCCCGGTATCTCGGCGAGGCTGGGAGCCAGTTGCGCCACCGCATCATCTCGTCGCCGCACGAGGCACTGGTCAAGCAGATCGAGACCAGCACCTGGTTTGGATCGCAGACCAAGCTGGATCTCGAAGGAGAGACGGCGTCGTAGGCAGGAGCAGGCAGAACGTAGACAGTAGTCGGTAGTCAGTAGACGACAGGAATGCGTAGGGGCACGGCATGCCGTGCCCGGACGGTGGCGAGACAAGGACCATATGTTGCTTGGACGGGTGATTGGCACCGTGGTGGCGTGCGTCGTGTACGACGGGCTCGCCGGAGTGCCCATGCTGATGGTCCAACCGCTCGACAAGCGCGGCGCGCCGAAGGGCACTCCGGTGGTCGCCGCCGACGCGACGCGAATGGCGGGCCTTGACGAGATGGTCTACTACGAGGGTGGCCGCGAAGCCGCGCTGGCGCTTGATCCGTGGTTCGTCCCTGTCGACCACACGATTGTGGGCATCGTGGATTCCCTGCACGTGATGCCCGGGGGCGCGACATGATCCTCGGCCGCGTTATCGGCGACATCACGTCGACCATCAATCATCCCTTCTACGACGCGAAGAAGATCCTCCTCGTCGAACGCACCGATCCGTCCGGCGCCGCGCTGCCGGACTACCTGATTGCCATCGACACGGTTGGCGCCGGCCTGGGCGAACGCGTGCTGGTGCTCGACGAGGGCAACGGCGCCCGCCAGATCGTCATCTCCAAAGACGCCCCCATCCGCTCCGTCATTGTCGGCATCATCGACGCCGTCGAACGCAGCTGACATCGCAGAACGACCGCCGGTCGCGAGGCACTTCGCTTCGCGTCCCTACTCCATCCGCAAATCGACCGCAGCGGGGGGCGTAGTGACTTACTGCGCGTCCCCGCTCACACAAGCCGGCAAAACGCGCCTTACCGGGGCGAGTCGCCGGTCTAACGTTTGCGCTATTCGCGCAGCCTGTTTCGGCCCTCGCGGCACGTTTTGCAGACTGACGTCCTTCGACTTCGCTCCCTTCGACAGGCTCAGGGAGCCCCGAGCAAGGTCGAGGGGCTCAGGACTTCGCTGTCGGCTTGGTTCGAGGGGCCGCGCAACAAGTCGCAACGCCCCCACGCCGCCGGCTTCGGCGTATGATCGACCTCGTGAACACCAAACTTGCCCGATACGCCTGGTTGGTTCTCGCTTACAACGTCGCGGTGGTCGTCTGGGGCGCGTACGTGCGGGCCACCGGATCGGGCGCCGGATGCGGCGCCCATTGGCCGCTCTGCAATGGCGAGTTGATTCCCCGGGCGCCCAGCGCGGAGATGCTCGTCGAGTTCTCGCACCGGGCGTCAAGCGGCCTGGCGCTGGTCGCGGTCGTCGTCCTGCTCGTCTGGGTCTTTCGCGCGTGCAAAGCCGGCCACCCGGCCCGGCGGGGAGCCGTGCTGGCGATGATCTTCATGCTGACCGAGGCGTCGCTTGGCGCGGGACTCGTGCTGTTCCAACTCGTGGCAGACAACCCGAGCATGGCGCATGCGATGGCCATGGTGGCGCATCTGGCCAACACGTTCCTGCTACTGGGCTCGCTGACCCTGACCGCGCTCTGGGCTGGGGGTGGTGCCGATATCAGTCTCGCTGCGGCGAAACGCGGCCGTCTGCTCGGCATGCTGGCCGCCGGGCTGGTCGGCCTGATTGCCGTCGGAAAAAGCGGAGCCGTCGCCGCGCTCGGCGACACGTTGTACCCGGTGAAGTCGTTGGCCGAGGGTTTCAGTGTCGACCTGTCGACCACCTCAAATCTGCTCATTCGCCTGCGGGTGCTGCATCCGGCACTGGCGATACTGGTTGGCGCGCTGCTGGTCTTCGGTGTGGCCCGCGTGCCGCTGCCAACCGCTACGCCGATCGGTCGACTGGCCAGAACGTCGGTGGTCGTGCTCGCGATCGCCGACGTGCTTGCTGGTTTCCTGAACCTGTGGCTGCTCGCCCCGGTCTGGATGCAGATGGTCCATCTGCTGATGGCCGATCTGCTCTGGATCGCGCTGGTCCTGTTGGCGGCGTCGGCGCTGGCAAAGAAGTAGGAGACGGAAGGTCGTTGCCGCAATCGCTGGAGCGCGATCGATCGCGCCCGGGGGCAACAGCGAAGGCCTCGTCCCGCAGAGCGTCACTCACAGCCGCCCGGCCCGCAGTACAATCACGGGATGACGACCGAGGGCCCCGTCGATTTCATCCGCGCCATCGTCGCCGACGACCTGGCGGCGGGGCGGAACAGCAGCCGCGTCCGGACCCGCTTTCCCCCCGAACCCAACGGCTACCTGCACATCGGTCACGCCAAGTCGATCTGCCTGAATTTCGGTGTCGCGCAGGAGTTCGGCGGCAGCTGCAACCTGCGCTTCGACGACACGAACCCGGCCAAGGAAGACGTCGAGTACGTCGATGCGATCAAGGAGGACGTCCGCTGGCTCGGCTTCGACTGGGAGGATCGCGAGTACTACGCGTCCGACTACTTCGAGCAACTCTACCAGTGGGCCGTCGAGCTCATCGGCAAGAACCTGGCCTACGTCGACTATCTGACGTCCGACGAGGTCCGTGAGCATCGGGGCACGCTGACCGAGCCTGGGCGAGAGTCTCCGCACCGCAACCGGCCGATCGAGGAGAATCAGGACCTCTTTCGCCGTATGCGGGCCGGGGAGTTCGCCGATGGGGTCTACACGCTGCGCGCGAAGATCGACATGGCCTCGCCCAACATCAATCTGCGCGATCCCGCGCTCTACCGGATCCGCCGGGCGACGCATCACCGCACCGATGACGACTGGTGCATCTACCCGATGTACGACTTCGCGCACGCGTTGTCGGACGCCGTCGAAGGCATCACGCACTCGCTCTGCACACTGGAGTTCGAGGATCATCGTCCGCTCTACGACTGGTGTATCGCGAACTGCACGGTGCCGAACCGGCCCCGCCAGATAGAGTTCGCGAGGCTCAACCTCACCTATACCGTGATGAGCAAGCGGCGCCTGCTCACACTGGTGGAGGAAGGCGTGGTGGGGGGTTGGGACGATCCGCGCATGCCGACGTTGAGCGGGATCCGACGGCGGGGCTACACGCCCGAGGCGATGCGGGAGTTTGCCGCGCGGATCGGCGTTGCCAAGCGCGAGAACCTCGTTGACGTGGCGCTGCTCGAAGACGCCGTGCGCGACGACCTCAACAAGCGCGCGCCAAGGGCGATGGCGGTGCTTCGGCCGCTCAAGGTCGTCATCGACAATTTCCCGGAGGGTCATGTTGACCAGATCGCCATCCCGGTCAACCAGGAAGACGCCGGCGCCGGAACACGCCAGGTGCCGTTCTCGCGCGAACTCTATATCGAGCGCGACGACTTCATGGAGGAACCGCCGAAGAAATTCTTCCGGCTCGCGCCAGGCCGTGAAGTGCGGCTGCGCGGCACGTATTTTCTGACGTGCGATCGCGTCGAGAAGAACGTTGCTGGTGAGGTGACCGCGCTTCACTGCACGTACGATCCCGCCACGCGCGACGGCCACGCGCCCGATGGCCGCAAACCGAAAGCCACGATTCACTGGGTGTCGGCCGCGCACGCGCTCACCGCGGAGGTCCGGTTGTACGATCGGCTGTTCAACAACCCGACGCCGGGCGATGAAGCCGATGGCGGCGACTGGCGGACATCGCTCAATCCGACCTCACTGGAAACCCTGTCCTGTCCGGTCGAACCGACACTCGCGGCGGCCAGCGCCGGCGATCGGTATCAGTTCGAGCGGCTTGGCTATTTCGCTGTGGATCCCGACTCGAAACCAGGGAAGCTCGTCTTCAACCGAACCGTCACGCTCAAGGACACCTGGGCGCGTGTCGCGCAAAGGACAATCCGCCGACAGGATTCCACATGATGAGAAGCACACGCGCCCTCTGTGCCGCAGGTCTGCTTGCCGTATTGGCCGTCGCGCCGAGCGCCCAGCAACCCGCGAAGCCTTCGCTCGATGTCGCCAACCACGCGTGGGACCGGGGCGACTACGTCACGGCGCTCACTGCCTACAAGAGCCTGCTGACGGGCCCGGGAGGCGACGCGTTCCTCGAACCGATCGCGCTGCAGACGGGGGAGCTCTACAAGACGGTCGAGATCACGGCGGACGGCCTCAATCCGCGATTCAGCCCGGACGGACAGTTGGTCTCGTACGAGACCGGCACTGGTCCGGCCCGCAGGACCAGACTCGTCCAGGCGGGGGCTGCGGCGTCGACCGTGGCTGATGTCAGCGGCTACAGCCTGTCGTTCGCCCCGGCGGCCGGCCGGCTCGTGTACCTCAGGCCGCGCCAGTCAGATGAGGTGTCGAAGGCCGTCGCGGACGCTGGCCAAGCGGGGGCACAGGGCGGCGGTCGCGGCGGCGGCGGGCAGTTGCTGAACTTCCTCCAATCCAAGTTCACAGACATCGTCGTCGTGAACGAGGGCGAACTGCGAGCATGCCCGACAGACGGATTGTTGAAGCAGGCGCCAGCCTTCAGTGCCGATGGCGAGACCATTTTCTTCCTTGGCGCGCGCGAAGATGACGGATCGCGCAATGACGTGTACGCGATGCCGGCGGAGTGCGGGCCGCCGAAGGCCGTCACCAGCGAGCCGGGCTACAAACAGAATTTCCAGATCGTGCCGAAGAACGCGTCGATCGTGTACCTCCCCGTGCAGACGAACCCGTTTGCCCGTCCGGTCGCTCAGGCCGGAGGCGCGGCGCCAGCGAGCGGACGCGCCGGTGACAGTGGCCGTGGTGCTGCGGGTGTCGGCGGAGCCGCCGCCGGTGGCGTCGGGCAGACTGCCGGCGCCGCTGGGCCAGGCGGTGGTGGAGGCGGTGGCCGCGGCGGCCAGGGTGCCACCAGTTTCGCGCTCGTCGATGCGAAGACCGGGGCCACGACAACCGTCAACGGTACCGGGCTCACTATCTCTGCCGATGGTTCGACTTGGGCGTACCTTGTGCGCGCGGGCGATGAGACGACGTTGATGGCAGGATCCGTCGGCGGAGAAGCCAAGCCCATCAAGAAGACGCGCGACCGGCTGGCCAACCCGGCGCTGGCGCCCGATGGCAGTCGCGTGGCCCTGCAGGTGATGCCGAAGGACGACTGGGAAATCTTTGTGTTGAACCGCGATGGTTCAAACGAAACGCGCGTGACGCGCGAGATCCAGCACGACACGGTTCCCCGTTTCGTCACCAACACCGTTGTCCTGGCCGCGACGGGCGAGGGGCGCCACTTGCGCTCGTCGCTCTACGACCTGACGTCGCCCGGACGCGTGAGGTTGTTCCACAACAACACGATTCGCACGATCGCCCCTGAATACGCCTGGGTGGTCAGTCCGGATGGCCGGCAGATTCTCATCAGCGCTGAGCGCGACGGCGACACCGTTTCTCCCGAGCGCGGCATCTATCTGGTGCCCCTTGATCGCAAGGTCTCCAAGGCGGAGGTCGTCGCCAGGCTGGATGCGAACCTTGCTGTGGAGAAGGCGCTCCGCGCCGACGGGCAGCGGATGTTCGCGCCGATTGCCGCTGCGGTGAAGCAGACGCTGGCCGACGTGTCGATCACGCGCATCGACACCTACGAGAAGAAGCTCTTCGAGTTCGATTCCAAGCACATCTCGAAGCCGGGCAATCGGCTTGCCGGCGAGTACCTGTTCAACCTCTACCGTTCGTTAGGCTACGAGCCCGAATACCAGTGGTTCGAGCCCAGGGGCGCGCTCGGCGGCAAGTCCGCCAACATCATTGCCACGCTCAAAGGCACCGAGAATCCCGAACTCATGTACGTGGTCAGCAGCCACTACGATTCGAATACCGTGAGCCCGGGCGCAGACGACAACAGTTCCGCGACGGCGGCGCTTGTCGAGGCCGCCAGAGTACTGGCAAAGCGGCCCATGCCGGCGACCATCGTGTTTGCGTCATTTACGGGCGAAGAAGCGGGCCTGCTAGGGAGCCGCGAGTTCGTGCGGCTGGCGAAGGCGGCAGGATGGAAGATCGTCGGGGCGCTCAACAACGACATGATCGGCTGGTCCAACGATCACCGTCTCGACAACACGATTCGGTACTCGAACCCCGGCATTCGGGACGTGCAGCACGCGGCATCGTTGTTCACCCGATTGATCACCTACGACACGCTGTACTTCAAGTCGACCGATGCCGCCGCTTTCTACGAGGCGTACGGCGACATCGTCGGCGGAATCGGGTCGTATCCGGTGCTCGGCAATCCGCATTACCACCAGCCGACCGACTTGCTCGAGACCGTCAATCACGATCTGGTGACCGAGACCAGCCGGACAACCGTGGCCAGCATCATGCTGCTGGCGTCGAGCCCATCCCGGCTGACGGGGCTGAAGGTGGCGAGCTATCAGGGCAAGACGGCGAAACTGGTGTGGACGCCGAGCCCCGAGAAGAGCGTGCGCAGCTACATCGTGGCGTGTGGCACGGCGCAGGCGCCGTTCAAGAGCCGGGTGACCGTCCTGAAACCAGAGGCGACACTTCCCAGTATCGAGCCCGGGACGATCGTCTCAGTCAAGGCCGTCAACGCGACGGGGTTCGAAGGATGGGACTGGGCGAAGACCGTGGTGAAGTAGGCGGCTGCCGGTACACCTTCCCGTCCTTCATGACGAACTTCGCCGTCCGGCAGACGGTGATGTCCCTGGTCGGGTCGCCCGCGAACGCCACGAGATCGGCGAGCAGGCCCGTTTTCACCTGGCCCAGCCGGTCCGCCCAATTCATCGCCTTCGCATTGATGGACGTCGCCGCGATGAGTGCCTGTGCCGGCGTCATCCCGTATTCCACCATCAACTCGAGTTCGCGCCAGTTGGTGCCGTGCGCGAACACACCGACGTCGCTGCCGAGGCCGATGATGACGTTCTGCTTCATCGCCGACTGGAATGCGCGGCGGCCCTCTTCCATCGATGCCGTGGGTCGTGACACACCAGGCTTGTAGTCCTGGTTGTAGATAGACGAAGCTTCCTGCGCCGCCAGTGTCGGGTAGTAGACGACGCCTCTCTCGGCCATCAGTGTGAAGACCTCGTCGGTGCCGCCGTAGCCGTGTTCGATCGTGTCGGCACCCGCCATGATGGCGTCGCGCATGCCATCGGGATTGACGGCGTGCACAGCGACCGGACGCCGCGCGCGCCGCGCTTCCTGCACGGCGGCCAGCATCTCGGCTGGGTTCAGCGTTGGCACGGTCGATCCGTTCGGCCCCCGGCGGTAGTCGGCATAGAGCTTGACCCAGTCGGCGCCGTGGCCGATCTGGTCGCGCACGGCCCACAACATCCGATCGACGCCCGACACTTCCTCGGCCCCTCGCGGCAGTTCGAAGTTGGTCGCGAATCCTCTCGGACCGGGGCCGTAGCTGGCCGACGCGACAATAGCCTTGGTGGCCACCTGCAATCGCGGCCCGGGAATGCGTCCTTCGTTGATCGCCTTCTGGACCGACACGTCTGCATACTCGGCGCCTTCAGTGCCGAGATCGCGGAGCGCCGTGAATCCCGCCATGAGCGTGGCTTCGCAGTGCAGCACCGCGGCGATTGTGCGGTACGCCAGCGTCTCCTTCATCACCTGGTCGTTCCACGATGCCTCGTTGTACGGATGCAGGTAGATGTGCGAGTGTGCGTCGATCAGTCCGGGCTGCAGCGTCATCCCGGTCAGATCGACAACCTGTGCCCCGCCGCGCCCGCCGCCGCGATCCTGTTTCCCGTGACCAGCACCACCCACCCTTCGTGCGGCTGGGCCGACACGCCGTCGAAGACGCGCGCGGGCTTCAACAGGACGCTGGCCGGGGCGGTCGGCTGGGCCTGCCCACTCTGCTGGGACTGACCGCCGACGGCCGCCACCGCCACCACCATCAACACCGCAAGGACACAGATGCGTTTCATGTGATCACCTCACGCTCCGAATCGAATCGCCCGGCAAGCACTCCATCCACGAACTCTGTCATCGACGCGACGCGGGGGCAATCGACGCCGTCGTAGACGCCCGCCGAATCGAGCAGCACAGCGGGCAAGCCAGCCGCCCGTGCGCCGACAATGTCGATCTCGTAAAGGTCGCCGCAGTGAATCGTCGCCTCCAGATTCGCCCCAGAGCGCTCGAGCGCGATCCGGAACAGCCGGGGGTCCGGCTTTTCCACGGCCTCCTCGTCCGACGCAATCACCAGATCGACCAGTGGCTCGATGCCCAGCCGCGAGAACGCCCGGCGAAGTGTCGGGCTCGTGTTCGACACGACGACGACTCGAAGCCCGGCGCCCTTCAGGCGCCGCAGGGCCGGGATGACGTCGGCGGGCACTGCGTCCCAGGTATTCTCGCGGTCGTGGAACACCTTCAACTCCGCCAGCGCGGCGTCAGTCTGCGCCGTCCGGGTGATGCCGGCGCGCTTGAGAATCAGATCGAAATACAGGAATCCGCGCTGCTCATCATTCGTGGCCCGCACGGTGTGTGCCACATCGAGTTGCCGTTTGACGGCCGGCTCGGCCGCCGCGAGAGTGGCGGCGTCAACTCGCACCCCATGTCGTCCGAGTGTCTCGGATGCCCGGTCCCAGTTTGGGTAGACCAGCACCCCGCCCGCGTCGAGAAAGATCGTGTCATAGCGCATCGTGGTTGTGCATCCGTGATTTCGCGCCTTCAGTCTGCCACAAGCCCAAAGGGGTCGGGACTCTTTTCAGGAATTGCACATTCGTCACGAAAGAAGTGTGCCGTCGACAAGCAGTCTCGACCCCTGACGCCAACCCCATGCGCGTCTATACTGGACCAGACCATGGTCCTGCGCGCCACCCACGCA
>Ga0315273_10003634_pt1 | contig 18632 bp, 16 predicted proteins | sample YL17G02_0_MG_FD_205753 | JGI IMG/M metagenome (GOLD analysis project Ga0315273, IMG submission 205753) | Sediment microbial communities from Yellowstone Lake, YNP, Wyoming, USA - YL17G02_0 | ecosystem: Environmental > Aquatic > Freshwater > Lake > Sediment | place: USA: Wyoming | collected...
ACCAGCCCTGATGCCGAATGGAATACTGATATTGCTGATGGCAAACCAGAACAATGTGCTATTCAGAATTCCCAACAAGTAAAGGTCGTCTGTGCCAATAGCGTAGGCAGTGTTTGCCAGGTAATATCCTTCCTTGTCAAAGTAAAAACGAGGCCCTTTGGCTATATCGGGAAAAACGATTTTTGGCGCATCGAAAACCCGATAGTAGGCCACCTCATCCTGGATTTCATACCATTTGTAGCGCCCCGGCTTTCGTCCTCGCTTTTGGAGTCTATCCTGCTTTGGAGTGAGGTCCTCTTTCCATTGCATCAAATGTGCTTTGATGGCCGGATATGCGTCTATATTTATTCCCCGCCGCGTAAAAATAATCCAGCGGTTCCTGTAATTGATGTACCCACGCCGGATATCTTCACCCTGCAAGAGCGGCCGGATGATTTCGGTGCTCTTGGGATCCCGCAGGATCAGTCTATCCCTGGTTGCTGTGTCTATGACAAAGGCTTCATTAGTCCGGTCGTAACCCCGCGGAAAAATTCTCCATGAACAAATTTCCCTAGCCCGATCCCGGTTGACATGACCTTATTAAACAGATTGAGGCGGGCAACATTATCCAATGACCAGGCTGCAGGGGCTAATTGTGTTGTGGGAACAACATAACTATTTTCAGCAACAAATTCATCCAAATCAATGTTTCGAACGGAGAGAACTCTGCACACTTCAACACTAGATGTTGGCTCTTTGCGTGAGAGCAAGGGGATACAAACGTAGGTGTCTTTGGCGTTTTCAAAGATTGCCAGTCCGCCGAAATCAACAATGCGAACAATCTCGCTTTCTCTGCCAAGATATGTTCGTAAAGCCTTGCCATAATTGGCACGGAGAAAACTACTTGAAACAATAATGCTTAATAGACCGCCTTCGCGGAGGATGCCCAAGCCTTTTTCGATGAAGTAAACATACAAATCAGCGACGCCGTCGTAAGATTGAAAACGTTTTTGAAAATAATCTTTGAACGCTGAAAGAGATTCTTGTCGCACATATGGCGGATTGCCAATGACCGCATCAAACCCGCCTCGTGCAAACACATCTCTGAATTCAGCCTGCCAATCAAAGGGGTTCACCCGTGCGCGTTCGTTCTCGTCGGGGAATAACTGTCCCTCGAAATAATCGAAGCCGATCAGGGAGTTGCCGCACTTGATGTTGTCCCCCAGGTCCGGCAGGACCCGCTCCAGGCCCAGGCCCAGCTGCCCGCTGAGGTTCTCCAGCACCTTGAGCAGCAGCGAGAGCTTGGTCACTTCCACGGCCTGCGCGTCGATATCCACGCCGTGGATACTGTTGAGCAGGATCTCCTTCTTCTTCGTGGTGGTGAGCCGGTAGCCGTCGCCGACCCGCACCAGCGCCCCGCTCTTTTCCCATTTCTGGGGCTCGTTCGCCAGGTACCAATTCAGGTGCCAGTCCAGCAGGAATTGATACGCGCCCAGCAGGAAGGTGCCCGAGCCGCAGGCCGGGTCAACGATTTTCAGGGATGCCACCTCCTGCGGGGTCTTGCTCTCGAGCAGTCTGCCGACCGTGTTCTTGACGATGTAATCCACGATGTAGGTCGGGGTGTAATACACGCCCCCGGCCTTGCGCACCTCGGGCTTCTCCTCCACCTTGGCCTGGTGCCCGGCGGTGAAGCGGATCACCTTTCCAAGAAAGCGCTCATAGACCTGTCCCAGGATCTCGGTAGGGATGTACAGAAAGGCATACGGGCTCTTGGGATAGTACAGATTCGAGAGGATGTCCTTCAAGACCCGGTCGTCGATCGCCAGGGTCAAGCTCAGATCATCCGGGCGGCTGACCAGCCCTTTCTCGGGTTTGAAATGGAACATGCCGGAGTTGTACTTGGTATCCGCGCGCTTGAATAACCCGCATAATTCCCGGTACGCGCCGTCGCGAGTGGCGATATCCTGCAACTGGTTCTCGGGCTCGATGCCGCGTTCCTCGCAGATGCGCAGGAAGACGATCCGGTCGATCGTCATCTGCACCGCATAATTCAACCCCGCAATATCGATCTTTGGATTGCGCAGGGCGATGTTCTTTGCCAGCAACTCGCGCCAGCGTTCAATCTCCCCCAGGAAGGCGTCGTCCACATCGGCCGTGCCCCTCTTGACCTTCACCGCCTCGGCGTATTTGGCGAATGACCCCACGCGCACCGCCCCGGGCGAGAAGACCTCCACGATCTCATCCCAGCGGTCCACATACTCCTTGTAATGCACGAGCATGAGGCGTCCCGCCGCAGCATTGTCGGTGTAGCTCGGCTTGGCGCGGCAATCATAGACGGCGAAGTGTTCGAAGTCCGTCAGAATGTTGACCGGCAGCTTCGCGCTCCAGCCGTATCTGCGCAACTGGAAGGCCGCCTCCTGGCTGCTCTCGATCTTTACCGAGGGTTTCTTGGCCTCCACCAGGAAATCGTACTTATCCGCCCCGGTACGGAAGGCATAGTCTGCCTTCTTGCCCTGGCCCGCCACCTCCACCGAGAACTCGTGGATGACCTCTTTATGGGACTCGTCATACCCGTTTTCGTTTGAGACATCCCAGCCCAGGGCGGTGAAGAACTTGTCCAGGAACTCGCGGCGCAGTTCCGTCTCATTCTTGCGCGAATGATACTCGTCCAGGTTCTTCTCGAACGTCTCGACCAGTCTATGGATGATCTCGGGGGCGGGGGTTGCCATACCTCATTTTACCCGAGGCTATCGCAGGATCGCCCCTTCTACGTGGCCCCGCCGTTTCTCCCGCATGCGGAGCACGCACGGGCACCGGAAGTCCGTGACATAGGTGAGAGCGTTCAGGGGCAGCTCGAGCCTCAGGTGGCCCGTGCCCTTGCAGGTGAGGCAGGCGGGGTCTCCGGGGCTCCCGGGGTACCAGCGGCTGCCCTCCGGCAGCGGCTCCCGCTGGTCAGCGGCATCTCCCGCCTCCAGTTGCCGCTTACCGGCCCCTGTATGAAGGTAAAGCGCGAGGGCTTCTTGAATTGTCCGCATCACGAGCTCCTATCTTGGCGGGTCCCGGCGGGGCTTGCCTAGGGATGGCCTCTTGAATCCGGGGGGGATGGTGAAGTACTTGGGGTACAGCGATTCCAGCGTGGCCCGATGGATGACCACGGGGGGGCGGTCGTCCTGGAGGGCATGCTGCGCCACATACTCCGGGATGGCGGGGTGCTCCGCGAACAGGTCCAGCAGGCGCTCCAGCTCGGCCCCGTAGGCGCGGATGAACTGGGCCCGGTCGACGCCTGCGTGGTCACCGGGGAAGGTGCGCGGCCAACCCAGCTGGCGGGCGACCTTCTCCACCATCGGATGTGAGAACTCGAACTGCCTGACTTCCAAATACCGCTCCCCGGCCTCGTTCTCGCCCTCGTACAACTGGGGATCGAGCCTTTCGTAGGGCATGCCCACGAGCTCGTTGAATGCTTCGTGGGCCGTGGGAATGCGGGCGGCCTGGATCTGGAGCCTGCCCGCCGCCCCGCGGATCTCGCCGATGGAGGGGGCGAAGGCCCGGCCGCGCTCGGTGACGCAGGCGATCACGGCCGCCTCCAGCAGGTCTTTGGGCACGTCCGAGAGCAGGCGGTAGAAGACCGCGGGCGTGTCGGGCTCCGGGGTGTAGTTCGGGAAGGAGGCCTTGAGCAGCGCCAGGAGATTGGCGATGTCGGCGCGGGTGGTGGGTGTCATCCTTCATTCTCCGTCAGCCAGGTTTCGAGCATCTCGTGCACCTCCTCGCTGGACTTGTACCCGGAGCGGGAGCCCCCCCTGGCCATGGACGCCTTCCGCCCGGCGGATTTGAAGCCCTCGCGCTTCCAGCGGGCCAGGATGGCCTCCACGTATTTCAGGTTGCGAGCCTCGTTCTTGACCGCCTCCTGGATGGCCGCGCAGACCCACTCCGTCCCGTACTGGCGCTCGTCGTCGCCCAGAGACTCGGCCACCAGTGGCGTGATCGCCCCGATGTTGCCCTCGTAGGCCTGCCAGACGCTCCCCTGGCGCGCCAATCGGCCCCCCTCTCCCGCACCCTCACCCCCCTCAGAATCAGAATCAGAGGGAGAAGTAGAAGCAGAAGAAGAGTCTGCAACGGGCTCCCTGTAACTTTCCGTTACATCTTCCGTTACACCTTTGTTACGCTTCCGCTCACGGTGCTGTGTCACCCGTTCTGCGCCTGACAGGGCGGCCTGGCGTTTCTCGAAGTTGGTCACCTTCCAGTGTTCCCCCTGCCGGCAGACGATTCCAACTTCGCTCATCGCGCGCAAGTCATCCAACAGTTGCGCCTGGTCCATCCGTAGACGCCAGGCCAATAGCTTGCTGGTTGGCAGGATGCCGCCCTCATCTCTCTCTGCAGCAACCAGCAGCAATTGCACAAAACGCCAGCAGTCCGATTCGCGCAGAGCTGCCAGCTTGGGGTCGTCGAGCATCTCAACGTACAGCTTGATCCAGGAGCGTTTCATGATGGCAAGATATAGAACAGATGTTCTGTTGGCAAATACTACAACGAATTGTCACTGTTGTCAATGATGAATTTCCCGCGGCGATATGCTGGCGTCCCCCATGGATTTCGCCCCAATGGTTTACGGAAGCCAAGTTTCCCAGGGACGGAGCGCGGGTGAAGAGTACAATCAATCGGGTGAGCACCCGCTGCGGCGCGGTCTCCTGTCCGCCCCGATCGAACCCGCGGACCCGGCGATCAAACCCCGCCCCGCGCCGGGCGGGCTGGCTCTATTTCAGAGGATCAATACATGAACCGAATGAATCCCAAGGTTGATGCATACATACGTGAATCCCAGGCGTGGCAGGAGGAAATGGAGAAGTTGAGGACGATCGTTCTTGACTGCCAGCTGACCGAGGAATTGAAGTGGGGTGTGCCCTGTTACACGTTTCAGGACCGCAACATCGTCTTAATGCATACATTCAAGGAATATTGCGCACTCCTGTTCTTCAAGGGTGCCTTGCTGAGTGATCCCGATGGCATCCTGGTCACACAAACGAAGAATGTGCAGGCGTCGCGCCAGATCCGGTTCACCAGTGTCCGGCAAATCGTTGCGCTGGAGAACGTCTTGAGAGCCTATGTTTATGAAGCCATTGGGGTGGAAAGAGCCGGCCTGAAAGTGAACTTCAAAGGGACTGAGGAATTCATCGTTGCTGAGGAGTTCCAGGATAAGCTGGATGAAATCCCCGCCTTGAAAACCGCATTCGAGGCCTTGACACCCGGACGGCAAAGAGCCTATCTGCTCTATTTCTCGGCGCCAAAACAAGCCAGTACCCGGGAGTCGAGGGTTGAGAAATGCATGCCGCAAATTCTGAATGGCAAGGGATTAAACGATCAGTAAGACCCCCTCCACCTCCGCCCATTTTCTGCGAAAATAGGGGGAGTGAGGCAAGCTCGCTAGGGCTGCCGCCTCCTGGCCTGCCTTGCGCCGAGCGAGAGTTGTGACGAGCCCTTTACATGAAGAAGCTCAGATCCAATTCCATACTGCGAGACGTGAAACATTACTTCGGATATCTGCTTGATGGAGGGTACCAAATCCGAAGCCTGGCCTACCATTCCGAAGCATTCGGGAATTGGGAGGTGATATTCGAATCGTCTGCGTGCGCCATCCAGGTTTCTTGTGATAGAAACGAGGTCTTCGTTGAGTTTGCCCCTGCGAAATCTGATATGAAGCGGTTGATCGGACTGGGATCTATGATTTTCTACCTAAGCGAGGGGCAGCAAATTGTTGGTCATTTTGAGGGCAAGCTCTTCGGGGGAAGGAAGAAGCAACTTCAGAAGATGGCAGACTTGTTGAGAGCATATCTTGACAAGATTGCGCCCTTCTTTGGAACACAGTCTGGGCTCTATGAAGCCGAGCTACTCTTGGCTCAGGAGAGCTATAACCGCGTGTTGCTGCAAAGGCGCATGAGTAGCATAAAGGAAGGAAAACTGAGCCGCTAGCCATGGGGTCATTTGCCCCACCGCTGGGGCGTGGTCTCCTGACCCCGCCGGTTTTGGCCCCCCTCCACCTCTCCCCGTTTTCTACGAAAATGGGGGGAGAGAGGCAAGCACTCTGGGGCGCCCTCCCCCGAAGCTACCCTGCGCCGAGCGTCGAAGTTGGATATGACGAGAGAACGACGAGATGAGCACTGTCTATTTCATCTGTGCAGCAACAGCGGGGATTGTATTGACGGTTGGTACGCTCCGATACTTCATCCAACGCCGTGAACTAACCCCCAGTCAGCACGCGATGATTCTATCTGTCGGTCTCTTTGTTACGTGGATTGCATCCTTTTTTGCTCCCTTCCTGGCCCCCAACTCTGGCACTCCCGAGAAGGCAGTAATCGTACTGGGGATGGCGCTCTCAATCTTCATTGGCATCTTAACATACGTAATCGTTCGCATAGTGCTGGTCATCTGGGGATCAAAATAGCCCCAGCTCCAGGGCGCGGTCTCGTGACCGCGCCGGTTCTGGCCCCCCTCCACCTGCCCCCATTTTCTTCGAAAGTAGGGGGAGAGAGGCAAGCCACTCTGGTGAGCGGCGGATGAATATCATGACAACTGAAGATCTGCTTGCCATCGCATGGCTGATCTTCAGCCTTTTTCTGCCTGCTCTGGTCTCGATTCTGATCAGACGGGGTAAGCTGAAGCCAGCGATGTTTCCACCGGTTCTTGGAGTAGGTGCAGCACTGCTTGCTTTTGCCGTGCTCATGAGTCAAAGCCTCATCAGCACGCAAAAATCGGCCCTGTTGGGTGTGACAAGAGACAATCTCCTTTGGGCTCTTGCATTTGGCGCAATCGGATATTTCTCTGGTCGCATATTCGAGCGCCGCGCGCGCAATCGCAAGTGATGGTTCAAGTTCAATTACCCGCCGAAAAAGACTTCCGAAGTCTTCGCGCAGCAACCCCGAAACGCAGAGGAGGGGGCAGCGCCTTCGGAAGTCTCGTTGAGTCGCACTCGGGTGTGACTGAATCCCCCGGCTAGGCCCGGCCCTTCTTTCTGGGCTTTCTGCCCGTCGGGGGCTTGGGCAGCGTGAAAGGATGCAGCATGTTCATCTTGTAGAGCATTGCCCCGCTTGCGCTCAACATCAGGATGCTGACCGAGCCCGTGCCGCAGGCCAGGCGCTGGAAGGTGTCGAGGGGCATGCCCAGGTAGTAGGCCAGCACGGTGCGGATGGGGTCGGCGTGGAAGACCAGGGCGACGATGTCCTCCGGCTTGTGGCGGGCAAGGATGCGCTCCACCTCGGTCACCAGCCGGGTCTGCTGCTCGACGAACGACTCACCGCCCGGGAAGCGGAAGCGCGAGGGCGCGCCCTGGACGATCTTCCACTCCGGCAGCTTGCGCAGCTTCTTTAGCTCCGCGCCGTGCCACTCGCCTACGTCGGTCTCCATCAATCCGGGCGCAAGCTCCACCTTCAGGCCTGTCGCCAGGGCGATCGCCTCGGCGGTCTCGACGGCGCGCTCCAGCGGGCTGGCGTAGATGGCCGTCAGCGGGGTGCCCTTGAGCGACTCGGCCAGGGCCGCCGCCTCCCCCCGTCCCTTGTCGTTGAGATGGATGCCCGGCGCGCGGCCGGCCATCCTGCCTGTCTTGACGTAATCGTTTTCGCCGTGGCGTATGAGCAGGAAAGTGGTCATGGGCCTATTTGATGGATCGCTTGAGAGCATTGATCCGCTCCTGGGTCAGCTCGGGCACGTCCTCGCGGCGCTGGATGCCGAGGGCTTTGCGCTGGGCCTCGCGCCACATTTCCAGCCGCGCGGCGACCTGGCTCTCGTAGCCCTCGCTGGAGGGCTGGTAGAAGTACGTGCCGAGCAGGCGCTTGGGCAGGTATTGCTGGGGGGTGAAGTGCCCCTCATGCTCATGCGGATAGACATAGTCCTGGCCCTGTCCGGTGACCGCGTCGCGGTTGGCATCCTGGAGATGCCTGGGCACCGAGACCAGCCCTTCGGCCTCGATCCGTTCCATAGCCTTGAAATACGCCCCGGCGCTGTTGGTCTTGGGCGCGGTCGCCAGGTAAAGGGTCGCCTCGACGATGGGGTAGACGCCCTCAGGCAGGCCGATGTAATCGAAGGCGGATGCAGCTGACGCCACAACCACCAGCCCCAGGGGGTCGGCCAGGCCAATATCCTCGCCAGCCAGGATGATGAGGCGGCGCAGGATGAATCGGGGGTCTTCGCCCGCGTACAGCATCTTGGCCAGCCAGTAGAGGGCCGCGTCAGGGTCGGATCCGCGCACCGACTTGATGAAGGCCGAGATGGTGTCGTAGTGGGCGTCGCCGTCCTTGTCGTACAGCACGGCCCGGCGCTGGATGGATTCCTGGGCCACGTCCAGCGAGATGTGGATCACGGAATCGGGTCCGGGGGCGGTGGACTCCACGGCCAGCTCCAGGGCGTTGAGGGCGTTGCGGGCGTCCCCGCCCGCAACCTCCACCAGGTGCTCCCGCGCCTCCGGGTCCAGCTGGATGGCACGCTTGCCGTAGCCGCGCTCCTCGTCCGCGATGGCGCGGTCCAGCAGCAAGCCGGTCTGCTCGCGAGTCAGCGGGCTGAGCTGAAAGACGCGGCTACGGGAAATGAGCGCGCCGATCACCTCGAAGTAGGGATTTTCCGTCGTTGCGCCGATCAGAGTGACCGTCCCATTCTCGACGTGCGGAAGGAGCGCGTCCTGTTGGGCCTTGTTCCAGCGATGAACCTCATCCACAAAAAGGATGGTGGCCTTGTTGTACAGGCGGCGACGCTCGAGGGCAGCGGTGATGATTTCGCGCAATTCGGCCTTGCCGGCCAGGATCGCGGAAATGGTGACGAAGTGGCTCTCGGTGCGGTTGGCGATGACCTGTGCCAGGGTGGTCTTGCCGGTGCCGGGCGGCCCCCACAGCAAGATGGAAGAAAACAGCCGGTCGGCCTCGATGGCGCGGCGCAGGAGTTTTCCCTCCCCGATGATGTGCTCCTGCCCAACGAACTCGTCGAGAGTGCGCGGGCGCATTCGGGCGGCCAGCGGCGCTTCGCGCTGCATGCGTTCCTGCATGGCGTGGTCGAACAGGTCAGTCATGGGGATGATTATAGCCCCCTTTGCCGGGCTGCGGCTTTCTGGCCCCGTTGGGAGTGGCCAGGGTAGTGGGACAGCATGAGATCTCACCGCCGAGCGCGCCGAGAACGCAGAGATTCGCATTTGTTTTTCTCAGCGACCCCCGAGGTCTCCGCGGTGAGACCTTCCTGACCCACGCTATCTGCCACTCCCCCCGGTTCATGGGGCGGCCTGGCCCCCCTAGCTCCCGCGTCACCCGCCCGGCTGCGGGGTGGGACTGGCCGCGGCGCTGGCGATTGTCATTTCGAAGAAGCGTGCTCGCGACTGAGAAATCTGCGCTACGGCGGGGAAGATTTCTCCTCACTGCGTTCGTCGAAATGACCACACCGTCCGGCGCGTCACTCGCCCGGCTGCGGGGTGGGACTCGCCGCGGCGCTGGGTGGCAGGTGGGGAGGCGGGGCAAAGCCGGATTGGGGAGCCCTGGCAAGCCGCTCCAGCCGCCAGCGCTCGAGTGGCAGAGTCAGCCAGCCATGGAAGGCCCCCACCGTGGAGCGCCGGCCGGCCCGATGGGCGAGGGTCCCGGGGCCCAGGCGGCTGAGGGCCAGGCGCGCGCGGTACTCCTTGTGCACCACCCGGTGCAACTGGCGGTAGTAGGCCGTGGTGAACGTGCCCCGATAGAGCATGGCCAGATCGCTGGAGTCGGTCCAGTTCTCCTTTTCCCCGAGCTGCTCGCTCACGGCGGCGTGGAATTTTGTCCCCGGCATGGGGTAGGAGACCGAAATGCCGATGTCGTCCGGCAGGCAATCGCGGATCATCCGCCGGGTGAGGGCGATGTCATCCTGGGTCTCGCCCGGATAGCCAAACTGGATGAAGAAGGCGGCCCGGATGCCCGCGGCCTTGAGTAACCGGCGCGCCTCGTAGATCTGCCCCACCTGGGTGCCCTTGTCCATGGCGTCCAGGACCTTCTGCGAGCCCGATTCCGCGCCGACCCACACGATCTGTGCACCCGCCCGGCGCAGGGCCTGGACCTCGCCGGGACGCAGCAGCAGATCTACACGTTCGAGGCATTTGAACGGAATCTGCGCCCCCGCGGCCTCCACCGCGCCCGCAAAGGCTTCGATCCAGCCCGGCTTCAGCCCGAAGATATCATCCACGAACCAGATGTGATCAGGTGCGCAGGCTTCCTTAAGCCACTTGAGCTCGGCAGCCACGTTCTCGGGGCTGCGGCAGTTGTACCGCTGGCCCCAGATCGGTTTTGCACACCAATTGCAGTGGAAGGGACAGCCGCGGGTCGTGACCATATTCATCGAGAAGTAGCCGTGCCGCCGGAGCCAGACGCGCTTGTAGCGGGCAACGTCGACGAGATCCCAGGCGGGGAAGGGCAACTGATCGAGATCACGGATGTCGGGGCGGCGCGGATTCTTGATGACGATGGATTGGAGATATTCACCGGGCGTGATTTCCGAATCCTTCCATGCAAGCCCCAGGATGGAGTCGCGGGCGGTCTCTGTCCGCCCTGTCAGATGATCAAGCAGCCCCGCGAGGGTCTCCTCCCCCTCGCCGAGCAGAACAAAGTCTGCGCCGTGGGACAGGTAGAAGTCGGCGCGATCGGTTGCGTCCGCGCCGCAAAGGATGACGGTGCAACCGCGCGCCTTCGCCATCCCTATCATGGTCAGCGCGGCCTCGCGCATCCGCAGCAGGCACATCTTGGACAGATAGTTGAAGTTGTCCTCGTACAGGACGGCAAACTGCGGTTTGTGCTTGTCAAGCGCGGCGGACCACTCGTCTTCCGAGTCGGCCAGCATCGCGTCGAAAAGTGCCACCTCGTAGCCCCGCTCGCGCAGGTAAGAAGCAGCGTACAGCGTGCCCAGCGGTGGATACGGCTGCATGGCAGCGAAAAGCTTGGGGTCGAAGCGCAGGTAATAAGATTGCCCCAAGAGGACGTCGGTCATGGGACGGTCTTCGCTCCTTCGCCCCAGCTCCTCACCTCCTGCGCGTCTCGAGAGCGCGTCTCGGTGAGTGAAGCGAACCGCGCTGCAAATGCCTCCATCGTTTGCTGTCCATGATAGTGAAAGTGGCCCTTGCACCATTCGGGGCCGAAACTCGCTTCGGACGATGGGCCCATCTCTCGGGTAAGTCTGTGGATCTTGCGCTGCATTTCCCAGGCCTCCAGCCTGTCAACGGGGCGAGTGGAAAGTGCTGCCTCAAGGAACCTGTTGCCCGCGCTGCTGGCCGCGCGCGTGCCCCCTGGCGCTCTGTGCGGCTGCGGTGCCCCGCTGGCGTTCGGCAGGAAGTCCAGGACCCAGCGGTTGCGCTGGCGCAGCTCGTTGTACACGTCCATGCCGCCGAGAGGCACCATTTGCGCAACCTCGTGCGCCGTGTAGAGATTCTGCTCCGGGAAGACCAGCGCCCGCTCGGTCCGCGCGATCAGGTAGTTCGGACACAGGGTCACGCCGGTGCGCGTGGCCAACCTGGCAAGGAGCAGAATCAATCCGCGGCAGAGCCACAAACGTCCCGGCGCAGTTACTATGAGATAGTCAATGTCTGCATTCTCCGCCGGATTTTCCACGGCGAGCGCGCCGCTGACGGCCACCATCCTCACGAACGGCAAGCGGGAGATGCGCCGTCCATAGTTCACGGCGTGGGGCCACAGTCTGTCGGCCGCCAGGCTGCGGGACCGGCGGGTGTCGACCAGGGCGCGGCGTCCGCTGAGGGTGAAGTGCGGGCCCTCCCGCTGGATCCAGCCCCCGGGCCCGGAGGCAGTATCCAGGGCCGCCTGCACTGCCGGCAGGGGCGCCGCCAAGCCGATCAGGTAGCGATGAATCTCTGCGGAAGTTAGGGGATAGTCGAAGACGTCGGCGTAGGCCAGCGCCTGGGCAATAGACCGTTCGAGCGAGGTCGTGGGCATAACAGTTAGGCGAGCAAGAAGCGTTGATAGGAATATAGTCATTTTAGTGGGCATTGTCAAATATCGGTTCTTTGGCGATAATTCAATTCATCGTGGGTAGGCATCTTGCAATTGTCAGTCCGTTTCCGCCGGCGATCACGGGTATAGGGCAATATGGGTACCACGTCAGCCGTGCATTGGCTGCGTCGGGGGCGTTTGAAAGGGTGACCCTGCTCACCGAGCGCCCGAACGGCAAGGCTCCCCCGGAAACGCTGGACGGCCTGAGGGTGGAACGGGTGTGGAAGGCGGGAACGCTGGATGCGGGCTGGCAGATCGTCTCCCGGTTGCGTGAATTGGCCCCGGACCTGGTCTGGTACAACCTTGGCACCAGCATGTTCGGTCCATCGCCACTGGCGAACATGGCCGGCCTGCTGAGCCCCGCCTTGGGCCGCCGGATCGGCCTGCCCTCGGTGGTCACTCTCCACGAGCTGCTCGAACGCTCAGATCTGCGCACGCTATCCGCGCCCGGCGGACCGCTCGCGGGGTGGGGAGCGCGGCTGGTGACCAGCGCCGCCACCCAGGCAGACGTTGTCTGCCTGACCCTGCGGCTCAACCTCGAATGGCTCAGGCTCCGCCGCCCGGACCTGCGGCTGGCCCACATCCCCATCGGCATCTATGACACCCCCCGCCGCCTGCGCGAGGAACTGCCCCAGGAGCTACTGGCGTTCACCACGTTTGCCCCGTTCAAGGGTCTGGATTTGCTGCTGGAGGGCTACCGCGATCTGCTGAGGCAGCGCCCGGGACTGCGCCTGACCATCGCCGGGGCGGCTCACAACCGTTTCCCGGGCTACGTGGATGAGTTGCGCGCCCTGATGGCCGACCTGTCCGGGGCGCGCTGCCTGGTGAACGTCCCCGAGGCCGAGCTCGCCGGGCTCTTCGAGCGCGCCTGGCTGGTGGTGCTGCCCTACGCGGCCACGACGGGGGCCTCCTCGGTCATCTATCGCGCGGCCGCCTGGGGCAGGGCAGTGGCGGCCTCGGCCCTCCCAGAGCTGACCGCGCAATCCGAGGAGAGCGGCCTGCGCGTAGCCTTCTTCCCGCCGGGGGACACGGAGAGCATGGGGCAGGTAATCGGGGGCCTGCTGGACGACCCTGAGGCCCGCGCCGGGATGGCGGAGCACAACCTGCGCGTGGTAGCCCAGACCGGCATGGAGTCTACCTTGCGCGCCTATCTGGAGACATTTGACGTTGCTCTCCGCAGCCGCAACGGCCCGAGCCCGGTATCGCCGCCCCAGCCTGCCGCCCGTGAGACATGACGTCCTGATGTCCCCGCGCTTGCGCCTCGCCCTGGGAATCTCGCTCGCTCTAAATACCGCCCTGATCCTTGCCCGCAGCTACCGGCTTTCCTACGACGCCTACATTCACATGTTCTTTGCCGACCACTACCGGCTCGGCTGGTGGACGCTGTGGGAACCGCGCTGGTACAGTGGCTTCAGCGTGGCAAGCTACCCTCCGCTGGTGCACCAACTGATCGGGCTGCTTTCTTTTGGGGTGGGCGTTGAAGCGGCCTTCGCCCTGGTCTTCCTGGCCGTCCTCACGGCCTTGCCCCTGGGGGTCTACGCCTTTGCCCGCATCTTCATCGGCAGGCGCTCTGCTGAGTACGCTGCCCTGGCCGGTGCGGTAACCCCGGCCGTTTACTACTCCGCCCACACCTTCGGGCAGTTGCCCACCCTCTTTTCGCTGCTGTTCGCCCTCCTGTGCGTCGCGGCGCTGGCGCGCTTCCTGCGCACGGGCGGTTGGCTGGATTGGCTGTCGGCGCTTGCGCTGGCTGCGGTCGTGGCGGCCTCCCACCACGCCACGCTGCTCTTCATGCCGGCAGCCATCGCGGCGGTTGCCCTGCACCTGTGGCTGAACCGAAGCGTCAGCTTTCGGACGCTATTGGTCCGTCTGGCCATCTTTGCCATCCCGGCAGTGCTGGCCCTTCTCCTGGTCATCTGGCCGTTCTGGCTCTGGGGCAGCTCGCAAGCCCTGCAAACGCCCATTGACCACCCCTCACGGCACAACTTCATCCAGGACCCGCTGGCCACCGCGTCCTTCTTTGTGCCCATGTATGGTCCGCTGGTGGTCGCCGTTCCGTGGGCGATGTGGCGAATGGCAGGCAAGCGAATGCTTGCGCCCGGGTTGCTGTTTTCCCTGTTCTTCCTGCTTGGCCTGGGCGATACCACGCCCCTGCCCCGCGCCCTGTTCGGGGCGGCCTGGGCCTGGCTGACCTATGACCGCTTTTCACTTTGGGCCTGTGTGGTGCTGCTGGTCTTCCTGGGGGAATTGGCCACCCTTGCTGAGCGCCGCCTGCGCCGCGCCCGAGGCTGGCCTGCGTTCGCGGCTCGATCCACGGTGGGCGCCGGGCTGGTCCTGACCCTGGGGATCGTGTGCGTTGTGGGCGCCATGATACCCAGCATCGTTCCCACCCAGCCCAACCAGCTCGATATGCGCCCCATCGCGCGTTTCCTGGCTGCCAACAACAGCGGAGGCTGGTACTACCTGACCTTTGGCTTCGGCGACCAGCTGGCTGCCCTGTCGCGGCTGACGCCCTCCCGAACGCTCGACGGCAGCTACCACACCGCGCGCCAGTTACCCGAACTGCGCAGGAGCGGACTGGCCCAGATGGACACCGCCTTCTGGTTTCCGGGTGGCATGGCCGCCCTCGACCGGGTCCTGGAAACTGAGTCTCAACGGGGCGCGCGCTGGGGTTTTGTCCATCGCAAGGATTACAGCCAATTGCTCAGGCTGCACGGCTGGAGGTATCTGACCACACTCTCAAACGGGGTGCAAGTTTGGGAGAATCCGGCGGCGCGCCAGCCGCAACCTGCGGATAGCCATCCACCCCCGCGCGGAGGCGAGGGCCAGCTTGCCGGTGGCGCGCCGATACCCATCCAGAAGGCCCCCGAGTCGCCGCTGGCGGAATTCAGTTGGGGGATCCTGCCGTTGGCCGCCCTGACGGCATCGGGAGCACTTGCGCTGGCGCGTTGGCGGCCCAAGGTTGCCCGCAGGGTCTTCAGCTCGACCTTCAAACTGTGCATGGGCCTGCTGCCCCTTGCGCTCTCGCTCTGGTATTTCAGGCCCCTGGCCTACGGGCAGGACCCCCGCGTCTACCTGACCTATGGTGACGCCAACCTGTTTCTCAGCGACGCCATCATCCTGCTCGCACTCGGCGCCTGGGGCTTCGAGCGGCTCCTGCTCCGGGAGGCGCATGTCGACCCCGCGGGCCCGGCTCGTCTTCGCGAGACTCGCTGGCTGACCCTGGCCCTGCTGGGGCTGGCAGCCTGGTCGGGCCTGAGCGCCCTCTGGTCGGTCAACTGGCAACTGTCGCTCGCCTTTGCGCTGCAGGTCTGGCTGCTTCTCGGGCTGTATCTGTCCTTGAGGTCGAAGCCGGAAGCCTGGGGCTATGTCGCCTGGGGTTGCGCGGCCGCCCTCAGCCTGCAACTGGTTTTCGGTCTCGGGCAGCTGCTGACGCAATCCACCGGGTTCATGCGTGGATTGGGCCTGGTCTGGCCCGGTCCATTGACCGCCGAAGTGCGCGGCGCAAGTGTTGTCCAACTGGCAGACGGGACCCGCTGGCTGCGCCTGTACGGATCGCTGCCGCATCCCAACCTGTTGGGGGGATTGCTGCTCCTGTTCCTGGCGGGGACCGCGCACCTGGCCTTCAAGCGCGAGGGGCCGCGCTGGCCCGCCTCCGTCCTCTTCGGAGCGGGCACCGCCCTGCTCGTCCTAACCTTCTCCCGCGCCGCCTGGCTGGGGCTGGCCCTGGGCGGCCTGCTGGTTGCGCTTTGTTGGAAGGCATTCGACCGGGGAAGGTTGCTCGCCCTTGCGGCGTCTGGCGCGACGGGCGGGCTTCTTGCCGCACTCCGCTTCCATGCGCTCGTTTTCTCAAGGCTGGCCGGCGGCTCGCGCCCTGGGACCTTCGACCCGGAGGTGGTCTCCGGCGTAATGCGGGGCTATCTTGCCCTGCAAGCGGGGCGGCTCATCGAAATCTATCCCCTGCTCGGCTCCGGCGCCGGGACGTTTGTCGCCGCGCTTTCACGCCTCCTGCCCTCGTATTTCAGCGTGGAGCCTGTTCACAACGTGCTGCTGCTTGCGCTGGAGGAGCTTGGCCCGCTTGGCGGGCTCCTCGCGTTGTCGGCTGCCGGACTGGTCCTGCTCTTGATTCGAAGGGCGCGCTCAGCGGACGCTGTGCTGCTTTCCGCCCTGGTTCTCGGGTTGCTTGTCATCGGGCTCTTTGATCACTACTTGTGGACCTTGCCGCCGATGCGCGCCCTGCTCTGGTCATCGCTGGGACTGATGGCGGCGCAGATCGAAGCGCCACTGGAGGCCGCCCCTGGCTGAGATCCTCGTCAACGGCCGTGTGCGTGGGCGACCGATCAGCGGAGTGGTGCGGTATGCCCGGGAGGTACTACGCGAGTGGGATTCCCAGGTGACCATTCTCGCGCCACGGCGCCATCTGCGTGGAATTGCCGGCCATGTCTGGGAGCAACTCGCGCTCCCTGCCCTTGCGCGCAGCCGCCTGCAACCCCGCCAGCAGGGCGTGCTCTGGTCCCCCGCCAACATGGGGCCCTTGGCGATATCCCGGCAGGTGCTCACGATCCATGACCTGAGCCCGCTCGACCACCCGGAGTGGTTCGCGCCAGCGTTCGCGCTCTGGTACCGGCAGGTCCTGCCCATACTCGCCAGGCGCGTGCGACGGGTTCTGACCCCGTCCGGTTTCTCCCGCGGGCGAATCATCCAGCGCCTCAACCTGCCCGCGGAGAAGATATCAGTCGTACCTCCGGGCGTGGACCCGGCTCTATTCCATCCGGCTGACTCTGCGGTGGTCCGCGCCCGTTATGGACTGGCTGAGACCTACCTGCTCTTCGTCGGGTCGCTGGAGCCGCGCAAGAACCTGCCCGCCCTGCTTTCTGCCTGGGAGCGGGTGGGCCCCCGATTTTCCGCTGTGGAGTTGGTCATTGTGGGGGGGCGCAGCCCGGTCTTCCGGCGGGCCCTGCCCAGGCAGGGCAAGACCCTTCTCCCCGCGCATGTGAGGTTTCTTGGAGCTGTACCGGACTCGGACCTGCCTGCCCTGTATTCCGGGGCTGCCGCGGTTGTGCTGCCTTCCCTGTATGAGGGCTTCGGTCTGCCTGTGATAGAGGCCATGGCGTGTGGAACCCCCGTCATCTCATCCCGCATGGGCGCTTTGGCCGAAACTGCCGCCGAGGCCGCAATCCTGGTCGATCCCGTCGACTCTGAGGCCCTCGCTCGTGCGATTGAGCAGATCTTGCGTGATGACGGGTTGAGAGCCGAACTGCGAGAAAGGGGAATCGAACGCGCCGCCTACTTTGCATGGAGAGAGACGGCCGGGCGGATCTGGACCCTCCTTCAGGCCGAAGCGGAGAATGATGGCTGAGCCAAAGATGGCTTTTGTCGTCGATGCACTGCCCGGCCTGGGTGGCAGTGAGCGGGTGTTGATGGCGGCGCTGGATCGCTTCCCCTCCGCGCCTGTGTACACGCTGATTTACAATCGGGCCTCCTTCGAGGGTACGCCGCTTGCAGGGCGGGACGTCCGCGTTTCGTGGGTGGAACGCCTACCCGCCGCCTCTGCTCATTATCGCAGCTACCTGCCCATCCTGCCCTTGGCAATCCGCCACCTCGATTTGCGCGCTTACGAGGTCGTTGTCTCGTTCCACTATGCGGTCGCGCACGGCATCCAGCCTCGCCCTGGCCAGACCCATTTCTCGTACGTGTATACCCCTCTCCGATACGCTTGGCGGGCGGAGGACCCCCATCTGCCACGATTCGGGCCCGCGCGTTGGGCAGCAGCCGCGGTTTTTGGGGGCATCCGTGGCTGGGATAGAAGGGTTGCTCGCTGCGTCCAGTCGTACGCCGCCGTTTCGTCGTGGGCAGCGGGAAACGTCTGGCGGGCCTTCGGGCGTACGGCGCAGGTAATCTACCCGCCGGTGGAGGTGGAACGATTCGACCCGCTAGGGGAGCGGAAGGGCTATTTTCTGACGGTCTCGCGGCTGGTTGCGCACAAGCGCGTGGATCTTGTCGTGGACGCTTTTTCGCGCCTCGGCTTGCCCCTGCTGGTGGTCGGCGAGGGTCCGCAACGGGCCGCCCTGGAACACGCCGCCGCGGCTAATGTCCGCTTTCTCGGCCACCGGTCCGACGCCGAAGTCGCCGAGCTCATGGGCCACGCACGGGCCTTCGTTCATGCCGGGGAGGAAGACTTCGGGATTGCCCTGGTTGAGGCGCAGGCGTCCGGCTGCCCGGTCATTGCCTTCGGTGGCGGGGCAGCGAGCGAGACCATTACCGACGGCGTCCACGGCCTTTTGTTTTCAGAGCAGTCCACGGATAGCCTGGTGGAAGCCGTCGCTCGCTTCGAGCGAGCGGGCAGGCGCTTCAACCCCCGGGAACTCGCCGGAAACGCTGCACGCTTTTGCACCAAGCGGTTTCAGGAGGAGTTCAGCCTATGGGTGGAGGAGAGGAGCGGCTGATGGTCTCTAAAAGGCAAACATCAGCACCAGGTCGTTCACATTTGTGCCGGTGGTGCCCGGCCTGAGTAGATCGTCGAGGGCCGCGAAAAAGCTATATGAGTCGTTCCGGTTCAGGAAGTCGGAGGGGTCCAGTCCCAGGGCTCGGGCGCGTCCCCATGTTTCTCCGCTAACGACCGCTCCCGCGGCGTCGGTAGGGCCATCCTCGCCGTCCGTGGCCAAGGAA
>Ga0315273_10003635_pt1 | contig 18628 bp, 16 predicted proteins | sample YL17G02_0_MG_FD_205753 | JGI IMG/M metagenome (GOLD analysis project Ga0315273, IMG submission 205753) | Sediment microbial communities from Yellowstone Lake, YNP, Wyoming, USA - YL17G02_0 | ecosystem: Environmental > Aquatic > Freshwater > Lake > Sediment | place: USA: Wyoming | collected...
CCTCTCCGGCAAGATCAAGCACGTGGCGAAGAACCTCGATGCGATCGAGATCGAGGTGCAGTACGAGATAGAGAGCAAGTGGGCGGAGATACACAACTACATCTCGGAGTTCCTGGAGTCGCAGGGGGTCGAGCCTGTGACGGCGAAGGAGCTAGCAGTGCTCCCTGGCCTGGACTTCATGTCCGCGCTGTTCTATGTTGACCAGTTCGAGAAGGAGGGGAAGTACGATGTGGTCGTCATCGACACCGCCCCGACCGCCGATACGATAAGGCTACTCTCGTACCCTGACGTCGCCAATTGGTACATCGACAAGATATTCGGCGTGATGAGACACCTGGTGAAGATCGCCAGGGCGACCGTCGGCCGCGTGATGAAGACTCCGCTACCACCGGAGCAGGTGCTGGACGACATCCAGTGGATGAAGGACCGTCTTCAGAACGTCAAGAACATCATGACCGATCCGGAGAAGACCTCGGTCAGGCTGGTGCTCAACCCGGAGAGGATGGTCATAACGGAGACGATGCGCGCCTACACCTACCTCTCGCTCTTCGGATACACGGTCGAGAGCCTGGTGATAAACCGCATCTACCCCGAAGATTCCGGGAAGGGATACTTCAAGGAGAAGCTGAAGGAACAGGCGAAGTACCTCGAGGAGATCGAAGAGGCTTTCTCCCCGCTCAAGATGCTGCGGGCGCATATATTCAAGAATGAGATCGTTGGGAAGGAGTCGCTGGAGCTTCTCGCCGACATGCTCTTCGGGGACTCGGACCCGACCGATGTCTACAGCAAGGAGAGCCCGATGAAGATGTACGAGAAGGACGGGGAGAGGATACTGGCGCTGAGGATACCTTTCAAGATAGACAGGCCTGTAGAGTTATATAACCGCAAAGACCTGCTAATAGTCGGGATTGGAAGCTACAAGAGGAGTATTTCCCTCCCCTACACCTACGCCGCTCTGAAAGTCAAGAAGGCGCAGATGAGGGAAGGGTGGCTCAGGATATATTTCGAGAAGGTGAAAGGAGATGGACAGGAAGACGGTCGCGAAGAAAGGGGCAGGAAAGGCAAAGGAGCTGGCAGAGCACGTTGAGCGCCTCGCGGGGAACATAATTACCGGTGGGACTGCAGACCACCTGTCCAAGGCGGGGGGCGAGATGCTCACTCTCATCAACAAGACGATGGAGGACATGAGCATCCCGGAGGACACGAAGAAGCACCTGCTGACCGCCGAGAAGGAGGCTTTGCTGGCGATGAAGTCCGTGCTCGACGCCGTGATAAAGGAGATTGACGGCATTAACGGCGGAAGCAAGAAGCCTGCCGAGAAGCTGAAGAAGATAAAGATAAAGTGATCCGCACCTGGTGGATCATTCGCTCAACATATCTGGGACTTTTAAGAGCATCTGCTGAAGCGCCTCCAGATTTGCTCCTTTCGGGACGACCGTGATGATGATGGCCCTAGGACCGGCACCGGTTATGAACATCTCATGATTCCCCGAGGTTATGCGGATGAGTTTTGGCTGGCCTACCCTCAGTTCCGAGTGAGCTGTCACTGCCGCGCCCATCATAGTCGCGCACATTATCGTCAATGTATCTGGAGTGATTCCATCTGGTATGTCGCCGGCCATCATCATGCCGTCCCTGCCGAGTATCGCTGACGAGATGGCGCCGAACTCAGATTTTAGCTCTTTGAGGACCTTCTGAAAATCTGCCAAGCTCAGTCTCCTCCGCCCTCGCTGACCTTGAATACGCACTGCTCGTCGCCCTTGCTGGCGCACTCTGCTTCCTCGCAGTGCATCCGCTTGTGGGTGTAGCCCTCGTATATCTTGTTGACTATCCCGCGGAGCATATGGCAAGTCGGTCTATCGGAACCCTTCGCCTCCAGGGATTCGAAGGATTCGGTGACATTGACAACGGAGTCCTCGAACTTGATCTCCTCGACCCATCCCTTCGCCTTCAGCAGCTTGTTGCAAGACTCGAAATAGTCCTCCTCGGATTCCTGCGAGGCAATCCTGGCTATCTCATCCCCTATGATCAGCCCTTCGCGGTAGAACAGTCCGTTCGACGCTGCCGCCATCACGCTTTCATAGAGCTCCTGTATATCCTTGGACTCCTTTTGAGACAGCTTGATGAATCTCATCGTAATTCTCCAGTTTCCAGCTATCGGCTATCTCTGAATCCGCTTTTCGATTAAATACCTTTTACTATCTGATCGGGGAGAGACGAATGATAGAATTGAATCTCGAAAGGTTACAATCTGGCTGAATTAAGACGCCGTCCGAACGGAGACAGCATCTGAGAAGTTTATTATCCAAGAGTCCGATTATTGCCTGACAATGCCGAAATTCTCCGATTTAGATGGCGAAAAGGCGGTCAAGGCCGCAAGGACAATCGTCGAAGGCTACGTAAAGCGCGGCGATGTTCCAAAGATCGATGTGCCTGAGAGCTTCCGCAAGAACGGCGGAGTGTTCGTCACTCTCAAGACCTATCCCGGCGATGACCTCCGCGGCTGCATCGGCTACCCTGAGCCAGTGGCTCCGCTGGAGGAGGCTTTGATCGACTCAGCGGTGAGCGCGGCCACAAGGGACCCGAGATTCCGTCCGGTTAGAGAGAAAGAGCTGCCCCTGCTTTTGGTGGAGGTCAGCCTTCTGACGCCTCCCGAGCAGATCGCGGTGAGCGACCCGAAGGAATTGCTCGGCAAGGTCGTGGTCGGCGAGGACGGGCTCATCGCCGAGAGGGGGCGGTCGAGAGGATTGCTTCTTCCGCAGGTTCCCGTGGAGCTTGGCTGGGGAGTGGAGGAGTTCCTGATGCAGACCTGCGCAAAGGCGGGGCTGGATCCGGATGCATGGAAGGACTCCAAGACGAGATTCCTGAAGTTCCAGGCTGAGGTCTTCTCCGAGGAGAGCCCCAATGGCAAGATTCATAGAGAGATCCTGAGAGGTTGAAATGGACCTGGTAATCGAGGGCAAGGTGTTGCTGGCAAGCGGCCTTTCCGAATGCTGCATAGGGATCGAGGGCGGCAAGATCAAGAGCATAGCGAAGACTTTAGGCCGCTCCGATAAGCGACTGGATCATTCTGGATTGATCATCATGCCAGCGGGGATCGACCTGCATGTGCACTTCAGAGACCCAGGGATGACCAGGAAGGAGGACTTCGGGACGGGTTCTGCTGCCGCCGCATGCGGAGGCGTGTCCTACATCCTTGAGATGCCGAACACGAAGCCGCCGACGAGGACGCTTTCCGATCTCAAGGAGAAGATAGCGCTGGCATCCAATAAGAGCTATGTGGATTTCGGAATCGCGGCGCTGCTTGACGGGGGCACGGATGTCTCGAAGCTCGCCGAGCTGGCAAGCGCGTTCAAGATATACCTCGGCGAAACGACCGGGGGCCTGGGGATATCGGCAACTATTTTGAAAACGGTGCTCTCGAAAGCTTCTGATTGCGGAGCGCCGGTCTTCGTGCATGCTGAACACATAGGAGCGCTGCCTGATACCGTTGAGAAGGATCTGGACGACCATGATTCGAAGAGGTCCGAGGAATCCGAGCTCGATGCTGCAGAGCTGGTCGCGGCTTCAAAGCATGGAAGCCAGAAGATCCATTTGTTGCATGCGACTCAGGCGGGCGTGCTCAGTCTCGCGAGAAAGAGCAATATGACCGCGGAGGTCACGCCGCACCATCTGCTGCTAGATACTAATTCAAGACTCGGTCCGCTTGGCAAGATCAACCCGCCGCTGAGGAATAAATCGACGCGCATGCGCCTTTGGGAAGCTTTCACGTCGGGGCAGGCAGACACGATAGGGTCGGACCACTCGCCGCATACCGAGAGCGAGAAGGGGCAGGATTTCAATTCTGCTCCGAGCGGAATGCCCGGCGTCGAGACCTTGCTCCCGTTGATGCTTCAGAAGGTCGCGGAGAGGAAGCTGGCGATAGAGGTCCTTTCGAAATGCTGTTCATCCAGACCGGCGGAGATCATCGGCTTGAACAAGGGGAAGATCCAGGTCGGAATGGATGCGGATCTGATCGTCGTTGACATAAGGAAGAGCTCGAAGATCAGCGCCGACAGATTGCACTATAAATGCGGCTGGACCCCTTACGAGGGAATGGATGCGGTGTTCCCAGTTTCGACGATCATCCGCGGAGAAGAGGTCGCCCGCGACGGTGAGCTGTCCGGCGAAAGGGTCGGGAAGTTCGCCACGCCAGGGAGGGGTTCCTCATGATGATCGACATGACAGAGCTCGAAGGGAAGAGCTTCAACTGCCTCGACGGCTGCGCGATGTGCTGCCTTTGCCAGCCGGAGCTTTCGAGCGACGAGCTGAAGCTGTTCGAGGGCGACCTGTATCTGAGCAACGGTCTGACCAGGGATCACATTGACGGACACAAGAGCGCGAAGCCAAATGCGATCAAGCTTCAGGGCGGATGCGGCGCCTGCTATTACCTCAAGAACCGGCTCTGCACCATACACGAGCTCAAGCCGCACTTCTGCCGGCAATTCCCGGTTCATGTTCACCTCCTGAGGAGGGCGCAGCTCAGTGTCAACCTGTCATGCAGAGGCGTGTCAGAGGGAGGGAACTCGCTGAAAGCCTATGCCAAGACGGTGGTGGCCGGCATTCCGGAATCGGAACTCGAGCGGGACCTTTCGACGGTCAGGAAGGTGGTGGCCGAGTTCGACAGGAACTGTCGCGAAGCGGGCATACATCAAAGCCCGGAGAGGATAAGGTCGGTCGCGGGGAAGCTCCTGCCGATGATAGCCAAGGAGGATGGCGCCGCACGGCTGCTCGCATTCGCAGACGGAGAACCTTTGCTTGGCAACGTGCCGGAGGAGGACATCATCGACGCCGTCAGGATGATGGAGCCGGCGGATGACCTCGAAGAGCTTGCCAGGGAATCGAACTACGAGCAGTTCGAAATAGAAGATGTGGCGAAGCTGCCCGTGTATGTCGATGAGGGATTGAGATGGAACCTGATACGGTCTAAGAATAGGAAGATCGACTGGATAACCCTCGAGGAGGACGGCTCGATGCTGTTGAAGAGGAGCCTGGACCTTCAGGAGATAAAACTCCTGCCGTTGGAGATGGAAGGGCTGGCCGTTTTCGCGGACTACGCCAGGGTCCTGATAGCAAGGGACGCGTTCATGGGAACCGTGTACAGCGTCTGCGACCTGCACAAGTACCAGCATGACCTCATGACGGTCTACCTGGGAGTGCTCGGCACATCGATGCTCGACCTGTGGTGGAGGGCGTCACTCCTCGGCGCGATACTGAAGATGCCGAAGATCGATCGCTTGCTTGCGATAGAAGGGGTAAGGGCGTTCGACATGGACAGCCTGGATGCGCCGACGATTGGGGCCTTCATTTAATCGTTATTTTTACGATAGACATGGCAATAGTTTCAGTTTTTTAGCATAAGGTTTAATACTTTTGCTAAATTAACCGGAGACCATGAGCGAACAAGTACAGATTGCCAACCTCGACAAATACGACAGGATCATCCTCCAGATACTCCAGGAGAACAGCAACACCAGCCTGAAGGAGATAGCCAACAAGACCGGACTCTCCTCATCAACGATACACTACAGGATCAACCGGCTGATCAAGGACAAGATAATCATAACCTTCACCGCCCAGGTCGACCCTGTAAAAGTCGGCAAGGACATACTTGCGGTATCTTTGGTGAATGGGAAGTACGGTTCGGACATCTCGAAGAAACTCGGCGACAAGCTCGGGAAGATACCCGGAGTGTGGGCAGTATACTACCTCTTGGGGAACATCGACTTCGCCGTTCTCCTCAGGGCATCGACGCGGGAAGAGCTCAAGAACATCATCGATGCGATCATGAGAATCGAAGAGGTTGAGAAGAGCAATACATACCTGGTGCTAGAGAGAATCAAGGAAGATCCGAAAGTGGAGTTCTGATATTCCCAGCATCTGACGGCCTATAATTCGGTCAGAAAAAGGCATAGCCAGCGTCCTGAAAATAATTCAGGCGCACGGCAAAGCTTTAAGTAAGACACCATTTATGGGGAAACAGGTGAGTTGTCTGCAGAAGCCTTTGGCAGTTCTGAACAAGGCGATCAACCAGCAGGTTATCGTCGAGCTCAAGGCGAAGAGATCGTACAGAGGGATACTAGAAGGTTACGATCCGCACATGAACATTGTTCTTAAGAACGCCGAAGAGGTCTTTGAAGGCAATGTCACGCGGAAATTGGAGTCGACGATAGTCCGCGGAGACAACATCATCTATATTTCACCGTGAGAGAGGTAGTTCGATTTGACAAAGGGTACAGCCTCAATGGGTAAGCGCTCAGCGAAGAAGACCCACATCAGGTGCCGCAGATGCGGAAGGCATTCGTATCATGCCACCAGAGGCATCTGTGCCAGCTGCGGTTTCGGTGCGACGACAAAGAAAAGGAACTACAGTTGGGCGAAGGCTCATTGAAAGCCGAGGGGGGTGTCAGAAGATGTGGCATGTCCCGAAGTTGAAGGAGGCTTGTGGCGTCATAGGGATATGTACACCTGAGCCTGTGGCGGAGTATCTCTATTTTGGCCTGAGGATAATCCAGCATAGGGGGCAGGAGTCTGCAGGCATATCAGTATTCGAGGAAACCCATCACGCCATCCTGAAGGGCATGGGGCTGGTACACCAGATAATGAACAAGGACCAGCTGTCAAATCTCAAGGGCAACAGGGGGATAGGGCATGTCAGATACTCAACATTCGGAGTCTCGGCGCTGCAGAACGTACAGCCCTTCGTAGTGCAGACGACCAATGGAGAGGTCTCCCTCGGGCACAACGGGGAGATCATCAACGCGGAGGCGATGAGGAACGACCTCAAGAGGAAGGGTTGGGCTTTCATCACATCATCGGATTCTGAAATCATAATACGCCTGCTGGCCAATGAGCTCAGCATACACGCCGACCCGGTCAAGTCGATCAAGAACCTGATGGGGCTGATCCAGGGTTCGTACTCGCTTACGATAATGATTGGAGACAGGGTATTCGGAGTACGCGACCCTTACGCCATCCGCCCGCTGTGCGTCGGGAAGATGAACGGGGGTTGGGCGGTCGCGTCCGAGAGCGTGGTATTCGACAATCTCGACGGCGAGTTAGTCAGGGATGTCGAAGGTGGAGAGATCGTCGAGGTCACCTGCGACGGGGTGAAGTCCTGGAAGGTCCCCTCCCCGAAGGAGAAGGCGCACTGCATGTTCGAGTGGGTCTACTTCGCCAGGCCGGACTCAGTCATCGACGGAAGGTTGGTATTCGAGGTGAGGAAGAACATAGGCAAGAAGCTCTCCAAGGAGCACCCGACCCAAGCCGACGTCGTGATACCGATACCGGACTCAGGCAGGGCCCATGCGATCGGCTTCTCCGAGGAGTCGCGCATCCCGTATGCGGAAGGGCTGATGAAGAACAGGTACGTCGAGAGGACATTCATAATGCCGGATCCCAGCGAGAGGGTCATGGGCGTAATGCTCAAGCTGAACCCGATCAAGAAGGAAATCGAGGGGAAGCGCGTCATCCTTTGCGACGACAGCATCATCCGCGGTACCACGATGAAACAGATAGTCCATATCCTAAGGAAGGCGGGCGCCAAGGAGGTGCATGTCAGGATCGGCTCTCCTCCGGTCGTAGCGCCCTGCTACCTCGGCATAGACATGAAGACCAGACACCAGTTCGTCGCTACCGACCGCACGAACAAGGAGATAGCCGATATCATAACTGCCGACAGCGTGGGATACCTGAGCCTAGGTGGTTTGGTAGAATGCATCGGCTTGGGCGACAGGAACCTCTGCCTCGGATGCCTGACGGGAGAATATCCGATGTCCATTGAGGGCGAATGCGTCAGGTTCCAGAAGAAGATAGACAGCTTCTGAAACAGTTTAAATACACTCCCCAGTCTTTCCGCCGTTGGCATTATACACAAGGGCCGGTAGATCAGCGGTAGATCGCTCGCTTGGCATGCGAGAGGCCGCGGGTTCGAATCCCGCCCGGTCCACTTCTTATCGGATTGAGTTGTTTCCTATGATGCCATCATGCATTCAGAATTTGGGGTCAGGATAGGGTCCACCAACCATTATCATAATAATAGGAGTTATTGGGCAGGGAGAGGGGGCATGGGAGATGCTACAGGGGCCGAGACTATTGGCAGGATTGCGACCAGCGCAGGCGCTCGATTCCTTTGGACAGTAGCCGGCATAATATTCGTGGCTCTTGGTTTGATTGGAATCGCGGTCCCGCTTCTCCCGACGACCCCGTTCCTACTTCTTGCAGCAGCCTGCTTCCTTAGGGGTTCGGAGAGGATGTACCGGTGGCTTTTGCGGAACAAGCTCTTCGGGCGTTATCTCGATGATTACAGAGAGAAGAGAGGCGTGCCCATGAGAATCAAGATCATAGGCATATGCGTTCTATGGGCATCTATTGGATTTGTGACCATCTTCTTAGTGACCGATACTTTGATAAGAATTCTGATGTTGTCAGTGGCGTTTTTCGTGACTTTGTATATGCTGACGATAAAGACGAAAACGGAGAAAAAGATGCCAGGTGATTGAAGAATTCGCTTCAGCAGCAAGAGAACCGCGAGGTGTCTTCATCGGCGTCTATGTCCTTTATCCGCTCCCCGCCATGAAGTCTATACATGTGGCCGAACGATTTCTTCCATTCGTCTGAGGAAACGAGTCGGATTGTGCGGTGTATGTATGTGATATCTGTCGACAAAACGCCTTCGAGCGGCTTTATGTATTCGTTTACAAAACTCTCCATGTGATTCTTGTTCCTCGCCAGCATAGAGAGCATGATTGATGAATTGAAGGACTGGAAGGTGTAAGTAATGTAGTTGATCATCAATTCGTTTGATGACCCGAAGGAGGATATGCTGTCGAATATCTTTTCGAGATGTTGCGGGGTCGCGTCTATTGTGACCGTGAATCTGTCCAAACCTTCGAGATGATCCGGAGGGATCTCGAAGAACGTCATCTTTGCGAGATTCAATACCCAAATGCCTCTCACATACTTATTCGCAGCAAAATGCTTTAGGAGGAAATCGGCAATTGAGTCCAAATCCTTTGCCTCCATAATGAGACTGGTGTCATCTTGCATATATCTTTGAGTCATGTAAAAAATCTTCGGACCATCGTTATCCCAGCTCTCGTGGTGTTTCATGACGTAATCCCATATATGATCGGGATTTACCCTGATGCGTTCATGGTGCTTTGAATCATGTATTGATGAAGGAACGTGAATACGAACAAGAGCTAACATAAGATATCCTTCGACCTTGTCATTATGTAGCACAGTTTATCGTGTTTATCGTATTTGAAATTGCCTACCATTGAAGTGCCAGCTATAACAAGGTTAATAATCCGGCTCGACGTAGTGTTGGAAAGTGTGTGAATGATGAGTACTGGGGAGTGCGTGATATGAACGAAATGCATTGCGTGCTGATTGAATATTGTCGACTCGACCATTAAGTGGCATTTGATGGCAGGAGGGCATGGAGTTGTCCGAGAAGGTTTCGAGCGCAGATCGTGAGGAGGGGATCGGCGTATACCTATGCGGATGCAGGGGGGAGGTATCGAAGCATGTCGACCTCGAATCGATCCGCGACATAATCAAAGGGCTACCTCAGGTTAGCGCGGTCGCAATCCACGAGGCGCTTTGCTCTGCTGAAGGGCAGGAATTCCTAAGGGAGGAGAGGAAACAACATGGTTTCAAGAGGGTGGTTGTTGCAGCCTGCTCCCCCAATATCCAGGGGATAATAATCGCCAAAGCTTTGGAGGGGGCAGGGCTCAACAAGTACCTTTTCGAGCAGATCAACGTCCGGGAGCAATGCGCCTGGGTTCATCCGGACAGGGCCGAGGCGACGGCAAAGGCACTTTCGTTGATAAACATGGGCATCCACAGGGTCTCCTCGCTATCACCGCTCGAGGACCTCGAGATACCCATACTGCCATCCGCGCTCGTCATAGGAGGCGGAGTCGCCGGTATGCAGGCCGCGCTTGACATAGCTAAAGCTGGCTTCAAGGTGCATCTTGTCGAGCGCACTGAGGAGCTAGGGGGCAGGGCGTACAAGCTCAGCATGACATTCCCGACCCACAACTGCGGCATATGCTGCATGCAGTACTGCAGGGAATGCGTCTTCACCCCGAAGATCGAAGATGTGCTACAGAACAAGAACATAGATCTGCTCCTGAGTTCCGAGATAGAGAGCATCGAGGGGGGCTTCGGCAACCGGCATGTGAAGGTGCGCACCAAGAAAGGAATGAAGGAGTTCGACGTAGGCACCATAGTCATTGCCACCGGATCCAAGACCTTCGATCCCAAGAAAATCACGGAACTGAGCTATGGCCACCCTGACGTACTGACCACGGTCGAATTCGAGCAGATGATCGTCAAGCAGAGGGAGATGGGCGGGGAGGTCAAGCGGCCTTCGGATGGGAAGACCCCGAAGAACATCAACTTCGTACAGTGCGTGGGTTCGAGAGACAAGGCGAGGGGCAACGCGTACTGCTCGCTGGTATGCTGCACATATGCGATCGGCCAGGCGAGGGAGCTCAAGAAGCTGCTCCCAGATGCCACGATATACATACATTACATCGACCTTAGAGGACCATACAGAGGATTCGAGGAGTTCTACGACGCTGCGAAGCAGGAGGGCATATTATTCGTCAGGGGCAGGGTCTCAGACGTAAAGCCTTCAGGCGGAAAGCTGCATGTTAGGGCGGAGGACACCGATTCCGGCAACCTTCTGGACATCGAGAGCGACATGGTCGTACTGGCAGTCGGCCAAGAGCCTTCGGACGAGAGCGCGGCGATAGTCAAGATGCTCCACATCCAGACGGACATTGATCGTTTCATGAAAGACATAAACCCGATGTTCCCGCCGGAGTTCAGGAGGGGCATTTACGTCGCTGGCACGGCGCAGGGGCCGAGAGGGATACGATATTCCATCGATGACGCGAAGACCGCCGCCGCGGAGATTGTCAGGATAATGAAGGATGGAAAGGTGAAGATGCCTCGCATCACTGCGAAATCCGACGAGTTCAAATGCAGAGGCTGTGGGAGGTGCATGGAGAGTTGCGAGTTCGGCGCAATCACTCTTGTGCCGGACGGCAAGGGCGGGCAGATTGCCAGGGTCGATGAGATAATCTGCGAGGGATGCGGTGCATGCGCAGCGAGCTGCTGCAACAAGGCTATGGCGCTCAACAGCTACTCCATCCCGCAATTGCTGGAATCCGTTTTCGGATTATCCGAGGAGATGGGCAAGTGAGCGGCCAGACTTTCGAACCGAAGGTGATAGCCTTCACTTGCACTTGGTGCGGCTACCCGTCCGCCAACCTGGCAGGGGTCAACAAGATACCCTACCCTTCGAACGTGAAGATCGTCCGGGTGATGTGCAGCGGCACGGTCGATGCTGCTGTGATGATGCAGGCGCTCGAGAGCGGGATCGACGGAGTCATGGTCATCGGATGCTTGATCGACAACTGCCATTACGTCTCTGGAAACAAGAGGGCCCAGGAGAGGATAGACCGGCTGAAGAAGCTGCTTGACATAATGGGGCTTGGTTCTGGCCGGGTCAGGGGCGAGTGGATCAACGCCTCGGAGAGGGTCAGGTTCGCAAAATCTGTAACTGACTTCGTGGAGGAGGTCAGGAAGCTAGGTCCGGTGCCGAAGATAGCCCGGGAGAAGAAAGAGGAGATGAACAAAGAGGGCGTCCAGAAGGAGATCAAGGCCCTCATATCAGATACGGGCGCGTTCGACTGTGTCGAGTGCGGCAAGTGCACCACCGTCTGCCCTGTAGCAAAGCACGATCCCTCGTTCGCTCCGAGGAACATCGTCCTACGTTCGATGGAGGGGATAGTAGAGAACCTGGCGACTGACCGGGACATCTGGTCCTGCTCGACTTGCCAGATGTGCAACTCCATGTGTCCGTACAAGGTGGACTATTCAGGATTCATACAGGGGATAAGGGCGCAGGCCAGGAGCCTTGGCAACTTCCCGGTATGCTCCCAGGGCGGGCTCATCCAGAGCATGATGAGGGTCATGGCGAACTCTGACCTCGAGCAGCAGCGCCTAGGGTGGGTCAATGACTCGCTGAAGATCGCTGAAAAGGGAGATGTCTTCTATTTCGTCGGCTGCCTGCCTCATTTCGACGCGATATTCGCGGACAGGGAGAATCTTAGGTTGAACGAGATACCCGCTGCTGCCGTAAAGCTGTTCAATGCGGCTGGAATCACCCCGGTTGTGAGTGGTAAAGAGGTCTGCTGCGGCCATGACCTGATCTGGACAGGTGACGAGGACAATTTCCTGAAACTGATGGACAAGAACATCGCTCTGATCAAGAAGAGCGGGGCCAAGACGGTCGTGTTCAGCTGCCCCGAGTGCCTTCGGACATTCGATGTGGACTACCAGGAGTTCTCAGGAGACTTGGATTTCAAAATGACCCATCTCTCGGATTACCTTGTGAACCTCATAAAAGAGGGAAAGTTGAAATTCCCTGAGTCGGCGAAGAAGCCTACCGCGACCTACCATGACTCTTGCAGGCTGGGCAGGCACATGGGCGTCTACGATTCGCCGAGGGAGCTGATAAAGGCCGCCGGAATGAACCTCACTGAGATGCAGAACACGAGAGACAAGGCAGGCTGCTGCGGCGTGAGCGCTTGGATGAGCTGCAATTCTACGGCGATGAGACTCCAGCTAGAGCGGATGCAGGAGGCGAAGAGCACGGGCGCGGATTACCTGCTGACCTTCTGCCCGAAGTGCCAGATACACATGTCTTGCGCCGTCTCTGAGAAGCTGCCTTTCGACAAAGAGAAGGTTGACATAAAGACCAAGGACCTCGTGATCGCCCTGGCAGAAATGCTAGATGGGGCGAATGGGCAATAGCTCCGGGCGATGGAAGATTAAAGAATGGAATCGCTCTATCGAGTACTGATGTGCGAAAGCAAAATCGTCTTAATCGAGGGCGGGAAGAGAAGCGTCGTCATGGAGGCGGCGGCTAAAGTCCTGATATCTGGCGGCGATGCGACCTGCATCGACATAACCGGGGAAGAGGTCCTGGTCAAAGGAGTGCAGGTGCGAGAGATGAATCTCATGAAGCATGAGATAGTGCTGCAGAGGGGTCGTTAGGCCTTGGGCATCAAGGTCGCAGTCTCCGGCAAAGGCGGCGTCGGCAAGACGACGATAGCAGGAGCGCTCGCCAGGGCTTGGGCCATGCAAGGCAAGCGCGTTCTTGCGGTCGATGCCGATCCGGTGAACCACCTGAGCACAACGCTTGGCATACCTCCTGAGAAGATGCCTGTGCCGCTCTCGAAGATGAGCGAGCTGATCGAGGAGAGGACCGGTGTGCCGGTGGGAGACTCTTTCGGAAAGCTCTTCAAGCTCAACCCGAAGGTCGATGACATTCCGGACAAGTATGCTGCTCTGAGCCCAGACGGGGTCAGGCTCCTCGTCTTGGGCACGATAGAGCGAGCGAGCAGCGGGTGCTTCTGCCCGGAGAACGCGTTGCTGAGGACGTTGCTTGATCACATCATGCTGCTCAGGGACGATTTCCTGGTCGTCGACATGGAGGCGGGGCTGGAACATCTCGGTCGCGGGTCCTCGAAAGGGCTGGATGTTCTGCTGCTCGTGGTAGAGCCTGGCCAGAGGTCCATTGACACGGCGGTCCGCATAAGGGATCTCGCCAAGGAGCTGGGCATACGGCGCACGGAGGTAATACTCAACAAGGTGACCGATGCTGGCCAGGTGGAAGAGGTCGAGAGGCAACTGAAGGCCTCAGGGTTAACCCTCATGGCATCGATTCCGCACGACCCGGGCCTGATAGCGGCCGACCTGAAAGGGGTCCCGGCATATTCGCTTTCTGCCGATTCTCCAGCGATAGCCGCCATCAAGGGCATAACAACAGCATTGGAGCGCTTTCAATAATTGCATTGTTTTCCAGGATGTTTTTCAAATGAGAAGCATATTATTAGAAACTCGATATATTCTTTTAATTGACTTTCAAGAAATCCATTAGTGCCAGCAGTCGAGAACCATAAAAAATGGCCATCATCGGCTTTTGCCGTAATGCATGACCGAAAACGCCAATTAATAGTAGTGACTCAACCTCTTTGCTCGGGGAGTCTGGAAGACCCGAAAATAACGCACGGAAAAGCTGATTCCGAAAGAATAAGCGATTGTCCGTTCCGAGCGCGCATCGTACGAAGGATTCAGTACGGTCCGGTGATTGACGGTATTGAATTAAGGCTATGGTTCGGTGATACAAGTGACCGATGTCAAGTTGAATGCTAAGTGCGAGAAGGTTGAACTGTGCGACGGATGCGACGATATCTCCGAGTGCGAATCGATTCTCCATAACGCCCACAATCGAGGGATACTCGAAGTCGAGAACAGGCGCATCTTTACAAGGGCGAAGCAGTGCACTTACGGCATACAGGGACTGTGCTGCAGGCAATGCCTCCAGGGACCTTGCAGGATAAGCATTTACGGCAAGGGGATGAAGGTCGGACTGTGCGGCGCCCATGACTACACCATGGTTTCGAGACACCTCGACAGGCTGATAAGCGGCGGCACATCCTCTCACGCCGGACATGCCAAAGAGATACTCCTCGGCTACAATGCCATTGCTTCTGGGAAGACTGACCTCAAGATCAAGGACATAGGCAAGCTGCGAGCTCTTCTTGCCAAGAGCGGTGTGAAGGTATCGGACGATCAGCTCGTCAAGAGCGCGTTTGAACTTTACTCAAAGGACTTGACGAGCCTCGACACGCACCGCCCGTTGGAGTCCGTCAGGACGATAGTGACGGACAAGCTTCTGAAACACTGGGATTCCCACTCGGTGCTCCCATACAACATCTTCGAATCCATCCAGGAGACCGTCCACAGATCCGCGATGGGCGTCGATTCTGATCCAGTGCCGATGCTGTTCGGCGGGATCAACACTGCGATAGCGGACCTCGGCGGCATGCAAATTTCAACCAGCCTGACGGATGCGCTCTTCGGCACCCCTAAGCTCATCAGGAGCAAGGCCAACCTGGGCGTGCTCGACGAGGGGATGATCAACATCGCGATCCACGGCCACAGCCCGTTCCTCGCGGAGGCGGTCGTCGCCGCAACGATGGAATTAGGATCTATGGCCAAGGAAGCCGGGGCGAAGGGGTTCAACATCATCGGCATATGCTGCACCGGCAACGAGGCGTTGATGAGGCACGGCGTGCCGCTGGCTTCGGGCTTCTCGTCGCAGGAACTAGTCATAATGTCCGGGATGCTTGATGCTTTGGTCGTCGACTATCAGTGCGTCATGCCGTCCATGGCGACTTTGAGGAAGTGTTACCACACGAGGCTCATAACCACCGAGCCGGTGGGGCATCTTATCGGCGCCACCCACATCGAGCTTACACCAGAGACTGCAAAGCACACTGCGAAGACGATACTGGAACTGTCTGTTGAGGCGTACAAGCACAGGGGCGAAGTCGAGAAGACCGGCCGCCCGAAGGTCTCCCAGGTCGTCGCAGGATTCAGCCTTGAGCAGATAAAGGAGCTGTTCTCGAAGATGAAGGCTGACGACCCGATCGGCTACTTCGCTGACGCCCTGCGCAGCGGCAAGATAAAGGGCGTCGCGCTTTTCGCAGGCTGCAAGAACATGAGGACGTTGGACAGGAAGGACATCACGGTCATCGCGAAGGAGCTGCTGAAGCACGATGTACTGATCCTCGCCACTGGATGCAACGCAGTAGAATTCGCGACCAAGGGGTTCATGGATCCTGAGAAAGCGAAGACCGTTGCGGGACCAGGCCTGAAGTCGTTCCTATCGGAACTCGCGGCCGCCAACGGCATAAAGGACGGACTGCCATGCGTCTGGCACATAGGCTCATGCGTTGACAACTCGAGATACGCTGAGTTCGCTACTGATGTCGCGAAGAAGATGGGCGTAGAGGTCCGCGACCTTCCATTCGTTGCGACCGCCCCAGAGGCGATGCACGAGAAGGCGATCTCGATCGGCGCTTGGCTTGTCGCGATGGGTTTCCCGACCCACGTCGGAACAATGGAGTACATCTGGGGCAGCCCGCTGGTTGTTGAGGTCCTTGAGAACACTGCCAGGGATGTCTACGGCGGATTCTTCATATTCGAGCGCGCCGCGGATACTGCGGCGAAGAGGTTGCGTTCGGTCATCGAGTACAGGAGATGGAAGCTCGGAATAACCGATGCGAAGACGCAGATGGCCGCGGAGTACATCGCGCCAGCCCACAAGATTACCAAGGACAAGCTGTTCGGGATGGCCGTCGACGGGGCGATAATCGCATCCGGATACGCCGAGGTCCTGCTCGCCAATGCTATTGAGAAGCATGGCCTGTCCAAGCCTCTGGAGTTCCCCGGCACCGGCTACGAACTGCCGAGCCTGTTCGCATGGGACGGGCGCGAGGCGAAGAAGCTGGAGGACCTGATAACGATCCTAGGAGAGGTCAGGGCCAAGATAGTCGAGGAGCATACGATGGAGGCGGCGCTAGCGGCGGGAGAGGTCACCATGATCTCCGCCGAGATTGTCGAGGCGCTGAAGTACATTGACAACCCAGAGCCGTATGCAGGAACAAAGTACTGCGGCTTCGTGCCTGACAGGATACTCAGGAAGCTCGGCATAGCGTTCGTCGACGACACTATACCCGGATGCGCGGTCTTCATCGGCAAGGCCAACAACCCGGAGAAGCTCGGTAAGATGATACGTGACTGCCAGAACAAAGGCATGCTGATAATTGCCAGCTTCGACATAATCAAGCAGCTTGAGGATTTGAAGATCGCGACCGGCCTCGACATCATGCTCTACCCGGTCGGAGAGTTCACGCAGGTCATTCATGGCCTGAACTTCGCCATACGCGCCGCACTATCGTTCGGCGGCATACAGCGCGGCGACAGGGAGAGGCTGTACAATTACCTCTCGAAGAGGCCGAAGGTCTTCGTGCTGCAGCTCGGTCCACTGGACGACATAAAGGTCGCGGCAGAGTTCGCGGTGATGTTCAACGGCTCGCCGACGATAACCGACCAGGATGTCGAGGAGATACCTGGCAAGTACGTCATGCAGAAGGACTACGACCAGATGATCGCGACGGCGATCGACGTCAGGGAGATCAAGGTAAAATTAGCCGCGATGGACTTGCCGGTTGCGTACGGCCCCGCGTTCGAGGGGGAGACGATCCGCAGGGCGCAGATGTACGTCGAGGCTGGAGGGTCTTCACGCACGCCGACCTTCGAGCTGCTGCGCATGCGGCCTGCCGAAGAGGTCGCAGACGGAAAGGTCACTTTCATCGGCAAGGACGTCGACCAGATCAAGGAGGGTTCAGCCGTACCGCTGGCCATATTGATCGATGTCTACGGCAAGAACATGCAGTCCGACTTCGAGTCAGTCATGGAGAGAAGGATACACCAGTTCACCAACATGGGAGAAGGTCTCTGGCACACCGGCCAGAGGAACCTCAACTGGGTCCGGCTCAGCAAGGACTCCGTCGCAAAGGGCCTCAGACTGGAGCACATCGGAAAGATACTCGCGACGAAGCTCAAGCAGGAGTTCAGCGCGATCGTCTCCAGGATACAGGTTACGATAATAACCGACGAGGCAGAGGTCAAGAAGCGCTTGCCGGAAGCTTTCGCCATATACAAGGTGCGCGACGACCGCATGGCGAAGCTGACCGACGAGAGCGTCGAGACATTCTACACCTGCACGCTGTGCCAGAGCTTCGCTCCAGGCCACCTGTGCATCGTCACCCCAGAGAGGCTCGGACTCTGCGGAGCGATAAACTGGCTCGACGCCAAGGCGTCCAACCAGATCGCACCCTCCGGACCGAACCAGCCTGTCCCGAAGGGCACCGTGATAGACGACAAGAAGGGACAATGGACAGGAGTGAACGAGGCTGTGGCCGCCAATACGCAACAGAAGCTCCAGAGATTCAGCGCGTACACCATGATGGAGGACCCGATGACATCCTGCGGATGTTTCGAGGTCATCGTCGGCGTATCAGCTGATCTGCAGGGAGTAATTCTGGTCAACCGCGAGCACGAGGGCGTAACTCCCATAGGGATGAAGTTCTCGACGCTGGCAGGGACGATCGGCGGAGGCATACAGGTGCCTGGCTTCATCGGGATCGGAAGGAGATATCTGGTCAGCAAGAAGTTCATCAAGGCCGATGGAGGCTTGGCGAGGATCCAATGGATGCCGAAGGACCTCAAGAACGCCATGGCGGAAGAGCTCAAGGCGCGCGCGGCAGAAGATGGCGTCCCGGACCTGCTGGACAAGATCGCAGACGAGACAGTGGCGACCGACCCGGAGAAGCTGGCGGAGTGGCTCGCGAAAGTCGACCACCCGTGCCTGAAGATGCCGCCGATGATGTGATGACGATCTAATGGAGGAGATTCAGATGAGTTTGGAAGTTCCGAAGGAGAAGTTCACAGGAAAGACCGCACAGACCAAGCTCGGGGCGACGCCGGAGATGAAGGGGACGAGGAGCAAGTCCCTCAGCATCGGCAACGTCGCGGGCCTGCCGTTCCACACTTTCGAGGCTGCCGCATCAGTCCCGCCGTACATCGGCATGGACGTGCTCGACACCCTGCGAGGGATGGACGACCAAGTGAAGAAGATGATGGGCAGCGTAGT
>Ga0315273_10003637_pt1 | contig 18623 bp, 6 predicted proteins | sample YL17G02_0_MG_FD_205753 | JGI IMG/M metagenome (GOLD analysis project Ga0315273, IMG submission 205753) | Sediment microbial communities from Yellowstone Lake, YNP, Wyoming, USA - YL17G02_0 | ecosystem: Environmental > Aquatic > Freshwater > Lake > Sediment | place: USA: Wyoming | collected...
TCCAGATATTTGTATCTGTCTTTAGTGTGTAGAATCCATTTGCATCTACCTTTGTTAAATATGGTATTAACTTCTGATCAATCCAAATGTTTGTATCTGGTTTTAATGTGTAGAATCCATTAGCATCTAACTTTAATAGATATGGTACTAATAACTGATTCGTCCAAACATTAACATCTGTTTTTATTGGGTAGAATCCATTTGCATCAACCTTAGTTAAATATGGTACCAATAATTGGTTAGTCCAAATATTAACGTCTGCCTTTAATGGATAAAATCCATTTGCATCTGTTTTAGTTAGATACCAACCATTATAATCTAAAGTTCTCTGAGCATCTAATTGACTTGCCCAAATATTTGTATCGGTTCTTAATGTATATGCATTCAAATCTGATACATTTACTTTATTATTAAATGTTGTCCAGTCAACAGAAGTTAAATATCCATTTCTTGAATTTGTTGCAGATTGATTTGCAATAATATATATTGCCTGTGTTAAATGATAATATTCGTCTGCTGATCCGCCTTGTAATCCAGCTAAATTATTGTGCAATGTAATCAATGGAGTATTAAAATACGAATAATATGTAGATCCATTATAAACATAAGTAATTGTCGTTGTATTACTTGCTACTCCAACAATCATAAGTCCAATTCTATCTGTCAAATTAGTATCAAATGCTCCTTGAGATGAACCTATAGAATATAAAGAATATGCTGGTGTAAGATTTGTAATTATCTGAGATTGTGCCATAAATAATCTTTTCCAAACAGATAAATTAACTGCTGTTTCATTTACATAAGTAGTTGGAGTTGAAATTGTTACATTTGTATCAGATGTTCTTCCAATTATTTTATATAACCCTTTTGGAGTTTGTATATATCCAGCGTATAAATTCTGATCATTTGCTGTAAAATTTGTATCAATTAATGCTGTAGAAAATGGTGCTCCTCTAGAAGCAATTACATATCTTGTAGCTCCTGCTCCAGCTGTAGTAATATTAATATCGGTTTGTACATATGGAGAAACTTTATATATTATATTAAATAAATATGGATTTCTATCTACTCTATTTGCCCCCAAATACATATTAAATGTCCATGTTCCTGCATCAATTCTAGTTCTATTTAAATCTGTATTATATAAATATGGTTCTACTGGAGACAGTCCTGCAGTTGCAATCAATGCTTCCGCATTTTGTGGAGTAGATGTATTTGGAACTTTATATAACGATTCAATTCCAAAGAAATTTTGGTTTGTGTTTGAATTTATATCGTTTCCATCTGGATAAAATGCAATTCCATTAGATCCTGACACAGTTGATGCTGCTCCGTTAACCCATTCAACTCCATTATAAGTTAAAACTTGTGAAAGCACTGGGTTAGTAATTGTAACATCAGATAAATCTCCAAGAGATAAATTTGGCGTTATTCTAACATTGATTCTTCCAGCAGTTGTAGATTTACTAATCAATGTTCCAATTCTAATTTGAAGTGCTGGTGCTGCTGGTATTACATTTGTTAATCCACCGGCCACCGTATCACTTAAATATAACACATCCCCGGGTGTCCATCCGGCAACATCTGTATTTAAATCGTTTATAAATCCTCTTACTGTTAAAAATCCATATTGCCCATTATTAATATCCTGTGTTGCAACACCATATACATATGATTTTGTAGTTGTGTTTGCATCTGCTAATGCAACCGTTGGAACATTGTTATCTCCAGATAACCAAACTCCTGTAACATATGCGGCTTTTCCATTTAATATTGGAACTCCACTATTATTATATACTCTAGTTAATTCTTCTTGTCCTAATTGTAAAGTTACATCTCTTCCTTCTTGAACATTAACTGTTTGCCATATAGAGTCATAATACATTTTTCCTGGTTGGTATGCCCCATGATCCCCATTTATGTCAAAATAAATTGTATTTGCTGTAGCGGTTCCTAAATAATGAACATTTCCAGCAACAGTTCCACTTTCTAATGTAACTGCATATAAATGGGCCTCATTTAATCCAACTGCATTTATATCTGTAGTATTTCCACCAACTGTAGAATTAAATACATATGCATGTGCATTACTTGTTATTGATGAATCAACTCTTAATCCATATGTTGCGGTTGTTATACCTGTAGTAAATGCATGTAATTGTGAATTATATATTTCGGCTGTAACTAAATATGATGAATTCTGATTAAATACTTCTACTGATTCACATCTCTTTACTCCACTACAAAACATAAACGAACCTTGAATTATAAAATTTTTATCCGTTGTTGCTGCAGATGTATTTATTATTCTAATTGCTCTCGAATTTTGATCACTTGAATTTATAGATATATTAGAAGTATATAAATATCCGGATGAATTTTGAGCATATAATCCATATTCATATCCTGTACCTGTTGTATTCATAACTATATTTCTAAGAGTAATATTATCTGAATTATCAATAAAAATTGCTTTGGTACTAGCACCTATATCAAATATATTAATATCTGATATTTTTGAATTACTTGCAGTTATTAAAAATATATTTATATCTGGATTTGTATTATAAATAGTTGCATTTCCTTGACCTCTAATATTCAATTTTTTATCTACACGAATTGTATTTGTAACTGTATATGTTCCGCTTCCTAACAATAATGTATCTCCAGCAGTTGCATTATCGATAAATGATTGAATGTTTGCATCTAATGGAACACTAATTACTCTTCCACCAGTCCAATTAACATCATAATATGAAATTCCATGAGATCCTAAATTAACATCCTTTGTTGCTCCAGTATAAGGAACTGCTAATTGTTCTATCCATATATTAACATCTGGTTTTAATACATAAAACCCATTAGCATCAACTTTAGTTAAATAAGGAACCAATAATTGATTTGTCCAAATATTTACATCCCCTTTCAAAGGATAAAATCCATTGGCATCTGCTTTTGTTAAATATGGAACTAACAATTGGTTCGTCCAAACATTAACATCTACATTTTGAGCGAAATAATATTTCATATTTGCATCGAAAACAGCCCATGAAGTTTGCCAGTTAGTATCAGTAAACACAGCAACAAATGGATCACCAAGTGTTCCAGTTCCTGTAATTGTTATTCCGTCTCCAATTTGATCTCCTGTATTTATACCAGATAAATTATCTGCACTTAAATTTCCATTAACATCAAGACCTAAAATACTCCATTCTCCTAAAATAATTGCGAAATTATTATTATCTCTCAATAATCCATAATACATTGTATCATTATTAACAACCATAGAAATTGCACCAGTTCCACCACTAGTATTTGTAAACATAAATCCGCTTCCATTCCAACTACTTGTTGTTTGTGTTATTGTTCCAAGTGATGCAATTCCATATCCTGGAACATTTGCAAATGGTGTTCCGCTCTTAGAAGTTAATGACCCATATGATTCATCTGTTCCTGCACTAATATGTGCATAAGAAATCAAATGGCGTAATCCTAAATTTACATCATTAATAGCACCAATATATGGAACAAATGTTGCACGCATATTAGCATCAAATACCGGCCAAGACGTTTGCCAGTTTGTGTCTACTATTCCAGATATTCCAGCTATTTTTTGATCTATCCAGATATTAGTATCATTAAGTTGTGTGTATGTTGCTTTCATATTAGCATCAAATACCGGCCAAGAAGTTTGCCAGTTTGTGTCTGTTCCAGCAACAGAAATACATGTAAATGATGTTCCCAAACTTTGTAATGCATACCCACTAGAACAACTTTGTAAAGAAATTCCAGCATTCAAATCTATATTAAAATCTGATTTTAATTGGTACCACATGTTTCCATCAACTTGTTTTACATACCAAATATTACCATCGGTTTGTTTTACATACCATGCATTACCATCTGTTTGTGTAACAAAGTAAGTTGAATATGTTGCTTTGATATTTGCATCAAATACTGCCCAAGAAGTCTGCCAGTTTGTATCGGTCATTAATACAGTATTAATAGGAAGATATCTTTGATCGCCCCATAAATTTACATCTGATTTAAATGCATAAAAATTATTAGCATCTGTTTTTAATAAATACCACATGTTATAATCTGCTTGATTAATTATATCTAATTGTCCAGCCCAAGTATTAACATCTCCCTTAAGTGGATAAAATCCATTAGCATCGACTTTAGTAAGATATGGTACTAACAATTGGTTCGTCCAAACATTAACATCTGAATTTTGTGCAAAATAATATTTCATATTAGCATCGAATACACTCCAACTTGTTTGCCAGTTTGTGTCTATAGGTAATACGGTATTAATAGGCAAGTATCTCTGGTCGCCCCATAGATTTACATCTGTCTTGTAGGCATAGAATCCATTTGCATCTACTTTAGTTAAATATGGAACAAGTAACTGATTTGTCCAAACATTAACATCTGAATTTAATGCGAAATAATATCTCATATTAGCATCAAATACAGACCAGCTTGTTTGCCAGTTTGTGTCTATAGGTAATACAGTATTAATAGGCAAGTATCTCTGATCGCCCCAAAGATTTACATCTGTCTTGTAAGCATAAAATCCATTAGCATCTACTTGTAATAAATAAGGAACTAATTTTTGATCTATCCAAATATTTGTATCTGTTTTTAATGTGTAAAATCCGTTCGCGTCCACTTTAGTTAAATATGGAATTAATTTTTGATCGATCCAAACATTAGTATCTCCTAATTTAGTATAAGTTGCACTCATATTTGCATCGAATACTGTCCAACTAGTTTGCCAGTTTGTGTCTGTAAATATTGTATTAATAGGTAGATATCTCTGATCGCCCCATAAATTAACATCAGTCTTATAAGCGTAAAATCCATTTGCATCCACTTGTAATAAATATGGAACTAATTTCTGATTTATCCAAACATTAGTATCTCCTAATTTAGTATAAGTTGCACTCATGTTTGCATCGAATACTGTCCAACTAGTTTCCCAGTTTGTGTCTATAAATGTTGTATTAATAGGTAGATATCTCTGGTCGCCCCATAAATTAACATCTGTTTTATAAGCATAAAATCCATTAGCATCTGTTTGTAATAAATATGGTACCAACTTTTGATTAATCCAAATATTAGTATCGCCAATTTGTGTATATGTCGCTTTCATATTAGCATCAAATACATTCCAACTTGTCTGCCAGTTGGTGTCTGTCATTAATACAGTATTAATAGGTAAATATCTTTGATCTCCCCACAAATTTACATCAGTCTTGTAAGCATAGAAACCATTTGCATCTAATTTAGTTAAATACGGAACTAATAATTGATTTGTCCATAAATTCACATCTGATTTTAATGCAAAATAATATTTCATGTTTGCATCGAATACATTCCAGCTTGTCTGCCAGTTTGTGTCTACAAATCCAGGCGTTCCTATTGGAATATATCGCTGGTCTCCCCACAAATTAACATCGGTAGTCAAAGCAAAATAATATTTCATATTGGCATCAAATACCGACCAAGAAGTTTGCCAGTTTGTGTCTACAAACCCGGGTGTTCCTATTGGAATATATCTCTGGTCTCCCCATAGATTTACATCAGTAGTCAAAGCAAAGTAATATCTCATATTTGCATCGAACACATTCCAACTTGTTTGCCAGTTTGTGTCTACAAATCCAGGTGTTCCTATTGGAATATATCTCTGGTCACCCCACAAATTTACATCGGTCTTATAAGCATAGAATGCATTAGCATCAGTTTGTAATAAATATGGAACTAATCTTTGATCGATCCAAACATTAGTATCTGTCTTTAATGTGAAAAACCCATTTGCATCTACTTGTAATAAATATGGAACTAATTTTTGATCGATCCAACCATTAACATCAGTCTTCAATGCATAAAATCCATTTGCATCTACTTTAGTTAAATAAGGAACTAATAATTGGTTTGTCCATGCATTAACATCAGTATTCAAAGCAAAATAATATCTCATGTTTGCATCAAATACATTCCAAGAAGTTTGCCAATTTGTGTCCGTCATTAATACAGTGTTAATTGGTAAATATCTTTGATCGCCCCATAAGTTTACATCGGTCTTAAATGCATAAAATTGATTTGCATCTGTCTTTAATAAATACCACATGTTTGCATCTAATTGTTGTACCACATCCAATTGTGCAGCCCAAATATTAACATCAGATTTTAAAGCATAGAAACCATTTGCATCTAATTTAGTTAGGTATGGAACTAACAATTGATTCGTCCAAATATTAACATCTGAATTTAAAGCAAAATAATATTTCATATTGGCATCGAATAAACTCCAACTAGTTTGCCAATTTGTGTCTGTAAGTACAACATGTAAAGGATTTGCAATCGTTCCATTACCAGTTAATGTTGCATCTGTTTCAACTGTGGATAAATAATTTCCTGCTGGAGATGCAACTTGTGTAAGTTTTGTTCCAGTTAATTTATCTATCTGAACAATATTCCAATTTCCTCCCCCGCCCCCACTTAATTGAATTATAACTCTATCAATAAATACAAATTCATTTGTAAAATTACTAATCTGTCCAAGATTTAAACTTGTTGGAGTTATTGCTTGTATTGTAGATAATGTTGGACTAATACTTTGTCCCATTACCCAAATATATCTATATTTTTGTGAATTAGTATCACTAGTAGTTGGAATAGCAACTAACCATATTGCTTGATAATTATTATTAGGCATTGGTGTTAATTGCCAAGCTCCGCCAGTAAACTGATTATAATATGGTATATTTCCATTAACTAAAATAAACTCTGCAGTATTTTCAGTAAATACTGAAGTTGCATTAGTGCCAGTTACATAGTATTTAGTATAAAGAGCATTATTAAGATCTGGATTTGTTGTTTGTAAATCTTCATCATTAATAGTTGTAGAAGAAACGGTTGGTCTTCTGTTAGTAGCTACTGTTGATCCAAGAACATACCCATTTAGATCTCCGCCCGCAGATAAAAATGTTCCAACTGTTTGATGAAATTCTTTATGCGCTTGCCACTGCATTAATCCGTGCGTTTCTCTAACACCAAATGTATCAAGTGCGGCATTAGTATCGTAAAAAACAGCTGCTATTTGGAGCATATTAAAAGTCCAAGTTGTTTGTGACCATATAAAATTTGTACCATCATAATATAAATACCATGCACCATTTGTTGCTGTGTGTGAAGAAGATTCCCATCCAGAAACTAAAGCTGGAATAAGATTTCCATCCCAATATGCTACAACTGGGCCAGTTAATTTAATTGTTCTTGAGATTCTATTATAATCAATATTTATGTTTGACCCATCAGTAAATCCTGTTGGTTCACTTGTCAACACATTTTGTGATAATGGAATATATCTCATATCTCCCCATAGATTTACATCGGCTTTATATGCATAAAACCCATTGGCATCAACTTTAGTTAAATATGGTACTAATTTCTGATTTATCCAAATATTTGTATCGGCAAGTTGAGTATATGTTGCCTTCATGTTAGCATCAAATACCGTCCAGCTAGTTTGCCAGTTTGTGTCAACTGTTGGAAAGTTTGCTAATTTTTGATCTATCCAAACATTCACATCTGTTTTTAATGGATAAAATCCGTTAGCATCTACTTTACTTAAAAACGAAGCATTGATATCTGACTTATTATAATAGAATCCATTAGCATCAACTTGTAATAAATAAGGAACTAATAATTGTTGAGTCCATAAATTCACATCTGTTTTAAAAGCATAAAACCCGTTCGCATCTGTCTTCAATAAATATGGAACTAATAATTGATTTGCCCACAAATTAACATCGCTCTTAAAAGCAAAAAATCCGTTTGCATCTACCTGCAATAAATATGGAGCCAGTTTTTGAACTATCCAAATATTTGTATCTGTTTTAGTTGTATAAGGAACCAATAATTGTTGTGTCCAAATATTCACATCCGATTTCAAAGCATAAAATCCATTAGCATCTACTTTAGATAAATAGGGAACTAATAATTGGTTCGTCCATAAATTTACATCGGTCTTGAAAGCATAAAAACCATTGGCATCTACTTTTGTTAAATACGGAGTCAATGCCGAAGGAACTAAATATCCTTTATCATTAATCAATTGTGAAATTGGATAAATATTCAAATCTCCATGAGATGATTGGAATACTTGTCTTAATCCCGTTCCAAAATTAATATCTTTTCCATTAATTTGAAGTGCATAATAATAATATTGCCCATAATTTACATCCAAAGGAATACCTGATCCTAAAAGAACATCAAACAATCCATTTTTAATTGCTCCAGTAAAATCGCCCACCGAGTCATAAATTAAACTACCACCAGATTGCGCGGTGTATAATTGTATACGCACATCGCCCGTTGTCATTAAAAGGTTTCCATCATATGCCTTTCCATGTAAAACCATTAGATTGCCCGCGAAGGCCATGGGCATAAGACAGAGTATTATGCAGAATATGCCGAATAGATGTTTAAAATTCATACTGGTGCCTTTATATACTTAATAACTATAACATTTCTTTATTTATAATCCTTTCCTTTACTGTCGTCTTCTGGAATAAACAATAAACAACAGGAACCCTCCAATTATAAATATTAATGCTAAAAACATAAACCAATCTGGTTTTGGAATTATTATTATTGATTTTCCTCCTCCGCCACCCGGAGTATAATTAAAATCACAACTAACTGATGTAACATTCATCGAATTACTTGCAAAAACTGTAACAACATTTGAAACATTTGGAATTATATTGGGATCTATACGCTGGCATGTTTGATTTGAAGGATTTCCAAAACAGAATCCTGCTAAAGATAATCCTGGATTGCCATTTAGATAATAATTCATGTCTGTGATTGGTGTTCCGCCCTGAGAAAATACATTAAATTCAATTGCGTTCGTGATGTTATTTATATAACAACGCGGACTAATCAATGTTATGAATAACTTATAATTTACTAATTCAAATTCTGTGAAAAATACGCCGACAACAACGCGGTTTCCATCGGTTGTTATAAAGGGGCCGGGAGTTAATTCATCGCCCGCAAAATCAATTATATAGTTTCCATCCGCTAATAAATTACTATCCCCGACATCTGTCATATATACTAATTCAACGCGCGTGTTTCCATCGGCTGTTTGTCCACTAGCCGCAAACGCACCAGCTGTTAATAAGAAAACTACTAGAATTGTTGCAAAGATTTTCATGTTCATAATACGACCTTGTTCAGGTATATATAACTTTTTTCTAAATATAAACCTTTAGTTTGAAGGTTTATTTATAGAATAATAGCGGTTGCTTATATTTAAACCTTTTGAATGAACGATAGGTTTAAAAGCTTCACTATACTATATTATGTAATGAAGACTACAAAAAAATTAATTAATATTGGTGGTAACTGTTTAGGAGTTATCCTTGATAAACCACTACTCAAAAAAATGGAATTAAATGAAGGCGATCTAGTCGAAATAGATTTTAAAAAGGTGGAATAAAAGATGCCTAGTGGAATATATGTTCGAACAGATAAAATAAAGACATCATTAAGTGCTGCTAGAAAAAAGAATTGGCAAGATCCTAATTGTAAATATAATTCTGAAGAATTTAGAGAGAAACAGCATTTATTACATCTTGGAGAAAAAAACCATAATTATAATAAACCTGCAACGGAAGAAAGAAAAAGAAAACAACAAATTTCGATGAAAAAAATTAGAGCTGATCCTAATTCAATTTATAATTCTATTTCATGGAGAAATAAAATAAGTAAACAACACAATGATTTAAATTCAATATATCAAAGTATTGAATATAAACAGAAAATTAGTAAAGCAAATACAGGTAAAGTACATTCAATCGAGGCAAGAGAACGCCATAGAAATGCACGAATGAAACAAATTCTTCCTCAAAAAGATTCTATACCAGAAAAATTGGTGCAAGAAGAATTATCTAAAAGAAATATTGTATTTGAAAAACACGTAAAGTTATTAGGGCAACCAGATATATTTATTAAACCAAATATTTGTATTTTTTGTGATGGTGATTATTTTCATGCTAATCCAAACAAATATGAATCAGAACATATTATGTGGAAAAAGAAAAATATATTAGCTAAAGATATTTGGAAAAAAGACTGGAATGTTACTTTAAAACTTACAGAAAAAAATTATTTTGTAATGAGATTTTGGGAAACAGATATTTTAAAAGATATTAAATCTATTGGAAATACGATAGAGAAACTTATTTAATCTATTGTTTATTGCCCCACGTAAGTTTGCCGGGTTTGGAAGTCCGAGATCACCGACATAAAAAATAGAATAACCATGATAATTCCCGACATACCTACGAGCATAGCTATAATGTCCGCGTTAGCAAGAACACTCATATTTCCACCAATTATGGTAGAAACAATTGCATTAGTTACCGGCAAAAGTGCCGCAAGAATAATAAGTCCCATTACTAAAGTAAAAAAGCTCATCATTGAGCCCTGTCCTTTTTGATTCATTTTTGGTAGTTTCATTTTTTTCACGCTTTCAATATATTATTTATACTGTTTTCTTATTTATAAACCTTTCCTTTTAATTAAATCGGTTCACCCGTTTGCCCGCCTTCCATAAAATGATCGGGCTCTTGACTTTGTCTAAAATACAACATAAATGCTGCAACTAAAATTAATACAAACATTGTTGATACCATCATTGCTACTGTGCTTCCCATTGTATCCTGAATATCTGGAATCAATCCAATCCCCACGGGCAATAAAACTGCAAATGCTATTAATCCTGTAACAAAAACTATTGTCGCTTCCATCCAACCCATATAATCACTAACTATATTAGATATTTATTCTTTATAAACCTGTTGTTTTTAGACTTTTATATCAAGGAAACTTTTATCGGATGGTTTTAAAATATTTTCTTCAGCCCTACTTTTTAATAATCTTTTTTCTTCTCTTGATATTTGTTCCATTGTTGGAACAACATCATATCCAAAGAAAGTTCCTCTTTGCGCAATTATGTTTTTAAATGCTCCTAAGTCTTGTTGATTTACTAATAAATCTTTTTCTCCAAATGCAAATTTACGGAACAATGAAGATTTAAATTGTATTAATCCTTTTGTTTTTTTGCTCTTACCATCTCTAGTCCCTTTCTTTCCTGTTGGACCTCCAACTGGTGGAGCACCATATTGTGCTGGCATTAAGTATCCGTATGGAGGTGGAGAATATGGATATCCATATTTTGGATATGTATAATCGTATGCTTGTTTTTGATAATCATATTTAGTATAATCATATTTTGGATAATCATATGGGGTTACATATGGATCTATTGGTGTATATGGTGGTGTATATGGCGCTGGGGGTGTATATGGTTGTATATATGGTATTGATGGTGTATATGGTGGCAAATATGGTTCGGTATATGGTGGTATTTTTGAACTTGTTGGCTCTATTTTTGTATAATCTTTAAATGGTAGTGTATCTGAAATTATTGGTATATATTCATCTTTTGGAGTATATGCATCTTTTTGTGTATTAAATAAATCTTTTGCGTTTTTATATATATCATATTTTTCTTCTTTTGGAATTTCTTGTTTAATTAATGCTTCTTGAGGAACTCCTGGAATTACTGCCCATGGCCCAGCTGCATAATTTACTGTTTGTGTAGTAACAGATACCTTTGGTATAGATGTTGTAGAAAATGTTAATGGTGCTGGTAACGGTGCACTAGCAATGATAGGAAATTCTTTTGGTAACCTAGACAATGGTCTTGAAGTATTAATACCGTATAAATTATTTCCAAACGTTGGATCTTTTAATGTAGTAGCAACATCTTGTTGGAATCTAGTTGCTTGTGCTGCAAATTCATTAAAATTTGGAATTCTTGGATTCATTGATTTTCCAGCTTGAGTAATATTTTGAGTGTTTTCAATTTTAACAGCAGTAATAAACTCATTATATAAATCAAATTTTTCTTGTGATGATAGGTTAGAAAATCTTCCAAGTTTTTCAACATTATTAAATCCAAATTTAATTGGTAGTGCACCCGCATTTTCTATTTGCCGCGCAGTTGGATTTTTAATTGGGCCTTCTGTTTGAGTAGGTGGTTTCATTTTACTCATAACAGCATTAACAATTTTTGCTTCCGCCGATGGTGTTCCTAATCCTCTTTCTACTGTTTTCATTTCTTTTAAAAATTGTTCTATTGTTGGTTTTGGTCTTACAAGTGAATCTAATCCTGCTTGTTTATTTATTGTATTCATTTCAGTAACATGAGAAACATATTTATTGTATAAATCTGTTAACATTTTTTTACCTGTTATAGATATATTTCCACTTGGTGCTGTAGTACTAATTAAATCTCCAGTTAATTGTTCTCTTAAATTCCTATTAATAATTTCTTTTTCTGCTTCAGTTAATTTATATTTTGATCTTTCTTCTGGACTCATGTCATTAAGTTTTTGTCTTAATTGTATTTCTGGTAAAGATAAAACAATACTTGGTCCTTTTGGTTGATTTGGTCCTCTTAGAGTCCATGTACTTGAAACAATGTCTTTAGGATTAATAAACTGGTTCTGAGCAAATCTTGTCATGGAAAACTGCCCTTCTCCTGCAGGGAAAAATATATTTTTTGTATTTAAAAACCCTGTATCTTTAAATAATTTTACATCTGCTGGTGTAGTTGAAACATTAATTTGTTTATTTCCAGCCACCTTTATTATATTTGCTTGTGTTGTTGGTGTTTCATATGGATTTAATACTACACTTCTTTCTACAGCAAAAACTGGTCGTTTATTTCCTAATAAATCAAATGCTTCCAATTTACTTGTTACTTGGGCTCCTTGTTTTGTTCGTATATTTCCATATTTATTTAAATTTTGATTAATATATTTGCCTGTTGTTGTACTTGGATTTAAAACTTCTTTTGGAGCAAACATTGCAAAATATGATAATGCTTCAACATTTATATTATCTGGAGTATAATTTTTTGTTTGTCTATCAAATTGTCTTTTCATTTCATTATATGTTTTTTCATCCATTACAGATTTTGCATCTCTAAGTATTTGTTCTGTGTTTTTTGCAACTGGATATCCATCTCTAGTTTCAAATGTTCTACCAGGAGATTGTCTTACAAGTGGATCTACAGAATGTTGAATTTCGTGTAATAATACTTCCGATTTTCTTCCTTTACTTATTAATGGATTCACTGAAATACTTCCTTCACTAAAATAATCTGGCTTATAAAATCCATGCGTCCCCATTTTCATATGTGAACCAAGAGTAAATATTCCTGTTTCTGCATCAACTAATCTAATAGCATCTCTTAATCTAATTGCATCTGCTTTTGATCCAGTAAATTCTTTACTTGGTGTAGCAAGTGTTTGTAAAACAAGTTTTAATTGTGGCTTACTTAAACTTGATAAATTTGATGCCGTTGCTTCCATTATTGGTCTAGTTGCTCCACCTGTATATGGTTTATATCCTTCATATGCAACATTTTTAAACCATTCAATGTCTTTGGGTCGTGCGTCTGTATATCCGCCGGCAAGTTTTCTACGCGCCTGTGTGGCTGGATTAAATACACTAATTCCTTCTTTAGTTTTTATCCAATCAGTTGTTCTACTAAAATCAAAAAGATCATTAACTGTATTAACTTGATCGAATAATCCTGATGCTTTCATTCCATGAATTGATGCAAAATGTTCGGATACTCCAGGTTTTCCTGTTTTAAGAGAAACTTCCCATCCTCCTTGTCCTCTATGTATTACAACATCGGTTGTTGGATTTTTAATAAATTCTCCTGCAACATCTACTGTACCATAATCTTTTTGTATAGCTACATTAAGTCCTTTTTGAGTAAATGATTGTGCTGCTTTTACTGCTTGTGCTTCTGTCATTATTCCTTCTGCAACAAGAGACTTTACAACAACATCAAAATCTTTTGCTTTTAATTCTGGGCTTGTTTTAAATATTTTATCTGCTGTTTCTTTTAAATAACTCCATGCACTTGATGAACTTCCACCAACTCCAACATCTGTAGAATTCTTAATTAAATAATCTTTCCATCCCTCTAATGCTTTTGTTACTCTTGATCCAACTCCTCCACCTTTTGTTTTTAAATCAGACCACTGTGTATAATCTATAGCTTCATCAAATTTTCTATTTTTTGCAACTTCTCCTGCTTCTTTTAATCTTTTATCATATGCCAAAGCAGCATCTGATTTATATTGAGTAACTGTCGGATCTTTTAATGGACTAGCAGCAGTATCTATTATCTTTATATTACTTTTTCCAACTACAAATTGCCCTTCTGGAGTAAATGGAGACCCTGGAACTTTTACAAGTGTCCCTTCTTGTATAGTCATTCTTTGTATTGGGTTTCCTCTTCCTGGAGAAAGAGGATCTGGAAGAGCCGCTTGTTGTATATCTATATCTCTTGCTGTTCTAGCAATATTAACAAATGGAATTTCTGAATAAAAAAGTTTATCAGTAGCCGCTGTCCCAATTGGTGCTCCTAAAAGTAATCCTGCTAAAGAACTTGACGCATCTTTTTTTGCTTCTCTATATTGTTCTAATCCCTGAGTTCTAGCAATATCAATTAAATCTTTATATTGTACTGCCATTGTTCCAGTAAAATATGCTGGTAATCCATATTGTGCAACCACTCCTCCCACTTTTTCTACTCCTGCTATCCAAGGTGTTGTTGCATATGAACTAACTTGTGTAACTTTTGGAACAATTTTTCCAGCTTCAATTGCTTTACCAAGCAATCCTGCTTTCTGAAGTTTTACTGCTTCACTAGCATTATCAACAGTCATTATAACATTTTTTGTTCTCATTCCTCCACCCAATTTATCAACTAATTTTGCATCAAGATAGGATCCGCCTTTCATTAAAGTATTAAATAATGCACCAGTACCAAATCCAGCAGCAAGATTTGATGTTGCTTGTGTTCCACTTTGTCCTTGTATTAACATATTTGCTAATGTTGCTTTTTGTATTGTTTTAAATGCAAGTGCAGGAGCAGTAATTTTTGAAGGAGTTGGAGCAAATATTAAAGCTAATTCAGTTCCTAATTGTCCAACTGCATATGTTTGAGCTGATTGTGATTCTATTTTTGATTTTGAAATCATTAAATATTTATTTTTAAATTGTTCTTCAGATAATTTTAATGCATCTTCATATGCTTTTTTATATGCTCCATCTGATGTTTTATCTATAAAATATCGATCATTCTCATATAAATATTGTCTTGTCATTTTACCTGTTTTATTTCCAAATATTTGTTCTGGAACTTCTTTATATCCTCGAATATAATCTCTTACTTTATTATAAATTTCCATATTACCTGATAATGCATCCTGTCTAGCTTTATCTGCAAACTCAGCTTTATTTGCTGCTGTAGCTGCTGGAAGTCCTCTTAAAGTTTCTCCACCAACATATCCTGGAGTTGCTGCTAATCCTAATAAATCTCTGGCGTTTGTTACAGGCGTTGGATATAAACTTGGAGCACCTGGTTTTTTTGCATCGTCTATCTGTTGTTGTAAATAATCTATTTGTGTTTTTGGTTTTACCCCACCAAAATTCAAAGCTTGAGTATAAATTGGTTGATTTTTTAATTGTGCAACCTGTTTTTCTAATCCAGCTATATATTCTTCCTTAGATACTGTTGCTGGACCAAGATCAATATTAGGCCCAATTTTCCATTCTGATGTATCAGGACCTGGAACTTTAGGCCCACCAAGCGCACCAACTATTCCCCATCCAATATTTCCTGGCAACAAAAGTAAATTTGCTCCAGCAACACCAAGATCAATATTATTATTTAATGTTTTATTTATATTTTTATCTTGTTCATATGTTTTTATTACATTTTCTCCAAGTTCACCAATAGTTTTATTTGGAATATTTAAATCTTTATAATATACACGATCTGCTTTTGTAAAATCATCAATCCCAAGTTTTCTATCTAATGATGAAGATGTATCGATTCCATATTTTTGAATATATGCAATCGTTGGAATGCTTGATGTTGCCAGTAAATCTTTATATTTATCTGTTGGTTTAAATTGATCAGCTATAGCCCGTTCTGCCGCAGTATTCATAGAAAGAGCAAAATCATATTTTTTCGTTGCTATTCCATATGCAGAATCTATTTTTCCTTGTAACCTTTCTGATTCTTTAATATTTTTATCTAAATCTGGTTCGATTGCTTTAAGATTATTATATCTTTCATCAACATTTGCATTCTTTATATCTCTTAAATAAAACGGATATGCTTCTTGAGATATTGCTTTTTTACCATCTTGAATTGTTGTAGCGTATTCATATTTTTTTAAAATTGCTTGTGTATCTTTATCTAATGCTGCAGATTCTGTATTATATTTATCTAATGTTTCTTTAATTTTATTATCGGAATCAAATTTCTGTTTATCTAAAATTAATTTATCTAATTGCGCATTTGCTGTACTAACAGATGTTGCAGCAATATTTGCCCACTGAATTGTTGGACCTGGACTATTTTGCCATCTTTTTTCTTGTTCTTTATACCAATCTGGAGAGGTTCCTTCAGCTATTTGATCTCTTTCTTTTTCCGATAAATATGGATTTGTTATTGGATCTCCTTGATAATCTAATTTTGGATCTCCTGTTATCTTTCTACTTTCTTTAAGTATTGCATCAACTTCTACTTGTGTTGGAACATATTTAGCTCTTTCATCTGGAGTCATTTTTGATATTTTTTGTTGATATGCTATATAAACATCTTTTTCATATTGGGTTGCAAGCGCTCTATATTCTGGAGTATTAAATGATTTATCTCTCATACTCATAAACTCGAACGCTGCTTTAGATTGAGCTGCTAATACTTCTGGAGGAACTGCAGCAGGAATAGAAATTTTTTGATCTAAATTTACTATGGGTTTTGGAGTGAATACGCCTTCTGCAATCATGTTTGAAAAAGCTGCAGATGTTTCTGAACTAACTAGTCCAGATGTTTTTGGTTTTTCAGTTACCACTGTAAATTTTGTTGAAGAATCAATTACTGGAGAAGTAGTTGGCATTGCATATGGAACTCCTTTCCAATCAGATGGTGGAGTTGTACTAATAGTTAATGTTGCTGGCTGTGCTGGCTTTGAATCCATTCCAAATTTAGTTTGTTGTGTATATACTTTTGTTGGTATTTCTACCAATGGAGGTTTAGTTACAATTGGTGCTACTGATTGCGGTTTAAAAGTAAATTGACTAAATGGAGTTGTGCCCATATTAAAATAACTTAATCCTGTATTAATACCACTCGTAGATGGCATAGACATTCTATTTTGTGATTGTAAATATGTTTCTTTTATATATCCAGTGCCAGGATCTTTTAGTGCAGACATTCCTTGTTTTGTTATTGGATTATAATATTGTCCTGGGCCACGATCTAATACTACTGGCGGAGTTGAAGTTGATTGTAATTTTATTTTTCCTTTATTTAAATCTGCTTGAAACTGAGCAACATTTATTTGTGTTGGTTGAAATGGTGATGGTATATTTGTCGATCCTAAAAATAATGGTGTTTGTGTTGTAGAAACGTCCATAGTTTTTGGAGCCATTGTAGATTGTGGAAGTGATACAGATTGTGAAATCGGAATTGATTGAGAAGTATTAGATAAATTAGTTAAATTAAATGGATTTCCATAATTAGGTAAATTAAATGGATTTGCTGGATTAAATGTACTAACCATATTAAATTATATGGTTTTCTTATTTATAAACCTTTGTGATTAGAGCTTTATTATCTTTTAAGAACTAAAGATCCAGGAAGAGCTGTTCTTGCTGATGCACCAAGTCTTGCTTGTTCGGTAGCAGTTAATTGTGAAAAAGGTATATTTGTTTCTCTTGGTGTTGATGATGTAGATGTTCTTTGCATTATATATTCTCCAGATCTTGCTTCTGTTTCTTTTAATGCTGCATCTTGTAAAACTTTATCTTGTTTTGATTGTATTTCTGTTGTTTTTGCAGCTTTATCTTTTTCTTGTAAATTTTTCATATAATCTCTAACAGTAGCATATTTATCTACTTTCATTGATAAAATTTCAGTTGCTCTTTTATATGGTGCTTGATTTACTAAATTAATTCCACCAAATAATTTCATTTGTTTATCTTTTCTTTCTGCAAGAGCACTAATTAACTGATATTGTTTTGCAAATGTTCTATCATATTCTGCTTTTTTTGCATCATAAATAGCTAAATACGGAGCTAACTCTGCTTGTAATTGTGCTAAAAGTATTGGATCAACTCTTTTACCATCTAAAAGATCTTGATATATTTGCCATTTTTTAGTAGCATCTTCTTCAGTATATCTTGAAGTTGTTTGCTCATCCCACTGTACTTTTACAATTGGGTCTACTGGTACTACTGGTTCTACTGGTACTACTGGTTCTACTGGTCCTGGTTTTATTCCAGTATCTTCACCAGTTCCACCTGGTGTTTTTGTTGGTGTTGTTGGTGTTGTTGGTGTTGTTGGAACTGTTGGAACTCCTATTAATCCACCCCCAGTTGTATATTTCATGTCGCCAGTAATTGGTCCTAAATAAGTTGTTGTTGATCCTGGTTTAATT
>Ga0315273_10003639_pt1 | contig 18618 bp, 11 predicted proteins | sample YL17G02_0_MG_FD_205753 | JGI IMG/M metagenome (GOLD analysis project Ga0315273, IMG submission 205753) | Sediment microbial communities from Yellowstone Lake, YNP, Wyoming, USA - YL17G02_0 | ecosystem: Environmental > Aquatic > Freshwater > Lake > Sediment | place: USA: Wyoming | collected...
TCCCGACTCGGGCGGGATCGGCATGATCCGGGTACCGGGCCAGGGATGCGCGATACAGCCTTTCGGCCTCGTCAAACCTGCCGACGTTGTACGCGACGATCGCGCAGGACGGCACGTTCACCGTGTCGGCGTATCCTTTCGCTATCGGGGGACTGAATAGCCCGTAAGCGGTCGCCCAGTTCCCGGTCACGTAATGACAGAATGCGAGCGTGCTCCGGAAAGCCATGACCGAGGGGTTGTCGCGGACGACGCCGGTGAGGTCCGTTATCGCCTCGGCGTAGCGCCCCTCGCCCATCAGCTCGAGTCCCTTGTAACAGATGCCCTCGGCGCCGGGGAGAAAGAACACCTCGTCCGAAGGCCGAAGCCTTCCCGAATCGGATACGCGGTACAGGTAATACCCCCCGTTGGCGTAGTCCAATTGCCGGGGTAGTACGGCCAACTCCAGGTAACGCCGGCAGAAATCCGAATACAGCGCGGCCATCCGCCGGGTCCACCCGTAGGATTCCGAGTATATCTGGACCCATTTGCTCCCCGCGCAGTTGTACATGAGCGACCGGACGCCCAACTGCCTTATTCTTTTGCGCAGTTCACCGGTCGTACGGCTCTCCCCGACCTCTTTCCACACGATCGGCGTCTCCCCCAGGCAACCGTTGTAAACAACCCTCCCCGGCAGGCGATACGTCCGGAATTCCCCCACGACCAGTATCCGGGAAACCCCTCGTTGCCGTATCTCCTTCCCCATGTCGGCGTACGTTGACATGACTTTCGCGAACACGGCGTCCGAATCGCCCAGGGCGTAGCCCCATAACTTCCACCGGTCGCCCAGCGCCCCAACGGACGTCGCCAGGATCATCCACGCCGCGGCCGCAACGGCAATCGCCCCCCCGCCGCGCCTGCCCTGAACAAGCCTTTCACCCTCCTCCGCCGCCAGGAAGGCAAGCAACCAGGTCGCCGGAAGGAGGTACCTCGGCTGGCGGGTGAACCAGAGCATGCCCAACTCCCCCGCCACCACGATCCACGCCCAAGCCCGGCGCCGGGCGAACATCAGGACTCCCGGCAGGCAGAGCATGAACAGCAGGTTCTCCGTCCGCCACCAGCCCCACCAGGTCCTGACCAGGGCAGGGACTCCGGTCATCTCCGCGACCACAAGCGTGCGCTGACGCAGATTGAATACCGCCCAGTTCCTGGCATCCCAGCCAAAGGTCGGGACCAATCCCGCCCCGAACGGATACACCGGATTCCCCGAGGCAAAAAACTCCTTTGCCATCCAGGGCAGTTCCGGAAGCGCCATCACGGCCAGGCAGGGCGGGATAAGCCGCCCGGGCGGAAGGACAAGAAGGAAAAACAGGACGGCAAAGGGACCATACACGATCTTGGCGGTCATCCCCGCGCCCAGGAGCAGGGCGCCGACAAGGTCGGCGCTTGGCGAGCTTCGCTCGCATCGGGCGCCGACAAGGTCGGCGCTTGGCGAGCTTCGCTCGCAGCGGGCGCCGACCGGCGATGCCCGGCGCCTGAGCAGGAGGAAACCGGACACGATCATGGCGGCCGCGGTCGCGTCGTGCTTCGTCATCGGCGCCAGCCACATAAGGCTGGCGGACGATATCGCCAAAAGGGGCCCGGCCCAGGGGGAATATCCATGGCCGCGCCTCAGGCACCCCGAGGCAAAGACGGCCGCCGCCGCCCCGAACGAGGCCAGCGACATGCACTTTGCAATCCGGTCGTCCCCCAGAATAAGCGCGAGCGCGTACACCATCTCGGTCGGCAGGGAAATCCGGAACGACAACGGGACCCAGTCGACCAGGATGCGGCCGGCCTTGAGGAACTGGTCCGGCGCGGCCAGGTGGCTCACGTAACTGTCAATCTCGGTCTCGGGCACCAGGACCCAGACAAGCGAGGTCGCCAGTCCGAGAACAAGCGCCGCACAGCCGGCCGCAAGTGCGCCAACCCCGGGCCGCCGCCCATCGGCGGGGCGCACCACCGACCGCACCGCCCCGGCCAGGATGGAGCGCGGACCAGGCACGAATCCGGCCGCGGCCAATCCCAGGCAGGTGGCAACCAGCAGAACCGGCCTGAAAAGCCCGCCAGCGGCAAGACCCAGCAAGGCCGGTCCCAGGGCCGACAATCCCACCAGGTAATCCGTGCCGGCCCGTTCCAGGGAATCGGGATTTCCGCGGCTGATGAACCTTCGAACGGCCTCCCCCGCCTGCGCCACGCCCTCGATCACGACCAGGGATAGAACCCCGAGCTCCACCGCCCGCCAAACCACCGGCATGGGACCCATTTACGGAATGCTCCTTTTCGCACACCCGGCTCCGGCTGTCTTCTGCCCCGGACCCAAGTTAATCGTCAAAAGCGGCAACAGGAAAACCCGCATAACGTCAATCATACGACCAACCAAGGCTCCAGACCGGCCGTACGTCGACATGCAATCGACCGATACCGCCGGAATGGATAGATTCGGAAAGCGCCGGGCGGCGAGACGCCGGGCGGCGAGACGCCGGGCGGCGAGACACCGGTCGGCGAGGTGACGGTCGGGCTTGTCGCCGGCTACCGGACGTTTCCGGCATGCCTGAATTAACGACTGGCGGAATACTCCCCGATCGCCTTGTGCCAGTTCTCCGCCCCGGGGATGTCCGGCGCCGTCCTCAAGGCCTCCTGGTACAGCTCAACGGCCGCCGCGCGATCCCCCATGGCCGCGCGTATGTCCGCCCGCAGGCCCAGGATGAGGGCCAGCTTGTTCCTGCGCTGGCGCTCCGTCGGCTCGTCGGTTGCGTCGAACCTGAGCCAGCCGGTCGCCTCCTCCAGCGCCGCGACCGCGGACGCCACCTTCCGCGCTTCAGCGAACCCCAGAGCCTTGGCGTACCAGACCCCGGCAAGGTAGATCCGGTTCACCGCCTCGTACCCGGGATACCGCCGCATGCTTTCGCGCAGGATGCGGTCAGCCTCGTCGTTCTTGCCAAGGTTGAAGGCCGCCTGCCCCAGGGTGGTCAGGCTCGTGGTGTCCATCAGGCCCTTCTCGACCACGGGTTTGAGAACCTGGTATGCGGCGGACCAGTCGCCCGCCTTCGCCCGGCAGAAACCCATCTCCCCCCGGACGGAAAGGATCTCGGGATGGGCCCGCAGAAACGGCTCCAGCTCCCGGACCGCCTCGGCGTACCTTCCCCTGTTCTTCAACCCCGCGGCCTGCATGTACGCCGTTTCCGCCCCGGGCAGGTAATAGACGAAGGGCTGGCGGCCGGTTGACGTCCGCGGCAAGCGAAGCTTGCCGATTGCCAAAGCCGTCGACGGCTTTGGCACCAGCTCCGCTGGCGACTTATCCAGATGGAACAGGTAGAATCCTCCTCCGGAGAAATCGCATACGTCGAAGCTCCGCGCCACCCGCAGCCGCGCGAGGCAGAACTCCTTGTACCGCGCGATCCTGCCGGGGTCCCAGACGAATCCGCCCGCCCACTTCTGCAGCCACTTGGCGCTCACGTAGTTGTAGAGCACGGTGTCACACCCCATCTGCCGGAACTTCCTGCCCATATCCGCGGTGTCCCGGCACTCCCCGGCGATCCGCCACACGACCGGGGTCTCCCCGAACATCCCGTTGAACAAAAGCCGCGCCGGGAACCGGTACGTACGCCACTCTCCCACCGACAGCAGGCGCGGAGCGCGTTTCCCGCCCGGCCGCCAGGAAAAGGCGCGACCGGCCATGCTCTTCTCCAGCGTCCGGAAAGTGGTAAAGGTCTCCTCCTGCACCCGGTCCCAGGGCATAAAGGCCCTGCGCCATCCTGGACTTCGCACCTGGGGCGCGAGGGCCACGAACACGAGCGCGTACGCGCCCACCAGCACCCCCACCCGCTTCCCCCACGCCCCGGGCAACCGGCCCACCTCACGCGCCCCCAGCAGCACCATCAGCCACGATGCAGGTAAAAAATACCTGCTGAAATGCCCCATCCACAATGTCACCACCTGCCCCGCCACCAATACCCACGCCGCTCGCTTCTCGCGCCCCAACAGCAAAAGCCCAGGCACCACCAATAAAGCCAAAAGATGCTCCACTCCCAGCCGACCCGGCCAGTCCCAGGGCTTCGGAAATCCCCCGGGCAGCTCAGTCTCCAAAAGCATCCGGAACGCCTCCCGGTTCGCAGCCCCCCAGTTAAGCGTCGGGATTATCCCGCTCCCCAGCGGAAACAACGGGTTCCCCGTCGCCAGCCACGTCTTCACCCACCACGGTACGCTCGGTATGACCAGCAACAATCCCCATAACCAGATCCTCTTGCGACCCGGATAATACCCCAGCGCCCACAGGGCCACCAACGGCCCGTACACCATCTTCGCCCCCACGCACATCCCCATCAGCAGCGCCGCAGGCACCCACATCCCGGACAACTGCATCACCGCCCCTGCGATAAACAAGGACGACGCCGGCACGTCGCTCTTGCACGTCATCACCAAAAACAGCATCGTTCCCCCGCTCAACGCGGTAAGCGGCCCCAGCCACGCGCCCAATACGTTCCCCTCCTTCCTCATCCACCCCGCATATACCGCCGTCGCCGCCACGTAACACATCAGCACGATCCCTTTCGCCCACCGGTCGTCCCCGAGTATCAACGGCAGCGCGTACGCCATCTCGAACGGCATCGGCACGTGAAACGGCGCAAACTGCATGTGCTCCAGCACCGCTCGCCCCGTGATCAGGTACTGCCACGGCGCTCCCAGATGGTGCAGCCAGCAGTCGTGCTGCTCCTCGGGCAACAGCATGTAATACGCCGCCGGCAGCAGCGTCGCCCCCACCGCCGCCATGCCCCATCCCAGCCCCCGCGCCTCCCGCCACCCGTCCAATAGGTACGATCGCCGCTCCCAATTCCCCCTTGACGCCAAAACCAGCGCCGCCCCCGCTCCCGTCAACGCCAGGGGATGAAACAGGCTCGCAAGCGCCAGCCCCAGGTACGCCGTGCCCACCGCGAACCACCCCAGCAGCAGCGACAGTCCGAACCGGGTCAGCCGGTCCCCGGGTTTAATCCCCAGCATCCCGAGCAAGCCGGAACCGGACCGGCACGCGCACTCCGCCAGAACCAGCGTCACGGCCCAAACATATGCCGCGCGACCCAAGAAGATGAAAACACCCGTCATCCGCGCACCACCCCGGCCATGATCGAATTCGGCATCACGCCATCCATCCTAAAGATTAAATACCGTCCAAGGTTCAACGTCCAACCCCGTAGCAGTGCTCAGAAGCACGCTACGGGGTCAGCCCTGTAGTGAGCGCTTCGCTCTACTACAGGGCAACGTTCAACGCCTAATCTTCGACGCAGGATGTCCGGCCCCGGCCGGCAGCCCAGTAACCCGGCGAAATATGCCATGATCTTTTCGTGAAGAATATCCGGCTCGTGGACGACATCCGGGAATGGCAGGTCTGGATGTTTCTCGCGGTGGCCACGCTGCTTGTCCGCCTCCCGCTCATGGCGGTCTCGTTCGAGCGGGACGACGCCTCATACTCCTACATGGCGCTGGCCATGCTCGACGGACGCATGCCGTACCGCGACTTCATCTCGCTCAAGCCGCCGCTCCTGTATGTCCTGTACCTGCCGCTGGCGCTCGTCAGCGGGACGAGTCCCCTGCTTCTGCGGCTGGCCGGCATGGTGTATCCCGCCGCCTCCGCGATCCTGCTGTACCGGCTCGGGCTCGCTCTGGCTGGCCGCGGGATCGCGCTCTCGGCCGCGGTTCTTTTCGTACTGCTATCCGGCGATCCATCCATGCAGGGATGCATCGTCAACGCGGAGACGCTCATGCTTCCCTTCGCTCTTTCCTCGGCGCTTCTCTGGTGGCGCGCCATGCGCGGCCGTTCGGTAAAGGCTGCACTGGCAAGCGGGGCGCTGTTCGCCGCGGCCGTCCTGGTCAAACAGCCCGCGGGCACTTGGGCCATCCTGCTGGCTCTCGCCTTTCTGCCCGTGCGCCTGGGCGGCGTTCCGCCGATATCCGCCATACGGCTGATCGCCGCGTTTTCCTCCGGCGCGGCCGCCCTGGGATCCATCGTCCTGGCCGGCATGGCCGCAATCGGGCTGGGACCGTATATCGGGGAATTCCTCAGCGAGGGATACAGGTACGTATACGCCCCCCCGCTGGCGTCGTCATACCTGTACCTTCAATCGCTCGCGACGATAGCCGGAACGCAGGGAGCGGTGTGGATCCTGGCCGCCATCGCCTGCTTCAGGCTGGCGTTCGGCCGGTCTTCGACCGGTACGGGATGGCGGCCGTATTCCCCCGCCTTTTTCTGGTTCTGGACCGCCGGCTCAATCGCCGGGGTGCTCCTGGGCCGGAGGGGAGCGCCCCACTACTGGCTTCAATTCCTGCCGGCGGTCTGCATGGCCGCGGGAGCCGGGCTGGTGTTCCTGGTGAGAAACCGCGGGTCCGGGTGGCCCCTAAGGGCGGCCCGCGCCGGGATCGCCGTCTACGCCCTTGCCAGCTTCCTTCACGTCCTTCCCCTCCTGGTCAGCTCCCGGGAGGTGAAAAGTCGCAGTCTTTATCCGGACAACAATTTCTACGAGGCCGAGGTGGTGGCCGCCTGGCTCAGGATGCACACCCCGCCGAACTCGTGCGTTTTCATCGCCGGATCCGAACCGGAGATTCCCCTGCTGGCCGGTCGCCGGCTGGCGGGCCATTACCCCTTCGTTTACAACCTGACCGTCGACGCTCCGGGGATCCCCGAGGCGCGGGAGCGCTGGCTTGCTTCCCTGGACGACCCCTGTACCCGATCCGCGGTGTTCTGCTGCAACGTCCGCTCCTGGAACGACATTTACACGTCCCCCCGGTCGGTGCTGGAAATCAAGAAACGGGTGGTCGAAAAGCTATCCGGACCGGGCTGGAGGCTGGCGGCGAAGATCACCCCGTATCTCGTCTACATAAAAAAATAGCCGCCTGCGGAAAGAACCTCCGAGCGAACCGCATTCTCCCCCTTTGCCCATCACGGTTCGAGTCCAAGGCTCCTTAATTCGTCCCGCCAGCGCCCGGCTTTCGGGCAATCGGGGGCATTCCGAATCGCGCTCCGGTACAGGATCGCCGCCCGTTCCCTCATTCCCAGGGCCGCCCAGATGTCGGCCTGGAACCCGTAAACAAGGCCTAACTGAATCCGCCTTTGCATGGCGATCCTTTCGTCGGGATCGGACGCCTTGAAATCAAGCGTCTTCTCCGCCGCATCGAGGGCGGCCAGCGCCCCTTTGAGATCCCGTGATTTCAGCCTGTCCAGCGCCCGCTGTTCGTAGAGTCCGGAAAGAAAGATCCGGATCCGCTGCTCTTGCTCCGGGAAACTCACCATGCCATCCCGGAACGCGCGTTCCGCCTCGTCAAGCCTGCCGATATTGAGCGCCACCTGCCCAAGGAGAGGAAGGATGTCGGAGCTCATGAATCCCTCGGCCGCGACCGGTTTGAGAATCGAGTATGCCCCCTGAAAATCCTGGACCGATGCCAGGCAATCGCCCAGTTCGTATCGCAGGAAAAGCACGTCGGGATGGGCGCGGGACAGCGCCTCGCAGGCAATACACGGCGCGTTCTTCAAAATGTTTCGGACCTGCCCGGCCGCGGTGAACTCCAGCGATTCGGCGCCCGGCATGTAATGAACGGTCCGGTTGGAACCGGGATTTTTACGCAACTTGAAGAGGTAGAATCCCCCGCCCGTGAAAGTGCACGTTCGGGACCTTGTTTCGATGGTCATATACTTCCTGCAAAAATCCTCGTACAGGTTCGTCATCCGTTCATCCCACGGGAACGATCCGGAGTATTTCTTGGCCCATTCCGCGGTCACATAATTGAAAAGAAGGCGGTCCGTTCCCAGCTGGCGGAAACGCCTGCGCATCCCGGCCGGGTCACGGCACTCCCGGGCCGCCTTCCAGATAAATGGGGTGTCCCCGAGCACGCTCGAATATATGACCCGTCCCGGCAGCCGGTAAGTACGGAACTCGTCGACGACCAGAAGGCGGGTAATGCCTCGCTGACGCAACTCCCCCGTCATGGTCGCGTACGTGGACATCACCCGGGTGAACACGGCGTCGGGATCGGCCAAAGCCAGTCCCCAGAGTCCCCGGCGATCGCCCGCGCCGGCCACGACAGCCGCGATCATCCAGGCGGATGCGACAACCGCCAGCACTTTCCCCCTCCATCCCGGGTCGCGCCTGCTTGCCTCCTCCGCCGCCAGGAATGCGATGAACCAGGTCGCCGGCATGAGGTATCGCGGCTGGCGGGAAACCAGCAACATCAAAAGCTGCCCGGCGACCAGCAGCCAGGCCTCCAGGCGTCGCCGGGCGAACAGCAGCACGCCGGGCAGGCACAGCATCAAAAGGAGGCTTTCCTTCCGCCAGAATTCCCACCACGAGGAAGCAAGCACGAGCGGACCGGTGATCTTCTCCATCGTGATTGACTGCTGACGGAGATCGAAAGCCAGCCAGTTCCTGGCGTCCCAGCCGAATGTCGGTAAAATGCCGGCGCCGAATGGAAACGCCGGGTTGCCGGACGCAAGCGCCTCCTTCGCCATCCAGGGCAGGACCGGCAGGGCCATGGCGAGAAGGAACAGCGGAATCCCCACGAATGACGGATGGTACATGAGGCAAAACACGGCGACAATAGGACCGTATACGACCTTGACCGCTAGCCCCGCGCCCAACAGCAACGCTCCTTCCGGATAGACGCGCCGCCGCGCCAGCAGGAAGCCGGAAACGACCATGGCCGAGCCGATCATGTCGTTCTTGGTGATCGGCGCCTGCCACATCACGCTGAACAGGGAAATCGCCATCAGCGGTCCAAGCCAGGAGGCTGTAAAGGAGCCTTTTCGGAAACATTCCGCCGCGAAAACCGCGCATGCGGCGGCAAAGCCGGCGAGCGACATGCATTTCCCGATCCGGTCGTCTCCCAGGATAAGCGCGTATGCGAACGTCATATCCACCGGGAGCGGAATGCGCATCGACAACTGCACGTGGTCAAGGAGGATCCGGCCGGACGCGAGGAATTGGTCCGGCGCGCCCAGATGAGACACATAACTGTCGATTTCCGTCTCGGGAACGAGGACCCAGACCAGGGAAGTCGCCAATCCAAGGAACAGGGCGATGCATCCGGCCAGGCCGCCCGGCCGGGCGCGGGTCCTGCCGGTGAATTCGGCCAGCGATGCGGCGCACAGGAACATGCGCGGATCCGGCCTGAATCCGGCCATCGCCAGGCAAACGAAGACCGCAACCAGCGGACCGGGGTGAAACAATCCGGCGGCGGCAAGGCCCAACCCCGCCGTCCCGAGAACGATTATGCCCAGCAGGTAATCCACGCCGAAACGCTCAAGTATCCCGGGCCTTCGGCGGCTTAAGAGCCGTCGGGCGCCCTCCCCGATCCGAACCGCGCCTTCGATGACCAGCACGGCAAGAATCGCCAGCTTCAGGGCGCGCCAGGAAAAATAAAATAAACGGGTTTGCACGCGCTTCACGCCCCCTGGTTAAGAAACCCCTTCGGTTCGCCGCAACAATTGGCTCCGATCAAGGATGCAACTTCGGCCTTTACCCTTGGTCGCGCGAGACCGGCCGGTCTCGCGTCTAATATGGGGGCACCATAAGGTCCCGGTCGCCGCTCTTCACGCCGGGATTACTCCAACGGGGTCTTCTTGAAGACCAGCGCGACGCTGCCGACCGCTCCCAGACTGCTCCGGACGTCCCCGCTGTCCACGAAGCCCACGGCGTTCCTGAGCCTGACATGCGTCGTGACCATGAGCCACATCAGCGCGACGTCCGCACGCAATCCCTTGCTCGACCAGCCCGTGCCGAAAGTGACTCCGGTCACGTCCTGCTTGAACGAAACGGGCCGGAAGTCGGACACCGAATCGGCGCCCAACCCCGACGTGTTGGCCGGAAGCGGATCGGGGCAGGTGAAAAACCCGGTGCGCACGGGGATGTCGAAGTCCCAGAACCGAAGCTGGTACTCCAGCCCCGCGCGCAGGGCGAAAGTCGCGTCGGAGTATTCCGAGGCGGAATACGCCGCGGAGGTGCCGGCGAACAGAGTCCTGGCCGGCGAACGATTCTCGCCCGAATACTCCACGTCCACCGCCACGTTCAGTCCCTGGAACATCGAGAAAAATCCGCCCAACCCCAGCCGCAGTTGGGCCGGCCTGGACATGGTGTCCGTATAGACCGGCCCACCCTCGGACTGACCCCAGATCTTCCCGTTCATCTTGCCCGTATACAGCACGCCGACTCCTACGCTTCCCTCCTTCAAGGGACGGTAGAAGAACCCGGCCATCAGCGCCGGGCCGGTCAGGTCACGATGGGACACGACGTGCGCCAGGGAATACTGGTTCTGGTGTACGGGCTCGGTGGCGGCAACCCGCACGCTCCCGAACGAGGAAAGGCTGGCGTATCCCGCCCCAACCGCGAACTGGGAAAGCCGCGCGCCGATCGGCTGGATCCAGACGGCGCCGACAACATCAAGAGATTCCCTCTGCTTGAGTTCGGTCGTTCCCGTAGTGCTCTGGGTGAACACGTCCTTGAGCATGGGAAGCCCGGGGCGCAGGGGCAGGCTCATGTCCAGCGCCTCGTTCATATCCAGCCCGCGACCGAAGACCGGCCAGGATCCGAATCCGATCCGGCCGTCGCTCTCCACGAGGGCGGGCGTGACGAACGACCATCCCATGTTCCGCGCAACGGTGAAGGTGGAGACCGTCTTCTGTCCCGGGATCCGGTTATACGCGTTCCCGGCGAAGGTAAGCCGTTCCCAGGACATCCCGACCCGGACAACGCCCTCCTCGCTGCGAAGATCGGCGGCCGCCGTGGCGGGATTGACGCTCAGGTCGCCCGACGGATCGGCGATCCCGACCCCAACCCCGCCCATGCCGCCGAACGCCGCTCCGCCCCACGCCAGGCGGGAAACGAACGCCAGGGAAAGCGCCAGCGGAATTCCAAAACGGGCCATCAGCTCCAAAATAGCAGGATACCGGCCGTCATGGCTCTCCCCCCGTCATAATCCGGCGCGCCTCCGCGGCTTTTTGCAGCATCATCAACGTTAGGGCCAGATTCTGCCGCGCCTCCCGGAACGCGGGGTCGAGCTTGAGGGCCTTTCTCTGCGCCTGCTCCGCCTCCCGGAGCCGTCCCCGCGCGCCAAGCAGATTGCCGAGATTGTTCCACGCCATGGCGTAACCCGGGTTGATCGAAAGGGCCGTCCGGTAAGCCGCCTCCGCCTCCCCGTCCCGCCCGGCCGCCTTGAGGATCACGCCGTGCGTGTACCAGACGTCGCTCAGGCACGGCTCCATCAGGACGGCGTCTCCGGAATGCTTGAGCGCGGCGGAGCTGTTCCCGGCCTGCTGGGCCGCGGCGGCCGCGAACCAGGGAAGCCGGACGTCGCCGGAAATCAGTTTCATGGCCCCCTCATACTGGACCATCCCCATGGCGGGCATCCCGGCCAGCACCATGGCCTGCCCTCTATACAGGGCGGCGCTCTCGAAGGCCAGCCGGAAGGGACAAGCCAGCATGACGGCAAGCACCGCGCAACCAGCCACCGTCGCCGACAACCCCGGGGTCAGCGCGGCACGCACAGCGTTGCCTTCGGCAACGCCCGCTACCCCCGGCAACGACGAAGTCCGGCCCCCGGTCCGCACAGCTAACCCCAGCAGAACCGCGAGGGGAACAACGGTCGGAGGAACGTGGAGCGGAAAGCTCAGCATGGAATTCGCCAGGAAACCGGCTCCCCCGGCCCCGAGCCCGCGCCAGAGCGCCGGGTCCGTCCCTTTAAGGGGGCTTAAGCGCCATCCGGCGACCAGGCAGGCCACGGCCCAGATCGCCAGCCCCAGCCCGACGACCCCGGTCTCCACGGCCAGGTGAATCGGCTCGTTGTGGGCATACTCGGAGTAATGGAAATATTCCTCGCCCCGGTAGCGGGCCCGGGCCTGGTAGTCCATGTATACGGAACGGAAAGACCCGGCGGCATGTCCGGCCAGCGGGGCGGAGCGCAGGGCGCGGCCCGCTATCTTCCAGGTCCAGGCCCGTTCCGTGAAGGCTGAAAACGACAGGATATTACCGAGAGCGCCGGGATGCAGGTACAAAAGAAAAGCCAGCCCCCAGACCGCGGCCGCCGCCGTTACGACAACCGTCCGCATGGAGCCGCGGAAAACCAGTATCCCGGACGCGACCGCGCCGGCCAGCCACGCCGCGCGCGCCTCGGTGGCAATCAGCGCGGCGCCCAATACGAAAGTGACGGCGAGCGAAGCTCGCCGCAAGGTCAACGTTTGCCCGGGCGCGGCGGCAAGCGAAGCTTGCCGATCGCCAAAGTCGTCAGCGACTTTGGCGCCGTTGACCCCGGCAAGCGAAACCCGTCGACCGGCAATGCCGCCCCGTCCCGGCGAACCTATGCCGCGGGCCAAGGCAAGCGCGAACGGGATGACAAGGAAGCCTCCCAGCAGGTCCGGATTGCCGATCGTGGCCGCCACCCCTTTGTGAAATGGACTGATCCATTTCCCCGGCTCCCAGCCGATCGCCTGCGCGAGCCCGTAGGACGCGACCATGACCGCCGCAAACAGGAGAAAATCCGCCGTCCGGCGGACGGAGCCGGGCACGGCGCATGCGGCCCAGGCCGGCACAACGAGGATGGCCGCCTCCGGCCACGCGCGCCATCCCGCGAGCCGGGTCCCGTCCCGTGCCAGCACGCCGGCCACAATCCAGGAGGTCAGCGGGATCAGCCACATGAACACGCCCGGTGTCCGGACCGCGGGCCGGAGAAACACGACCAGGAATCCGAACAGCATGAGCGCCAGCAGTTTGGGAAGAGGGAAACAGTCCTGCATTCCCGTCCAGCAAGCCAGCGGGAGCACGGTAACGAGGGACAGCCCGGCCAGCCGCGCCAGCAGGAACGAAATAGTCCGGCCCGAACCGGGATCCGCCGGATTCACTTTTCCGCCGGCTTGACGGTCAGCGTGTATTTCGCCCGGGCCTCCACCGGCGACTTGCCCGAACGGCCCTTCATGCGCACGTCGCCGCTCTGAAAGGACTCGATCATCCGCCCTTCATCCGCCGCGAATTTCATGGTACCGTCGTACGTCAAGCTGAACTGATCAAGCCCGGTCTTCTTGACCGGTTCCGGAATGGAAATCACGCCGGAGGTGGAGAGCCACACGATTCTGGCCCCCCCCAAGGCGCGCTCAACGTTCGCCACCGATCCGGTCAGGGTGATGTCCAGTTTGCCGGCCCCGGGGGACAACGAGTGGGTTTTCTCCCATTTGCCGCCCTCTTGTACCGGTTCGGGAGATAGCAGCGGGAATATCCCGCCAAGGAATGGCGCTATCCAGCCCCACAGCTCGCCTGGCTCCGGCGCATCCGGCGCAGGCAACAATTCGCCCGTGGGACCGCGCAGGAACAGCGCCTCCGTGACCATCGGCATCCCGGCGACGTCCATGGCCGCGCCGTTGATCTCCGGCCGGGACAGATCGACGCTCAACCGCACTATGCGCGCGCCAAAGCCGTCAGCGGTTGCGGCCAGCGAAGCTGGCCGAGCGCTGGTTCCTCCAGCGCCCGCGGCCAGCGAAGCTGGCCGTTTGCCAACGGCGTCCCCGCCGTTGGCACCGGTGCCCGACCACGGACCTTCCACCCGTTCCTTGAGTTTCCCCTTTACGTTGAGGACGACGAGTTGGGGCATCCCTCCCAGGGTTATCTGCCCCCTGAGAACCAGCCCGATGTCGTAAATCCTGAGCGATTGCGGCTCCCCGCCGTAGGCAAGCAGAAACGGCTCCCCGGGCCGGATCGCCTGTCTCCCGCATCCGGCAAGAATCGCAGCCGAGGCCAGGATCACGGCCGGCACCAGACCGATCCGCCGCTTCATTGCAAAACCAACCGGCGACCGGCTAGACAACCCGGATCCGGACCCGGGGCAGAAAACCCCTGATCTCGGCGGCGGACATGAAACACGCCCCCCGGTGAAACAGGTTGGCGGTCGCCGCGGCCACGCCCCACCTGAGCGCCGCACCCTCGTTTTCGCCGGACGCAACCGCCTGGAGAAAACCCCCCAGAAGGGCGTCCCCGCTTCCCAACGGGCTCAGGCCGGCAGCGAAAGCTGCCGGACCGCCAACCTGAAGTCCGGCGGACGCCGGACTCCGTTGGCGGCGGCCGGATTCGGGAGAAGCAATTTTGACCGGCGGCGTGAACCATCTTCCGGCCGGGGACACCAGCAGACAGCCCTTCTCGCCCAGCGAGAGCAGGACCCTTTTCACTCCGGCGGACCGGACCGAATCCACCGTGCGGAGCACGTCGTCCCAGGAACGGGTCCTGCGCCCGATGAACGAGTGAAACTCGGCCAGGTTGGGCTTGATAAGCCAGGGCGAAAACGACATGCCGGCCTTTAACCACCTACCGGTCTGGTCCAGGACCAGGTCCGCCGCTCCCGAAGAGGCGATCCGCAGGAGGGACCGGTAGCGGGAAACGGAAAGGGACGGGGGCGGGCTTCCGGAAAACACCACGAAGCCCCTGCGGCGCGAGTCCCTGAGCACCGCATGAGCGAGCGCCTGGAACACATCCCGCGTCAGGTTCATCGAAAGATCGGTGTTGATCACCGTCTCCCGGCCGCGCTCGTTCAACATCACGCACACCCTTCCTTCACCCGGGGAAATTACGTGCCGGAAGGCAACCCCGCATTTGCCGAGGAATTCCTTGAGGTTCGCGGACCAGGCGGACGGAGCCAGCGCCGTCATCTCGACTTGTGCCCCCAAAAGGCCGGCGGTGCGCGCGGCATTGAGCGCCTTGCCTCCCGGATAGGCGAACCACGAAGCGGCTCGGCCCACCGAACCCAGCCTTAAATCCGGAGTCTCGAGCACGACATCCCGGGTGGGATGCAGGGAATAAAACCTTATCGGAAAGCCGTTATCAGCCGGCGCTCCGCCCACGAGCCCCCCGTCTACCTGTTTCCGGATTCCTCCGCCGGCGGAAGCGGTTCCGGACCGCCTCCTTCCTGGAAACCGCCCCGGGACGGACCGCGCCGTCCGCGGCGCCGGCCCCGGCGCCGGCCTTCCCCGCCGAAACCGCCTCCCCGGTGGAAATCCCCCCGGCCCTCCGGGCGGTCGCCCCTCGGCCCCTGGCCGCCGCTTCCTTCACGCCCGTGGTCGGATCGCTCCGGCCCGGCGCCCTCGGACGGCAGGCTTTGGCCGGCCTCCCCTTCGGCGGCGGGAGGCGCAATGATCACCCTGCGCTCCGGGCCCTCGCCGCGGCTGAAGGTTCTCACTTCCTTGTCGCCGTGCAGGGTGGTATGAATCACCTTGCGTTCAAACGCGCTCATGGGACCGCAAGCGGCTTCCCGGCCGGTGGCCTTGACCTCGGCCGCCATTTCCTGGGCCACGGTCACGAGTGACCGGCGTTTGCGCTCCAGGTAGCCCGCCACGTCGACGAAAACCTTCACCCGGGCGTCCTCGTTCTTGTTGACGATGCGTTCCATAAGCGTGGAAAGCGCCGCCAGGGTGGTGCCGTGCCGGCCTATAAGGATTCCGCCGGCTCCCTGGTCGATCTCAAGATAGAGTTCATTTCCGTAATGCTTGGCCTCCACCTCGACGTCCATACCCATGAGTTTGACGACCTGAACCAGGAAATCGGTCGCCCGCCCTATCGCTTCCGGCGGCAGGACGCCGCCCTCCTTGACCTTCACCTTGACCATGGCCGGCTTCGCGCCGATGCCCAGGAAACCGCGACTCCCCTTCGACAGCACCTCAACTTCCACCTCGTCCTCGCGGCGCCCTAACTGCGTCAGGGCCGCGGCGACCGCTTCCTCCACCGTTGCTCCCTCAATCTCAATCGTTTCCATTCAAATCCTCCCCGCCGCGGCGGCCGGCTTCTTGTTGGTGTACCACTGCTGGCATATCTGTGTAATATTCTGGGCCAGCCAGTAGAGCATCAGCCCCGACGGCATCTTCATAAACATGAAACAGAAGACCAGGGACATCCACCTCATCATCTTGGCCTGCTGTGGATCGCCGGCTACCGGCGTGATGGCCTGCTGAATCCACATCGTGACCCCGACCAGGGCGGGCAAGACATATATCGGGTCCCTGACACTCAGGTCCTGAATCCACAGCGCGAACGGCGCGCCCCGCAGCTCGACCGCGTTGACCAGGACCGAGTAAAGCGCGAAGAAAACCGGGATCTGGAGCAGGAGCGGCAGGCATCCCCCCACCGGATTGACCTTGTGCTCCTTGTATAACTGCATGATCTGCTCCTGCTTCCGCTTGGGATCGTCCTTGTACTGCTCGGTTACGAACTTTACCTTGGGCTGGATCTCCTGCATCCGCTTCATCTGGTTCATCCCCCACTGACTGGGGAACCACAAGACGAGCCGGACCAGGAGCGTAAGCAGGATTATCGCCACCCCGTAATTGTGGACGTAACGGGCCATGAACTTGAGCATGTGCAGGAGCGGCAGGGCGATCGAGCCGAAGAACCCGAAGTCGAGCACCTTCTCCAGCCGGGATCCGGCGGCCGCAAGCGAGCCGTATTCCTGCGGACCCGCATATATCTTGAGGGGAATCCGCACCCGTCGGGCCCCCGGAACCAGCCTGAACCTGATGGCGGATCGAAGCCGGTCCGGCTCCCCGGCTGTGGCCACCGATCCCGCCGTCCCCATCACGCCCTCGCACGACGGCAGGTTGGGACTGATCATCGCCGCCGTGAAATACTTGTTCGACATGGCCACCCACAATGGCGCCTCGCCCTGCTTGCTAAGGAGCTTCTTCGCATCGCCCTGCCTCAAGATGTCCTTGTGGGTGAGGAGCACGGCCTCGGACCGGTCCTGATAAGTGGCCTGCCGGTTCAGCATCGCCTCCTCGTCCGCGGTCAACCCCACCCGGGGCCCCCAGACCACCTCCAGCCATTCCGGGGCGGGACCGTCCAGCTCAATATTCCAATCGGCCACGTATCCGTGCGCGGGAATCCGGACGCGCCGGACAAGCCGGCGGTTTCCCGGCAGGTTCTGGGTGATTGCCATCTCACCCATGGCGGGTTTGCCCCCCTCCGCCGGAAGGAGAACGGTCTCCCCGCCCCGCCCCGGCAGGGTCTGTTCGATCCCATCCTTGCCGACCTTGAGCCGGGAAAGGCTGGCCTTCCCCACCGCGCCGGCGCTCTCGGGAAAGTCGGCCAGGACCACGCTCAAGGGGCCTTCGGCCAGCTTCCCCGCGGCCAGGGGAACCAACTCCTCGTATGCCGTCGAACCCATGGCCCGGTAGGGTTTCAACTCCCACGAAAGCAGGCGGCAGCCCGCCGTGGTGACCCGGGCAACGAAGGACTCGTTCTCGATCACGATCTCACTACCCGGCCTTGGGGAAGCGACCGACGCGGTAACGGCGGGAGCCGTCCCGGTCCTCGAATCCGCCAGCTCCTTCCTGCGCCTGGCCCGGTAATCCTCGCTCAGGGTTCCAGGCTGGGCTGGCACCGCCTGATTTCCGGCCTCCCCGGCCGGGGTTACCCCCGCCGGGGTCATCCCCGCCGGAGAGGCGGCCTGCTCCGCCGCGGCCTGCTCGGCCGCCGTGTTCCGGGCCGTCATCTTCTGCATCCAGAGCGTATAGACGACGATTATTACGGTGGACAGCCCCAGCGCCAGCCACAACCTTTTCTCGCTATCCAAAATCCCTTACCTCCCCTGCGGAACGAGGAGCGCGCCGGTCACCGGCGGTAATTCAGCGGGTCGTCGAGGGCACCGGATCCATTCCTCCGCGATGGAAGGGATGACAGCGCAGGATGCGCCTCATCGCCAACCATAGGCCCCGCGGCAGTCCATGAAGCCCTATGGCCTCAACGGCATACGCGGAGCAGGAAGGATGGAACCGGCAGTGGTTGCCGAGCATCGGTGAGACGAAGCGGCGGTAAACGCCGATCGACTCCACCGTGAACCGGGCCACGATCGATAATTTCCCTGACGAACAACCCGTTGTGTCGCGCTCTTCGTTCAAAGTTGTTGTGCGGTCTCCGCCAGCCTGGCCGTCTGGTACAGCTCCGTAAGGGAGGTTTTGGCCTGCTCGACGCTGAGCGTCTCGGCTCCCTGACGGGCGACCACGACAAGGTGGCATGGCCGCGCGAGCATGGCCTTCGTGAGCCTGATGGCCTCGCGCAGCACTCGTTTGATTCTGTTGCGCTCCACCGCACCGCCGAGCCGGCGGGAAACGCTGATGCCCGCCTGGAAGTCGTCGGCTGGAGTGAAGTATAGATGGAAGGATCCGCAGGATTTTTTCTCGCCTTTTGCCATGACCTTCAGGAACTCGAGCCCGACAAGATGCTCGCCGTGAGGAAATCCGTTGGCTTTCCCGTTGGCCGGCTTGCCGTTGCCATTGTGGCCGTTATGGCCGTTGCCGTTACGGCGCCCGGCTCCGTTGCCGTTCTTCATTCCGTCCTGCCACCCCTTACGGATATGCGCCAGCGTCCCTTGGCGCGGCGCCGATTGATGACATTGCGCCCGCCCGGAGTGCTCATGCGCTGCAGGAAACCATGCGTCCTCTTGCGCGGGACTTTATGCGGTTGGTACGTTCTTTTTGGCACTTATACTTCCCTTGCGCTTCCTCTTCCCAAGACCGGATACCAGATTATGGATCAAGCCACCTTCCGGTTATTGGGATTGAATTATGTCAACCGACGGAGGTTACGTCAATACCCA
>Ga0315273_10003640_pt1 | contig 18617 bp, 22 predicted proteins | sample YL17G02_0_MG_FD_205753 | JGI IMG/M metagenome (GOLD analysis project Ga0315273, IMG submission 205753) | Sediment microbial communities from Yellowstone Lake, YNP, Wyoming, USA - YL17G02_0 | ecosystem: Environmental > Aquatic > Freshwater > Lake > Sediment | place: USA: Wyoming | collected...
GAAACTGGCGAAAATGACGAAGGGCGAATCGCCCCGGAATCGCCGCCGCTGACCGACGAGGAAGAAAAGGCCCTGCTAGTATTGCGGGCCGCATCGCTTGAAGGCACAGTCGCGCTGCAAACGGCGTGGACGGAAGTTGGAAAACCGATGCGGCAGGCTTTGGCGAATCACATTCTGTCGTTGAAGCAAGCCGCCGCGAAGGTCGATCATCCGGAGGCGCAAGATGCCGCTTGAAGGCGAAGCTCTCGGGCATTGGCTTGCGGCTAGGGCCGGGAAACTGACCGGCTCGCGCATGGCCGTTGCCATGTCATATAAGAAGAACGGCGAACCTACCGCCGAGCGGTCAAACCTGATGCGCGAATTGCTCGCGGAGAGGCTGACCGGCCAAAGCACGCGGCATTACGTCAATCCGGCGATGCAATGGGGGCTGGACACCGAGGCCGAAGCCAAGGCGGCATACGAAGCAGAAACCGGAGAATTCATAGCGGACTGCGGCTATTACGACCATCCACGCATTGACCTATTCGGCGCGACGCCTGACGGCCTGTTGTCGCATGATGGAGTGCTTGAAATCAAATGTCCGACGACCGCGACGTTTGTTGATTGGGTTATGGTCGGACAGATTCCGCAAGAACATAAACCGCAGATGATCGTTGAGATACTTTGCACCGGAAGGAAATGGTGCGAGTTCGTCGCCTTTGATCCGAGAATGCAGAAGGCATCGCCGCTATTTATCCGGCGTTTTGTGCCTACTGCGGAGGAAATCGCCGCCGTCGAAGCGGAAGCGGTCAAGTTTCTAGGCGAGTTGGACGCGCTCTTCGATTCCTTTGTGGCGACTGCGGCATGAGCAACGCAGGCAAGCGCTGGATGGGCAAGGTCGCGGCGCTGCCGTGCTGCATCTGCGGGGCCACGCCGGTACAAGTGCATCACATCCGCGAGGGCCAAGGGGCGAGTCAACGGGCGCAGGATACGCTCACGATTCCATTGTGCCCCGATCACCACCAAGGCGCCAATGGCATTCACGGGCTGGGCCGCAAGGGCTTCTATGCGCGGTACAATCGCGACGAATTGGACTATCTGGCCGACACGATAGAGGCGCTCGCGTGAGCCTCTCGCCGCGCCAGGAGGAAGTCGCCGCGTTGATGGCTCTTGGCCTAACGAACCGCCAGATTGCGGCGCAGTTGGGCATTGCGTATGCGACGGTCAAGGTACACGCGAGCGCGATCTACGCGCGGCTGGGCGTCGCCACGCGGACGCAGGCCGCGCTTCGGCTGGCGCAATCGTGAGCGGGGAGGGACGATGACGACACTACGCGAACTTGCGCTGGCTGCGACGCCGAAGAATGGGTACACGCTATCAGAGGTCGAAGCGTTGCAGGCGATGCAGCGCGCCCTCTCGCCCGAGCGCGTGCTGGCGATGCTGGACGTGATCGACGAGGTGAAGATTCTCCAGCGGTACGACAACATGGAGAGCCGGACTAAGCTACGCGCCGCCCTAGCGCGGCTTGACGACATGGAGCGAGCATGATCGACAACAGCAAATTGGTGATCGGCAATGTGACATTCGGCCCAGCGCCGAAGACCGTGGTAACGGGCGGTCATACGCCAACGCCTGCTGCGCTCACCGAGCAGCGCGCGCGAGATCGTGCGCGGGAGGACAAGGATGACCCGCGACCTGACCGACGCCGAGTGCGATGCGCTTATTCTGCGAGCCTTGGAAATTGGCGATTCAGAATACCGCAAGCTAGTTGGCGATGACTACACGCCGAACGAACATGAGCGGCGCAGCACAAGGTATATCTACGCCGCCGGGCTGGCCGCAGCGCCGAGAGCGTTGACGTTCGATGCATTCCGCGCAGCCAATGTAGCGCGTTGCCTGAAGTGGCATCCCGCAGGCATCGAGTCGTGGTCCCCATCTGACTGGTTGACCGCGGTGACCGGAGAGCTTGGAGAATTGGCGTCGTTGCTCAAGATGCGTAATAGAGAGCGAGACGGACTTCCAGGCAACAAGTTCTCTCCCACCGACAAGCAGGTTGCTGACGAGCTGGCCGACGTTTGTACCTATCTCGACCTGTTGGCAGAAACTCTTGGCGTGAACCTTGGGCGTGCAGTAGTGGAAAAATTCAATGAAGTGTCTGCGCGTGTGGGCTTCCCTGATCGCATTGGGGAGAGTGAACGATGAGCAATATGCCCAAGAATTACATCAAAGGATTGCTGGGGCTGAAGACTATGACCGACGCCGAGTGCGATGCGCTGATACGGCGGTTGGATCTAGGTCCGGATGGATTAGGGTATGTCGCTCCATGCTGCAAAGAAGCCGCCTCCTGCATCCGCGAGTTGCTGGCCGAACTCGCCGCAGTCAAGGCCGAGCGGAATGCGCTCGCCAAGGATGCGGCGCGGTATCGCTTCATGCGTCAGCGCTGGCCGCTGCCTGCCGACGAATTCGACGCGAACGTAGATTCAAACGCCGCCACCGCGGGAGAGAAGCCATGAGCATGAGTGACGAGGAACGCCAAGACGATAGGCGCGAGCCGTTCAGGAACGCGAAGGAAGAGCGGCTATGGAATGATGGCTTCCGCGCAGGCGCAGCAACGCGCCTCCCGGCATGGGCAGATTCGCTACAGGTTGCGACTATGTTCCATTCGCTCTATGAGCAACTGGCCCCAAGTTTCGGCTACGAGACAAAGCCGCAAACGCGCCGGTTCGATCCTGAATCGCCTAACGGGCAGTTGATGATCGCGGTCTGCGCTTCGGTCTTAGCCGCCCTCGCCGCGAAGGAGAGGACATGACCACCAACTCCCATTACCCGCCCTGCACCGCCACCGAGCATATCGAATACATCGACGTTCCGCGCACGCACACCGCGATCTGTGTGCCCAACCCACCGCCGGCCCCGCCGCAGACCATCCCCACCTTGGCCGATGGTGGACTTGTACTCATCGCGGGTTTAATCGCAATCATCGCCTGGAGATACCATGCCTGACATCACCGTACACAAACGCGCCGACCTCACCCTGACCGTGATCGACGGAGACCCGCCCGCAGATCAGTCCGCACTAATCGCGCAACTGAATGCTGCCATCCGCTCGCTAGACGACGAGATTATGGCGCTGCGGATCAAAATCGCAAACGCACAAGCTGCGCTCGCATGACCACCGCCACCCTCTATGCAAAAGGCTTAACGGTCGAAGTTATAGACCTGCCGCCGCCGCCGCCGCTGCCGACGCTGTCAATCGACAACGTGGGCTTGCCTGAGGGCGACTCCGGGCAGACTCCATTCGTGTTTACCGTCACATTATCCACGGCGAGTGCCAGCCCGATCACGGTCAACTATGCGACCGCTGACGATACCGCAACCGCCGGCAGCGACTACATCGCGCAATCCGGGTCGCTGACGTTCCTGCCCGGAGAGTTGGCGCACACGATCACGGTCCCGGTCATCGGTGATCGCGTCATCGAGCCAAACGAGATATTCACCGTCACCCTATCCGCGCCGTCGGGCGCTACGCTGGCGATTGCAGTCGGCACAGGAATGATCGTCAACGACGACGTGCCGTTGCCGCCGCCCGATACCGCAGTCCACGCCGTGCCGCTCAATATGAGTCAGTGGGTTGGGTTTCACAAACATTGGTGGAGCGGATCAGCATACAGCCGGGCCGAGTACCACGAATGCCTGACCGCCAACAACATCAGTTTGGGCTTCGGCAAGAGTCAATTCGCTGTCGGCGCGAAGCTGCTGATCTATCCGAGCTACGGGCTATGGTTCGGCGACGAAACGAATGAGGGCGTCGAAGTCGCGCGCTTTGCCAATCCTGGTGTGCGTGATGGCACGTTCGTCGGCAATCTAGGCACGTTGCCGGATGGTCCCTACGTCAAGCGGATCGTGGCCTATGACGCGGCAGGGGTACGCGTTGCGGCGCCATCCGAGTCATTCTGCCCGCACTGCACATGGATCGACCGGAACGGCACGGCCAAGGACGTGGATAAGGTCATCGTCCAGAATGCGGCATTTGCGTGGACGCACTCCGACGGCCCAACGTACTTCTACACTTGGATGACGAAAGCACAGGCGGAACTTGAAGAAGTCCCATTAGACTGGTTCTACATCCCGACCGTCGACACCGCGATAAACGCGGTCACTCCGCATGTTTTCCCGGGCGGCGAGCCAGTCAACACACTGCTCCCGCCGACGCAGATCAGCCGCCTGTTGTTCGCAAAAACCACCGACCCCAACACGATGGAATTGAACTTGCCGCAGATTACCTCGCGCGGCATCGTCGTGACCGAGTCGAAGCAGGCGTATAGCGTGTTTGACTTTTTCGCGACCAAACCCGTGCAGCCGATGCGCGACGGTCCACGCGGCAAGGCATTTGTTACCAATCCCAACGCGATCTGGATCGGGCACGGCGGCACGGTCTATGTACTGGAGAGTCACCGACTAATCAAAATCAACTGGCGCGGCACAGTCACCACGCTCGCGGGCCCACGCCACGGCGGACCCCATGCGCCGTACCATGAAGAGTACGGTTCCACAATAGATCATCCGTTGACGGAATATGTTGGCGAGTGGGATCCGAACATCCCAATTGAACGGCGGATTGTCAAGGAAGGCTGGACTCTCCTGTTTGATTTAAGAGCGTCCAAGCATGATTTCAGCTTACCACTAATCAACTTGCCGCCCTTCGGACCACTGCCGCAGCATGAGGGCGTCGGCCCGCGATTACTATGCACGGACGCATTGGGACGCGTTCTGAACGGACAATTTCATAAAACCGCACCATCCGCACCGCCGTACATTACCGAATTCATTACAGGACTGAATGATCCGTGGGGTATGGCGCTCGTTGACAACACGCTCTATGTCGGCGAGCGTCTATCGCATAAGATCAGCATGTGGGATGCGACGAACGGAACCAGCTTGGGCACGTTCCTTGAAAATCCTACCGGCGATTCATTCTGCTATATGGACTCGCCACGTCGCACGATGAAGCTCAAGCCGGGCGTAACCTTGGCACAGGCACGGGCGCAGACGATCCTTGGCCCCGAGGGCATGGCGCATCAAGACGGCTGGATTTACTACGCGATGTTGGTCACTGGCGAAGTACGGCGCAAGAGCACCACGACAGGCGAGATTCAGGTCTGTTGCGTCGTGCCGTTCTTCACCGGGGATCAGCCGCATTTTATTGCGATTGCGTTATCGGATGGCACATTCGGACCGCGCGGAACAATATTTACCACGACAGCGGACAACCAGAATCAGGGGCGTCCGGTCGCGTTCTATCCGTCGCCCGGATTCGCTGCAGATGGCACACCGCTGACGCACAGCAAGCGTTGGACGTGGAACACCTATACGCCGAACGTGATACGTGGGCCGGGCGGCGGCACAGGCGCGATATACCCGCTGGGGATTGGCATCAGCAACGGGATGATTGCGCACGGGTCATCGGGGTACGGGCTGGACGTGTTCGTGCAGGCCACGTTGGGCGAGCCACAGCCGGATTCGGCACGGGCCACGCGCGGGCATCAGTGGTATTGCAGGAATGGGTATAGGCTGCGGAATGGCAACTATTGCATGGGCGGCTTTCAGTTCCCGTTGCCGTGGGGGAAGGACGCGGATTGCGACTACTTCATGCAGCTCTGTGGGAGGAAGCCATGACCGCCAGGATCGCGCCAGGATCGCGCCAGGATCGACGCCATGACGCGCAATCCCTACCTCATCTCTGGCCCCGCGCAGATTAGCTTCAGCGGCGGGCGCTCGTCGGGGATGATGCTGTGCAAGATCGTCGAGGCGCATGGCGGGACGCTGCCCGACGATGTGATCGTGGCATTCGCCAATACCGGCAAGGAGCGGGAGGAAACGCTCCAATTCGTTGACCGCGTGGCGCGGCATCTGGGTGTTGCGGTGCGGTGGATTGAGTTTCGTCCGGTCGCGGGGCCGCAAAAGGATCGGTGGGAAGAAGTCACGTTTGGCACGGCAGGACGTAACGGGGAACCGTTTACGGCAATGACCGAAATGCGCGGATACCCGCCGAATCCTGTTGCGCGTATCTGCACCCAGCATCTCAAGATCAAGCCGATGGAAGGGTTAATGCGTAGCCTTGGCTTGACCGGCTACGTTAACGTCAGCGGCATCCGCGCCGACGAGCCTCGCCGCATCGCCAAGATGAGAGCGAGGCCCGATGTCGATTTCGTCCTCCCGCTAGCCGACGCTGGCGTGACCAAGGAGGATGTCGTCGCCTACTGGAAGGCCATGCCGTTCGACTTGGAACTGCCATCGGTCAACGGCGAGACTATCGGCGGCAACTGCGACCTCTGCTACCTGAAGGGCGTGAAGAAGCTGCTGGGCCTCATCCGCGAGGAGCCATCCCGCGCCGATTGGTGGATCAAGCAGGAGGCCGGCGGCAAGCTATTCCGCATCGACCGCCCGAACTATGCCGCGCTCAAGGTCATCGCCATGCAGCCCCAGTTGTTCGACGCGGAGGAACAGGAGTCCATGCCATGCGAATGTACGGACTAGACCCATGACCGCCAAAATCGACGCCAGCGCCACGCCCGACCTGTTCGCGGACACGCTACCCTCCGATTGTGACCCTGCGCCGCGCCTAGCCCCCGTCTCCCCATCTCCACTGCCATGCGAGTGGTGCGCCGGCCACAGGGCCGGGTTCGGCGGCGTCTATGACCTGCGTTGCCACGGCTGCGAGCGCCGTCTGCTGCGCGACAGCAAGCCTAACGTTGCGCCTGTGGCGGCAGCGCTCGAGCGGATGCGCCGGCTATAGGCGGTCGCCCGAGCCGAGGCAGGTGCGCGATCAGAACGTGTGGTAGAACCGGAGCGAGCGCCAATAATGAACGAATCAGAACTGACCGAAATCGAATCACTCAAACTGCAACTAATCCGCACGACGCGGCATCTAGCGCGGGCTAATATGCAGACTGGTCAACTCCTGCTCGAAAAGCTCGACAGGGAGGAAGCCGAGTTGCTTGCTCAAGCGGAGGCGCGGATCTCGGTTACGCGGACTACGGCGCGTAGCACGGAATGACGAAGCTCGCGCCGTCCCGTGTGATCTTCATGTACCGGGTCGGCGTTGCTGGCAGCGCGCTCGCGCCGCCCGCCGCACCCACTGTCGTCTGATCCTTGCCACCGGCCGAGGCATAGGCGAAGGTGTATGCAACCGCGCTGTCCTGCAAGGCTATCGAATCAACCCCGTTTTGCCGAATCCGCCCGGTCGTCATGTTGACGGCGAGCCGTTCGCTCGCGCCGTTATACATTTCAAAGTTTCCGCTGCCGCTCGCCCAGCGGAATTTGCAGGTGTCGATCGGCGTTGCGGTTTCCGCGAGCGACTGGCCGGACAGGTAGACGTAGGTATCCTGCAACACTTGCAGCGCCGCGAACGTGTACGAGCCCCAAGTCAGATCGACGCCGACGCGGTAGGTGGTTGCCGCGCCAGGAGCTCCCTGCACGCCCCCGTTGGCATAGGTCGGTGAGCCGAGCGAAATGCCGCGCTTGAAGCCGGTTCCGCCGCCGGCGTGCATCAGCATCATGCCGTAGTCGGCAACCTGCGTTCCCTGCGAGCGCCCGAGGAAGTTCGCCGTCACCCCGCCCGCGATGTTCTTGAAGATTTCACAGGAGATGGCGTAGGTCGAGTGCGCGTTCGCGCCTGTAGCCCCGACGTGGTAAGCGTCAGCATGGAATCCAAACGCGCCGACGTCCGTGCCTGCGTTGTAGAGGCCGGCGTACACGGCAACGCAATCGTTGATCGCCGCGCCGGCGCCATGGACCTGTGTCGTTTCCACCTGCGCCCGGATGCCGCCGGTCAGCGTGCCGTTCACCCCATTCGTGCCACTCGGCTTGTGTTGCGCATAGAGGCAGAAGTTTCCGCCCCACGACGCATCGACCGGCGCCTCGACCGACGTATCCGTTGTCTTGCGCAGATCCATCATCGCAACGTAGTCGCTGGCGAGCAGGATGTTCGCATCGGCAATATCGACCGCGGATTGCAGACTCTTGATCTGCCACGAAGGCAGCGTCCGCGCCGATTGTTTCGTGTGCGTCCACAGCCCCGTAACCGGATAGTCCGCGCCGAGATTGAAGCCGGCGATCACGCCTCCGACCGTCGCAAGCTGCGTGGTCAACTGCTGCGCGATCATCGTCAGTTTGTCTAGCGCGTCCTCCGTTGTCTGCGCCGGGAACACGTCGTTGTTCAGATAGTCGGCCAACTGCGTGACAGGAACCACGCGCACCGCGCGCACGCTCGTACCGGCGGCATATGTCGCAACGGTCGTGAACGTCCCGCCTGCCGGGACTCCCGCTCCAGTCAACGTGTAGTCGGCACCGTAGGTCAGCGTCGTGTCGACCGCGGCGACCGTCTTGATGACCTGGACATGTGTGTTGTCCAGAAAATAGAAATTGATCGTGAACACCGTCTGCGCGCCATTACACGCATATGGCCCGGCGACGTTGGTGGAGACAGCGACAGTCATGGTCAATTCCCTCCGATGCGCGTGAGGTCAGGCGGACGTTCTGGCGCCAGTTTATTTGGAGGCCAGAAATAGGTTGCCCCGGTTTTCCGTCCAACGCGAGATTGCGTTCGCGCGAGATACCCCGGATTCGTTTCTTCCATCAGTTGATTGAAAATCCAATGATCGGTCGCGGCCTTGGTGTACCAAAGACTCTTGTACGGCGTCACGCCTTTCGCCAGGTGCACGGCATCCCTACCGAAATGCGTTTCCTTGCCAACCGCCGCCTTAACCGCGTTTGCTCCAACCGTTGCCATGGCATCTATAACCGTGCCGCCGACAGGACCAACGAAACCCCCGAGCAGTTTTTTCCAGTCGAGCTCCGTCGTCGCGCCGATCATGTCGGCATAAACCGACAGCGCTCCGCCCTTGAGCAGTGCGCTGGTCCAGTTGCGCACCAACACATCCATTGGCACATTCCACAACGGCCGCGGGTCTTTGCCAATAAGGATATCACCAATTTCTACCGCCAGCGCGCCGAGAGTTGTCAGGCCGACAAACAAACTCGACTCCCACGCCAGTTTACTTGCGATCGTGTCGTGACCATGCCATCCGCGCTCGACAAAATGCTCTTGGAACATTCCGTAAGGCCATGTTTTCCACTGCCAGAACGATCTAGCGAGCTCCCCGCCCATACTGCCAGCAGGTTTCCCGGCACCCATGAACAGCCGCTCCTTGGAACCTGGCTCGTAGATCGCCATGTTCGATTCGGAAATCAACATTCCCAATAGCTTGCGCGCCGCTTCGCTGCGCAACGTGGCAGCACTCGTTGTCACGTCCGGGACCGATAGTTTGACGCCCGCCATCTCGGCATCCGGAATTCGATAGATGCCGTTCGGCATGAGCAGATCGCCCCACTTCGTCTTTTCGATGCCGGCAAGCCGCCACACTTGATAATCGACATCGGTGATTCCCTTCGCCAGAAGTAGGCTCCTGTCCACTTCCGGCACGTCAGCGAGCGCAGCGTGTTCCTTGATGATGCTTGCGATGCCGTGCGCGTGGTTGAGGACATGCGCTGCACGCCCCGTGTCTGTCCAGTGGTTCATGAAGGACATAACCATGTTGGAATTGGCGAGCTTAGCCGACCAGGACGATCCGAGATTGTCCACTTGGAATCGCGCTAGCCCGTTCAGCGCGGTGTTAATCATCATCCCTTCGCGCTCGAGCATCCTTCGATCCGCTGTCGCAGCCGGGTTGAGCAGGCGAATCCAGTTCCAGTAACTCCGCATCGGATTCAGGTTGTTCCATACCGCCGTCGCGAACATCAGCGCCGGGTCCGGTATCGAGTTGATGATCGCGCTGCCCAAGTCAGCGGCCGTGAGGACGTTTCGCGCGTCATCAAAGACCCGAGCCCACATCGGGTCCGCAACACCACGACTAGCGCCAGAGAGATAACGAAACCCGTCCTCTAATTTCTGCGCGATCACCTGTGAATCCTTCACTTTGTGGCGAGAGTCGCGCGCCGCCGTGTCATTCCAATAGGCAAAATCGCGTTCGGCGTTCGATCCGAAATGCTCGATCAACGCTACGTCGCGCGCCATTCCGGCCAAGTGATTTCGCATGGCCGTGTAGAGGTCTTGATTGCCGTATTTCAACTGCGCCTGCCAGAAACTCTCGCCGTCCTTGTAGACGATCTGACGATGCTCCGCGTGCCGATTGGCGATCATCGTCCGGAATTCACCCGGCTTCTCCGGGTCGATCTTGTTCGCGCCGCCGCTTTGCAGCGTGTCCCATGCATTGACAAGAAATGCACGTCGCTCGTCCTCCGTCATCAGCCGCCCGTTTTCCTTGACATACCATTCCGGCTTGATCCATCCCACGTGGTCGTTGACCCAGGCATCTTCTCCAGCCAATTTCACCTTGACTTGATCTTGGTATTGCGGCGAACGCCAATCCTCCAGCGGGTGCAGCACGCCACCACGGTCGTTGTAGTGCGCGATAACAGAATCGGCAATCTCATGAAACTTGATCGCCAACTGTTTCAGCATCGGGTTGCCGGAATCCTCGCCATTGAGTTCGAGCGCCAGGCCGTGTTGCGCTTCCTTGTTGACTAGCCAGCCACCCAATCTCGGCTCGATGACATTAATCGCATCGGTGAGCCTGCTCCAATAGTCCTCGCGCGTTGCGGTGATGCGGGATTGCAAGGACATCCCGATCGACTTACCATCGCGGAATTCGTGCAATTCCCTTTTCACCGCTTCCTGCGGGTCCATTCCCGAGCCGGTGAGCGTGAAATACCGTTTGCCAATGCCGTCGTGCGCCGCCACATCGAGGACCGTGCGCTGCTTGTCCTTGGCGGCATCTGCCTTGATCTGGTCTGCCGACATCTTCGCGGCGAGCTCCAAGCGACTCCCCACGCTCATCGCTTGGAACCCGGCGAGGTCGCGCCGCGCCGCCATCATCATGTTGGAGCGCACGCGCTGCTCGATCCCGCGCGCCTCGGCCAACGTCAGATCGCGGCCGATTGCCTTCGACACAGCGGTTATGCAGACCGGCCTCATTCTCCCTCCACCGCTGCGCATCCGACCGCCGCGTTGACAGCCTTCTCCGCATTCGCTTCGGCCTCGGCGATCCGCGCGTCAGCGATGGCAAACGCAGTCTCGCGCGAGGTAGGGTTGTCGATCGTGCCGGGATACGGCGCAACGATGTCGAACAGCGTTTGTTGTCCTGGCGTGTCTGCGGCCATGTCGCTCCCAGTCAGCGTGAACGCATCGCGCTGCGCGTCAGCGATTGCCTTCTGCTCCGCGGCCTTGCGCTCCCCGGCATCCTTCGTCGCAGCGTTGATTGATTCGCGCTCATGCGTCAACACATCAGCGTTCGAGTACGTCGCCAGCAGATCGCCTTCTGTAGCTTTCAGATAGGCATCGTACTCCGCCCGCGCTTTGAGGAATTCTGCATCTCCGATCTTGCGCGCCCGATAGGCCAAGGTTGCCTCATGGAGCTTCTGAAACTCCGCGCTTGCCTTCGTGTGGTCGATAGACTTGAACACGCCGGCCATGCTCGCGCGTAACCCCGTCTTTGCCTCATCCTGAATCAACATTCCGGGCGACTTGAATTCGCCTATCTTGGGTTCCTTTCCTTCGATGAGGTTGCGCAATCCTGCCAGCACGGCGCTGTCGCTTTCCAATCCGAATAGCCCCTTCACCTTTTCGACGAATTCAAGCATCCATTGCTTTGCCTTACGACCAAACGTATCAGCAAGCGCCCGATCGTGCATTATGCGCGAAGCGTTCTCCGCCCAAAACTCCGACGGGTTGACGTATTGATAGAAGTCGGGCGGCAACACGCCATCCGCAATCCCTTTCGTCACGATTTCCAAGCTGCGCTGATCGCCCATATTGGCGCGCAGAATGTCTCCTACCGCGCGCCGAAGCGCAGTAACGTCGTATCCCTGCGCAAAGGATTCGATGTTGGCGATACGCTTCGCCCACTCCGCGCGGATTCCCGCCTGAACGTCCGGCGGCATCATGCGTTCCGTGTGGTGCAGAATTTCGTGCATCGCAGTCGTAACGTCACCCCGACCGCTGACCAACGTAATGAGCCGCTTGAGATTGTTGTAGGTGCCGGCAACGCCTTGGGCCGCGTCACCCCTGACGCTGATAGCCAGTCCCTCTGCCAGATGCGGATTGCGCTCCACCAACCACAGCCCTAGCTCCGCCTGGGTGCGGTCCAACTCTCCCGTTCGCGCGGCGCGCGTTAGCCGCTCGCGTATCCAATCCGGCCCGCGCACGCGATCAGTCGGCGCAGCGCCGGCGCGCGCCTCCTTGGCCGTGGCGATGTCCTCAAGCAACAGGTCAAGTTCCAGTTTTCCATCAGCCGCCCTGCCTTCTTCGAGCGCCGCAGCCGCTTTCTTCAATCGCGCTGTGACAGCAACTCGCTGCGGTTCATCCAACACATTCGCAGTCACCCAAGCGCCGCGCTGCAAAGCGTTGAAATCGCCCGCAGCAAGCCGCGTCTGATATTCCGCCTCCGCCTCGGCATTCATCATCTCGCCGCGAATTTCGGTGTCGTGCACCGAGTAGATCGGCTTCTTGCTGATTAGGTCGTTGATGATTTCCCGCGCCCGCTCGACCCCACCATCGACGCCTTCGTATTCCGCGTCGGTGATGTAGCCCATTTCATTCAATTGTTGGGCAACCTCATCCATGCCGCGCCCACCACTCTCACGCCTGCGAAACAGGCCCGGCATCAGTCGCGTCGATGATCTGCGGGTGCCCCCCGTCACGTCAGATGCTTCGTCGATATTCACGCCGCCGAAACGCTTGAGCGCGCGGATCAGCGCGAGTCGGTTGTCCTGACCCATTTTTTCCGCCGACATCGCAGGGGCTTCCGGCTTGGTAGGCGGTTGCAAAGGAAGCTCGCCAACGATCGGCGCGTAGCCGAACTCATCGGCCGTGGCCCGCGCTGCATCAGCCTCATGCTCCTGCAACGCCGCAATCGCCGCTTCCTCGTAGGCGTCGCGTTGCCGCTGCACTTCTGGTGGGTACGGCCCCCACTCCGCATCGACCAAATGACGACTCACATCGACATCGCCCGGTGCCACGCCTTCATACAACTGCATGGTGGCATCGACCAACGCTTCCCGCTGCGCTTCTCGCGCGCGACCGTCGAGCGGCGCGCCGGGCGCGGTATCAAGTTCGGCATGGCCGGCGCTGTTCGCCACGGTGAGCGCATCAATTGTTTCGGTGGAATGCGGCATCGGCCGCGGAACCGGCTTCGGCGCAACCTCGCCCGGCTTGCCGTGCAGCGCCAGCATCGCCGTGCCGAAGATCGACCCGACCGCAAAATCAAGACCGAGCTCCGCCAGCGCGAACGGATGAATCTGCGCCGCCATCTCCGGATAGCCGTTGTCGGCAAAATACGCATGGGTCGCCATGCGCGAAGTGACGCCGATCCCGACGTTGGCCGCGCCCTGCGTCGCCGCTTGATAGCCCAATTTCGGCAGGATGGCCTTGGGCAGCGCACCGAATACCCCCGGCAGGAACGCTGTGGCGCCAGCGAACAGCCCCTCGATGCCGCCGGCTATCAATGCCGTATGCTCGTCGACGCCAGCCGCCTCCATCCGAATCTTGGCATTCAGCGATTGGACCCAAGCCTCGTATGCGGCGCCGCCCCACGGACCACCCGACAGGACGGATGCGACGACCATCTCCGGAACCATCGTTCCGACGCCATAGAGCAACTGTCCGGCAGTGCCGACCGTCCTCGCATCCGGCATCAGCTCCATCGCCGCTCGGCGAGCGTTCGCGCGCTGCCAGTCGAGATAATCGACGATCGGTTCTTTCCAGCCGCCAAACGCCTCCGGAGTGTTCTCAACATTCGCACGCAACCACGGATTGAATGTCTCCGTCGCTGCAAGAAGCGGACGACTGACCAGGCCGGGAACGGCGAGCCCAAGACCCGTAAGCGTTCCGCCGAAGAAACCGGGCGCCATGTCCGCCTCGGTCAAGGCTGGCATCATCTCCGTCTGCGCGCGATTCTCCGCTACGCGCTCGCTCGTCCAGTAGGGCATTAGCGAATGGGGCCGCTAACGGCTCGCCCCCCCGCGGACGCGTTGATCGGCGGGCCATATTCCTGCGCCTCGACGTTCGCCTCTATTTCGCGTCCGTCCAGACCTCGAAGAACACTGGTCCCGTTTGTGAACCTGTAGACGTGCTCTGACACACGGAACGGCTTGAGCGCCTGCGGAACGTCAAGCGAAGTCCCTGCAATTCCCCCTTTCCGCATCGCCGCCTCGTAGGCGTTGACCAACGCTGGCTGGAATTGCGCCGGCGTCATCCCGAACGGCATCACGACCGGCATGGACGTGAACGTGCCGCGCGACCATTCGGCAGTCCTCGCGATCACCTTGATCGCTTTCTGCAAACGAGTGCCGTCCGGCAATGCTTCGCTGTATGCGCTTTCGAGCGACGACAGGTAGGCGTAATAGCGGTGAATCTCCTGCACCGTTTCGTGATAGTCCTCGGGCTGGCCCGTGAATGCGGCGCCGATCTTATTCGCTATCGCTGCATCCATCCCGTCTGCGCCTCCGACCTTTGGCAGACTGTAGACCTTGCCTTGCCCATCCTCCGCCTTCGCGTACTTGTCCGGAGCCAACATCCGATCACCCTTGAGTAGACCGCCGGCAACGGTCGCACCGCTTGGCATATCCGGATCACTCTGCGGACGATCCATGATCTGCGCTGCACGCATCACCGCCGGCGCGTCCTTCACGAAACCGGCCACCGTGTCGCGGTATACGCGCTCATCCTTGATCCCGGCCTTGAGCATCGCAAAGATGCCCATCTGCTGCGGCTCCGTCAGTTTGTGCCACGTTGGCTCGAAGATCGCCGCCTCATTCTTTGTCAGCGCCGAATACCCTTTCGCTCCGTACAGATCGTGATTCCGGACAGCGTGCTCCGTGCGAGATACGAATTCTGTGACAGCCTTCTCCGGATTCATCCAGTCGATGTTGTCGATCTTGGCGAGCCCTTGGTCGCGCGCGGCGCCCATGCCGTCATCCTGCCGCGCCTTGAACACGGAACCAGCCGAAGCCTTGAAAGCCTCCGCGTGCTTCGCCTTCTCCGCCCATAGCGGATCATTGATGTCGGTCGGCACCATGCGCTCGTAGGTCTGCGTCATTTGCTGCGGCGTCATCGTCTGCGTCTGCGAAACGACTGCGGCGTAATCGCGCAGTTCACCGAAATGCACCAGTACCTCCGGCGCCCGTTTCACCCCAAGCGCCTTCTCTACCACGGACGGGTCGGGGAATGTCGGCGCGATGCCGTGTTCGGCCTGCGCAGCGGCATTTGTGTACGCCACCCTCAACTCATGCTGCGCGTCCGCCTTGCCCTCATTCAACAGCGCCTCCGCGTGATGCAACGCGGCGATCCGCTTGTGCGGATCTTGCTTGTCGATCCAGTCAAACCCGGTCGTTTGCAGACTGGCCGCCGTCGGCGATACGAAGGAACCGGCTTGCGGTGCATCGCTCCACATCATCGCGTCGACGCTCGCCAGCACGGCATCGGTCGGGGTCGTCGTCGGCATCGCGTATTTCACCAGCGCATCCAAGCGAGCATTCCATGCCGGCAGATACGCCTCCTTGCCGGGAATCTTCGCTGTCTCGGCGTATCGCTCCCGCCGCAGCGCGATCATCTTGAGCGCGTAGCCGCCTGATTGTTCGATCAGCTTTTTCGCGTATGTAACACCCTGATTCACGGCGGCATCGAAAGCGATCGCTGCTGCGGCCGGCGTCAACTCGTCAGCCTTGATCGCGTCCCAATACTCCGCCTTGTAGATGTCGCGCGCACCCTCGCGCGTGAGCGTAGATAGGTCGACCTTTGGATTCGCTTTGCCATTGATTCCAAACTTCGTTGGCCCGGCGCCGGCATCGTTCGCAGCGTAGCCGCCCTCGACGCCAAGGATGCGCGTGACGTTCGCCTCGAAGCCAGAGACAGCTTGCGCATTTGGCGCTTTGGGAGCCTCCTGCTTGATGCCGAGCGACGCGCGCAGCAGATCGGCCGCGACACCCGGATTGCGCTCCGTGAATCCGGTCAGCGTGGAATCCGCGATGGATTTCTCCGTCAGCGCGCGCATCCCATCCTTGATCGCCTGTGGCAGACGCAAGCGATCGACGAACTCATTCACCTGTTCGACGATTGGCTGATACAGCGCCTCATCGCGCGCCGCCATCGGGATGTAGTTTTTCAGAATCTCTTTGTGCTGGTCGTCGTAGTAGTGAACCTGCGCTGTCGCCTGCCAATTCAGCGCCGAATGCTGTGCGAGTACGCCCATAGATGCAGTCTGCGCGCCCAGGAACAGCTTTGCCTTCTCGTTCTGTGTGCCATTGACGAGCGCCTTTGCCTGCGCGTCATACTGACCCATGTATTTTTCGTGGAAGTCAGACGGATCGCCGCTCCAATCCTGTTGCATCTGCCGCATGATCTGATCTTGATCCCGCGCGAACGCCGATTGCGAAACGTGCGCGTCGTTCAAGGCCAGCATGTCATCGCGCTGCTTCTGGACGTCCTGCTGCGTCTGCAAGATGCTCGCCGCGTGGCCGAGCGACTGCCCAAGCGAGTCCACTCCGATCCCGGTACTCAAGACGGCACTGCGCCCGCCATAATGAGGCGCGGAAATGTCAGCGGAAGGACCGCGACCAGGTTCGATCGGTTGGATGCGGGCAGCCATCAGAGCCCTCCCCCCCGCGCTAGTCCGCCGAAAGCGCTGCCACCGTAATCGCCAGGGTTGTAGCCGGTCCCGCTAAGAGCCGATCCATTTGCGAGTCCCGCACCATACTGTATCCCCGTGCCGGCCGCGGCGAGGTATCCAGATGTCCTCGCTGCTCTAGCATTGGCACGCAAGCGAGCCGATTCGTAATTGTTGAGTCGCGCCTGATTTTCCAAGCCGCGCGCGGCCATCTGCCCCGAGTAGTTTTCGTTCAACAGATTCAACTCCGCCTCTACCGCCGATTGAGTCAACACACTGCCGAGCGTCCCCTCCGACGCGAGAAAGCCACTCTGCCCGGCGGCGGCGCCTTGCCGTCCAATCTGGAGTCCCTGCCTACGCGCCAAAGCGTCCTGGCGAGCTCCAGACTCCCTCATGACGGCAGCAGCATTGTCGCGTAGGATCTTCGTCTGGAAGTCTAGCCCAGCGGCCTGCGAGCGTTCGCTTGCGGCGACCGCCTGCGACTTCTGAATCTGTCCGACAGCGGTAAGCGCCGCGGAAGCAAACATCATGATCGGAATGGCAGCGCCCATCATTCCCTCACGATCGAATACAGGACGGCATCACGCCCGTCCGGAAGGTACGCACGCATGATGCCTTCCTGTTGGAAACCAAGCGCATTTGCCCAACGATGACCGATGCCGTGGCTGCGCTCCACCGCGGTTTCGATCCTCCGATAGTCAAGAGCATCGAAAAATCTTCGAGTCTCGCGCGTGATTCGCATCATGTGCGGCCCCGCCATCGAACTGAACAGTGCCCATGCTACGCCAACACTGTCATGTTTCGTCACCACGCCACCGCAACCGACAACAACCCCATCAGCGATAGCCGAATACGCCGGCCCAGCTTTCGCCAGGCCGTCGCAGTATTCGTCCTTGGCAATCCAGAGAGCGGCAAACTCCTGCGCCTCCTGCAAAGCAAGGAATTTAGGGTGCTCCGGCAACATGGGCGCGATGATGAGCATTAGACGGGCGGCACATCTTCATCCGCTAGGACATCGAACAGGTCAATCTCGATGATATTCTCGTCGTCTTTCGCGTCGGGTTGCGGCACATCGCCAATCAACTTTGGAACTGGCTCGATGGGCGGCGGCTCTGCCGAAGGCATCCCCGGCTCCGGAAATGGGTTCATTTTGGAGCCTCCTTCACCGTGGATGGCGCTGTCTTGAAATCTTCCATAGTGATCCCGCAGCCGTCGGCGATCGTGACGCGACCGTTATGTATCACACTCTGATCGACCGATAGCACCTTGACGTTGGTCACGCCCCAGGGCGTTGGCACGCTGGTACAGATCGCGCTGATCGACTTGTCTTTCGAGAATGCCGTGATCTGCTCCGGGGTCATGGTGGAAGTCGTCGGCATGGTATTGCAGGCCGGCAACGCGATGGTTAGCAGGAACAATAGGAATTTACACATAGCGAACTCCTTTATCGGCGTTGCGACTGTGCGCTAAGGAATGACGCATGTAATGCTCGCACGTCCCCACGCAGTCCCTCAAGCGTCGCCGTCAACTGCGCATGGGCACTTATCATTGCCGCATCCTGCTTATCGTTCTCGCGTGAATTATTTACCACTTGCTGTTGTAGAACGGCGATACGCTCGTCGGTGCGGCTGCGCCAGTCACGATGTTGATCGTACTGCTGCCAGGCGAAAACCAGTATCGCAAATGTCACGCCTACGTGCGCAGCATCTAGTAGCGTTTGGAATAGCGGCTTTCGCCGCCGCTCGATCTTGTCATCGTATGCTGTTGTGTTCACGACACATTACGCTCTCTCGCCTTCGGTTTTCAGTTGTGGCATCACGGCAACTATCGTCACCGGCAACGGCTGATCGTTGACGTAAGCCACTCGCACGCCCTGGTCATTCCACGTCGAATCCGCAGTCCTGTAGGTGTCTCCTG